>JRER01002087.1_pt1 | contig 15510 bp, 20 predicted proteins | sample 210161 | NCBI WGS metagenome assembly JRER01 (sample SAMN03019618, study PRJNA260268) | marine sediment metagenome | biome: Marine; feature: Sediment; material: Clay; isolation source: clay from marine sediments 136 meters below sea floor depth collected from... | place: New Zealand: Canterbury...
CAGATTTCAACAAGTTAGGGAGCCAGTAGGAACGCGATGTCAGCAACTTGTGGTATGCTTATCTAGTTGTTACGTTATTTAACTTGAATTGACACCTTCTCTTTGCTTCGTGGCTATGTTTGAGGCAGGCGCCAACATACCCCGTTCTTTTCCTTCTCAACTCCCCTTGCGAAAACTCATCTAACCCTGTATAGTTCTACACCGCAGACATTCGCACCTCAAGAATCTTAGCTATGGTGCCTACCTCAAGTTAGCCTAAATTGTCGGGAAATAGAAACCCCGGATGAGTCGCTTCAGCAGAGCCTTAGATTATCCACCCAGACTTTTGCCGAGGGCGAATATTAAGTAGTTTGCATCAATCTCATCCGTGCTTTCCCGCTTATAGAGCGCATTGTTTTGATAGACAATGTTTTTGAAGTTAAAACCTGCGTATTTCTCGATAATGGTGTAGAATCCCTCACGCAACCGATAACTACCTGGAACCGTTGGTTTAGGTTCCAAAACAAGTGTATCATCCCACAGTGGATCATCTCCTGCTTTGTCAGAACCAAAAACTTCCTGAATCTTAGAGATGATATTTGAGGCCAACATCAAGTACTCTTTAGGATTATATGGGGCTAAATCCAGAAGTGTACCCACACCGGTGTCATTCAATAATGCTTCCAACGGTTCTGGATCAACTTTGTCATTGTCAATCTCGGTTAGGTCAATATCCAGACTCAAACTTCCCTTGAACTTCAGATTCTCAAACATCTTTTTATAGGTAAATCCACCTGCTGAGTCTTCTTTCTCGATATTGAAGAATTTTGAGTACTTAACTTTCATGACTTCCCCTTGCCCTGTGCCATAAAGGTGAACCGGGGTAAATGTCACCATGATTTCATAGTTTCTATCTTCTCGTAGGCCCAACCATTGTCGCCTTTCTGGGGCTTGGTAAATGTGCAGTCGCATCAGACCAATATCGACACCCATCTTTAGCATCTCTGGATCGGGTACAATCTTTGTATCTTTCGCTGAAATTAAACTGTATGGCTTTTTCAAGTCATAGTTGTCTGAAGAAGCTTCTTTTACATATCCTAGATCTAAAACTCGTTTAGACATCGTTCATCACCTCAAAACGTTTAAGCGTTTGATTTTTCAAAATCTTTCTCTTACCATCAACAAAAGAGTACACTGCTATTTCGCCCAACGGATATGGGGTTGCCGAGGTTGCCCAAGGCGATTTGAACGAAGCATAGCGAAGTCGGCAACCCCATGTTCGGCGAAACAGCTCTGCTATCAGCGACGTGCTAAAACGTCCTTGCTATGACTCTCACGTGTTCTTTCACTTCTTGGTCTTGTAATTGTCGCGTCGCTTTTTGATTTCGTTCAGGACTCTGTCAAGGATCTTGCGTCCACGTACCTGCCTGGTTGACATGGTCTGGTAGAGGGCATCTTGGCTCTTTACGGCCTGTTCGATTGCACCTTGCTGGGCCAACCAATCGCTGAAACGGTCGACATACCGCTTGAAGTGAATGTGCCCGAACGACTCGACCGCAGCAGCCGTTTGGGCGGTCAGGGCACCGGCCAGCAGTTTGCGCGCTTCTTCTGGTTGAGCCGGCTGAATCTTAATGCCAAGCTGTTTGCGTGGCTCTTTCGGGTCTTCAACCAACTGCTTATACTCACGCGCCACCTCGTTGCCCAGAGCCAAAGACGCGTGCAGGGCGACCCGCCGGTCGCTTAACTTCTTGGCAACCTCGCGCAGAGTGTCATTCCCCTTAGCGAAGAACCGGCTGCCGTCGAAGGCGATAATGCGGCCGACCTCGTCGGAGAAGAAGTCTTGGGCAAGGAATTCTTCGTTGTACCCGCGGGGCACCGCAACACGCACCCGTAGCGCGTTGGAAACGATGTCTTCGCCGTCCACGTGCAAAGCTACCCGGACCGTGTAGTTGTCAGGCTCAGCCATGTCCCACCCGTTGCGGCCGGCGGAGACGAAGAGCAATTCGTAGACAGAGTCTCCAGGCATCAACGCCCTCTTCCGTGGCAGCCAACAGTACTGCGCATAGGGGACGAACTGGCGTGCTGGCTTGGTGTCCCTCTTGAGGATCACAGTCATGGAGTCAGCCATGGACAACAGATTCTCATCCACGAGTTGACGTTGCGGCGAGATATTGATGAGCTTCAACTCCAGGGCCACGGGCTCCATGAATTCGAAAATCGCCCTCTCCCGGTTGACCCGTAATTCCAACTTGAGTGTCGGTTCGGGGGACACGTTGGCTTCTTGGAAGCCGTGGTGGTCGAACCAGTCGGCATTGCCCATTTGCACGAACCGAGCCGGCGCGTGGCGCGTGAACAGTAATTCTCCATCGCTGAAACGGTACTCGAAGTCAGCGAAAAAGGCGGTTTGCCCGCCGGAAACTCTAAAGGGGTAGTTCATAAAGCTACGCGCCTCCGGTTCGTCGGCGAGGGGAATCCAGGGACCTTTACCTTGGTACACCAACGACTTCTGCCAGGAATGAGCGAGGTTGAAAGAGTGCCCCATTTCATGGCAGGCAGTCCAGAAGATCATCCGCTGCACCCAGGCCGCTGGATTCGGATCGCCCGCGGGCGCGTTGGAAATGAACGAATCGTTGAAGATGGACGTGCCCTGGCGGTGGTTGGGACCGATATCGTCGAACATGATGCCGCCAAGGCTCGTGCCCATTTCGTGGAGGGAAGCGAAGAACGTCCACATGGCCCACTGTGCCTTGGAAGCGAAGCGTGACCAGTAGATCTGCATGGCGTCGTGCATTTCCTGGTCACTCCACTTTGCATCGGGACCAGCACCGGCCAGTGGCACAACTCCGCGGGGCGAGGTCGTCACATCGAAACCGGCGCGCCTGTAAACTGTCTGGATGGACAAATTCTCGCAGGGTAGGGTGGCTGGCCGATTAGGATGGGCGCAGGTGTCCACGGTGATCGTTGCTGTCTCGCCTTCGGCGCAATCGAATTCGAAGTCCACAGGGTGAAAGTAGGGGGATTTGAACTTGAAGGTACGGACCCGCTTGGGACCTCCGCCTCCGGAGAAGGTTACTCTAGCGCTACGCTGGTTGGGGAACCAGTTGCGCGCGACTTGAATCTCCACGTTGGTGTAAGGGAAAGAGGCGACGTCGCCATCTTTATACCAGATATTTCCGGTCCAGGAGTTGGACCCGCTGGCAGTCAGATTGGCGATCCAATGGGTGCGGGAAGAGATGGACCCATGGATTGTGCCGCTGGCAACCATCTGCGGATAGCGCCCGTCCACGTCCAGTCGCAACTCTTCTCTCCTGAACCACCACGGAAACAGCGCCTCTGACTCCGTCCTTGGCGTAGGAAGCGGCTTGGGCAACGGCCTCGGAATGGGCCAGGGAGGGACTATGATTTGCAGCCGCCATTCATAAAGCCCGCTCGCAGGGAGAGGAAGGGGAAAGGGTGGGAATGGAGGCCGAGGAAAAGCCTCTTCCAGTTCCGCTGTCTCGCTTGTTTGTCCCTGAGACAGATTTTGTTCCTTCATCTTAGCTACCTCCTTGTTGATAAATTTGTTACTTCATACTTTGAATCCTAGCCTCTGCTGTATTGAGCGAGGCAATACTACACAACTCACAGTGGTTCCCTGGGCATACTCATCATCTCCTTTCTCACAGATATCCAAACGGCTTGTCCGAGATTCGGTAATCAATTCTGCCTTCATGAATTGACACTCCTACATAGACTGCGGTTGAAACTTGCACCACAATAGTCTCCGATAAGTTCTTCAATGGCAGAAGAACTTCAACGTTCACGGAGCCTTCCTTGACGGTCACCTCAAAGGAATCCGCATATGCAATTTGAAGCCTTGTCTTCACGCTCCCCTTGCGGAATGCTTCCCTACCGTTGACTCGAACAACTACAGTATCATCTGTAAATCCTTCTTGAAAGGCTATATGAAGTGATGTCATTATTGTCTCACCAATGGAATGGCTCCCCATAAGGGCCGTTTCGCCTGGCCTGTTAAATACGAATCTCCCACTTATTCAAAAACTCTCTAGTTGCCTCCCCGGGGGATGAGTTAAAATAAAGCCCGGTGCTTACCAATCTGTCATGGCCTGAAAGAATCTGGAGAGCTCTGGTGGAGATTCCTTTTTTGATGCAGTTAGCGGAGAAGGTGTATTTTAGAACATGAGATGAGACAGACCGTGGAGACTCCAGTCTTATGGGCTGCTTTCTTTGCTGTTCTCTCAGCGGGAGGAATCCGAGAGGTTTGGGAAGTTGAATTCTCAGAACAAAATCAGCTCGGCTAGGACTATGCGTACCTGTCTAGCTCGTAAACAAAAAGCTGGGTCCTTTTTCCCGAGATGAGTTTTTGCATCAGAGAGCTTCGGCAGCCTGGCAATCGCCTTTTCTGACGACCCGTAGCTTTGCCCCCTACCTTGCAGGTAGGTTGCCTTTATCGGCTCTCAAAAAGTAGGTTTTCAATAATAGTTGAGTTGAGTGTAGTTCGGACTGGTTTGAGCTGTAGAATGGTCGGGCGAGAACTTCTATGGCTACATTTCGAGGGATTAGGGGGCCAGCAGGAAACTGATGTATGGACCTTTGGTGCACTCAGCTAGATGTTAAGTTATCTAACGCAAAATTCACTTGCCGCAAGGTAACTGGGAATGTGAGAGAACGGCTTAAACACCAAAGCAAACTACACCGAAAAGACTGCCCCCCTTGCGGTCAAGTACAATGATATATTAGGCCTCCTCCGCTTTTTTGCCATTATCAAAGAAATGAATGTTCCAAACCTCCTAGTGGGTCATAAGTCAATCAGTAGTAGCTAGTAGATCCCCGCTTTCCGACATAAATATCGATTCACCATTCGGGAAGTTCATACTTATGTTACCGCCCTCTGTGTAAATCGTTCCAGCCATCGTCTGAGTTAGTTGTCCTTTACTGGGTAATTGGGACGTATCACCCATCTGTGCACCGGGTGGTGGTGCTTGTATCTCTGCCAACATAGGATTCTGAAGAAGCATTTGGGTTGTAGTGTCAAGCAAAAAGGGCGGCAATTGACTTAACAATATCGCCCCATATTGCATTCCAATAATCGCAGTTTGCATTGCAGGGAGAACACGCGGGGGCACTCCTATACTCAAGAGTTGCAAAATCCTCATCTCCTCTTCTAAACTGGTAACACCTGGTGGTAAAAGGTTCAAATATTTGATTAATGCACTTCTTAATAAAATTGCATCATCTAAGAATCCGTGGCCACCGGGTGCATCATCTGGAATAAGATCTTTCGGCTTTACCAGAAGCGCTAGGCTACCAACAAGGGCACACCGTAACGCTGGATTTGTTCATCATTAATTATGGATACCATCATTTCAACAATCTTTGGTATTTCCTTTACTTTCGAAAGTATTCCCCAGGCTATTGCCTGCTCACAAACTCTTATAACTTCTTCCCTGATTCCTTTTTTCTTCATATTATTACGCAAGGATTCCCAGTATCCAGGACTCGCTCTTTTTAGTTCTTTTAATAATATTGGTCCCTCTTTTTTATAATCCAACGCGTTTATGTGAGACACCACCTGATCGAGTAGTTCAAAAAGCATATTACCTCCTCTCTTAGAAAATAATTCTAAGGTTCTCTTCTCGAAGAATATTGTTTTGAAATTACAAATACCAGAAATAACATTTTAGAAACGGCCTAACTTGAATTGAGACCTCCTCTGTTTTCCAGCTATTCTGGTAATTCGTAAGATTACTCAATAAAAAAGCCCATTCTTTCGTTCGAAAGAATGGGGCTAATATGACTCGGAACATAACTTCGGCAACCCAGCCGCCTCCTAGGAGGCCTGTGGTTTTACGCCCTATTCTTTCGAATAGTTTGCCTTTGTCGGTTATATCTGTTTCAGCTCTTGAACAACTGTTAAAGATCCGCTTTTCTAGCGGCCATGTCCAACTATGTCATGGTACATTTTTATCATAGTAAATAAGAAATATTTGTCAAGTGGCAAGGGCGGAAAAACGACAGATAGGCATTATCGCAGCTTAAATGATGTTGTGTCAAATAACCAGCTCATGTAGATTTTGGGGCCTCTTTGTGCTGTAATTCCGGTTAAGTTAAGGGGTGATGATTTGAGACGAGGGAGTCATCCTGGTTTTGGCAAGCATGTCTTTTGTATTCTATGAGGGGCAGGTTATCTTGGCTGAGCACTCAGCCAGGTTCGAAATAATTGCTGCTTTATCAGCGGTGGTTGAGGCTACTCAGAGGACGCTTTTGGTGGTGACGACAACCAATAGGAGCACCGACATTGGCTTATAAAAGTCTCTTGTATTTTTCCCATCGCCTTGCCGCATAAGCAGTAATAAGGATTTGGAAGGCGTGTCCGATGTCCGGACACTTCTTTTTATGTCAGCGGCTGGAGTTAAGGTGAGGTTCTTTTCAGGTATTTATTTAAGACAAGGTACTGTTCTATGCTTGTTCTTCGAGGTCTCTTAAGGTTTTTTCAAAAATAGGTTCTATTTGTAATCCTTTTAGGGTTCAAAGCCTTTGTCTCCGCCATATTTTATGCCTCCATCAGTTTTCTAAACTCTGGCTCAATATAGTGAATCTCTAGCAAATTCTGCTTCTCTAATAGCGGTGAACCTTGGTAGTTCATGTCGTTAATGAGAAGGAAGAAAAACAACATCATCCAAATCCTTAAAATGAGAGTCAGACGTTACGACCTGAGCCTTTTCTCTCATTGCCGTAGCGTAGACTACAGCATCGGCAAGGGGAAGTAAATGGCTAATACTGAGGTCCGCTGCTAGCAAGGCAATTTCCTCATCAAGAGTAACTACTTTGGCCAGAAAATCTATAAGAGCCTTGTTCGCTTTCCCCTTCAGCGGTGGAGCGTTTATTTTTATCTTTAAGGTATCCCCCTGAATTCCCACAATCTCGTCATCCCGCGCCAAAGGTTGTACTTTCACTTTAAATAAAACTCCATTATCCGTTTTTTCTATATCCAAGCCTTTCTCCACAGTTTCACTCTTTCATTAATAAGATCATCTTGCCCCAAAAATGTTCTTTTCCGCATACCGCCAGCATCTTTTTCTAGAATTGGGTTACCCACAACTTAACTGATCCCGATTTAGCCGCAGAATAAGCCTCATTTCCAACAATCTTCCCCAAGTAATCCTTTTCCTAATCTTATCACCTCGCGTATAAGAACGTCAAAATCCTCTCTTCGGCTGCGATGATTGGTGATAGCGACCCGAAGCGCATACTTGCCCCCCAATGTTGTGTATGAAGGGACCGCGATCCCTCTTTCATGTAACTGGATCAGAAGCTCTTGATTGAGCTGATTCAGGGACGCATCGTCCAGACGATCCGCTTTGAATCGAAAACAGACAATGTTTAAAGGAACCGGTGCCAGCCTCTCGAGATCAGGTGAATCATCTACGAGCTCAGCAAGGTATCTCGCTTGATCGACATTTTGCTTAATCAAACGCCCATATTTTTTGATTCCGTGTTCCTTGATTGACATCCATGCCTTGAGGGCTCTAAATCCACGCGATAGCTGAGGCCCATACTCACTAAACCAGAGAGGGCCTCCTGCCAACCCACGCTCGGCGTGAGTAAGATAGTCAGCGGACAACGAAAATGCACACCGATGATTCGCTTCATTTCTTACCAATACACAACCGATCTCATAGGGCATATACATCCACTTGTGAAGATCAAACGCAAGGGAGTCAGCTCGTTCGAGACCGGACAGGAGAGGGCGTAGATCTGGAGACAAAGTCGCAAGGGCTCCGAACGCCCCATCGATGTGAAACCATAACCCTTCGCGCTGGCAGAAATCAGCCAGAGCCTTTAAGTCATCAATAGCACCGGTGTTCACCGTGCCTGCGTTCCCAATAACGCAAATTGGATGAAATCCGTCCTCCCGATCTTTGGATACAGCAGCTTCAAGCGCAGGAAGGACAATTTGGAAGTCAGCGTTGACAGGGACCCGACGAAGCGCGGCAGAACCCAGCCCTAGTAATTCAACCGCCTTCTGATTGGAGCTGTGCGTTTCAACGGATCCATAGAGAGTCATTGGCTTTTGAGCGGCTTGGAGACCCTCTCTGCGAATGTCAAAACCAGACATGGTATTGCGTGCGACGGTCAATCCAACCAGGTTAGCCATAGAGCCGCCACTAACCAGCAAACCGCTGGCTTCTATAGGATAGCCCAACATCTCCTTACACCATTCCAACACTTGCGCTTCCACATAGTTCGCGACATGATCCCCCCCTCCCAAATTTGGGTTCATGCCAGCCGCTAGTAATTCAGCCAACATTCCTAAGGCTGTACCGGTTCCGATCACCCATCCCCAAAAGCGTGGGTGGATATTTCCCATGGGATGGGGAAGAATGTAATCTAAGAATTCTTGGTAAATGTCTTCTGGCTTTTGGGGATCCAAAGGGAGGGCCATGCAAAGGTTCTGCTTTACGCCCCCGGGTATGGGCTGCCAAACAGGACGTTCCCGTATCGATTCCAGATAGGTCATCATATCGTCAATCATGCGGTGCCCCAATACCCGCATGGCTTCCCAATCCTTTGGATCTAGTGATTCCTCATTTTCGAGTTGTACATCTTCATCTGGATGTAAATCGTCCATGACACACCTCCCCCAAATACATCAGACCTTGTCTAAGGTGTGATTTAGTATCTGTTATCAATTAACATATATCGTTGGGTACATCTACGTGGAAATGGAAAGGCAAGGGTTTCAACAATTAAATGAACATAGACTGGGATGAATTTTGGATTATCGGGGAGATAAATTCTACAATTCTTGATGTTTCAGCCAAGCAGATATAGTATCTTCTTTTTGTTCCTTCCTATGCTTTAACGCTTTCTTTTTGATCTCATTAAGCGTAGCAGCATCAACTTTGTTCATATCTACCCATAATCCATCTTCCTCACTTCCTTGCCCGAATTGCTCACCAGACACTACAAAAATTTCTCCATTGTTTAGAATAAATTCAAGTGCCCCCCAGCCTGTGAGATCTTCTTTAGAATTTCTTTCTCTGACGAATAATATTCCTATTTTATTTACTCTCTCAACAAAATGCTTTTTTGTAGTATCCACATTTATCCTCCTCTTCCAATGATTCCAAATTGTTCCCGCCTCTCGCTATGTACTAAGGCAGAGTTATATAATTCTTCTAACTCTTTATAAAATCTAAACATAAATCTATCTCTAAATGCCCTAAATGGTGTCTGGTTCATATATTGGTTGAATAAATCTTTTTCCTTTGCGCTTGGTCCAATTATGAAAAATCGAGCACGGAACCTCTTTGGTATTTTCAACAGCCTATCTAAGCCAGATTTTACTCTTGTTGTTTCCTCTACTTCAAAAGCGTAAACTGGGAACAACCCGTAATCATCTTCATCAAACCATAAGGTGTCTATTTCTCTAATTTTTGCCAGGTTAGGACCTCTAAAAATATCAGTGCAGTCAGTTACACTAACAAAGTCGCTCAGCGGTTTATCTTGGAATTTTCTGATTGTCTGGTCGTGTGGCGGTGTATAGGTCTCATATCCATAAATTTTCCCAAGGGTTACTAACATTCCTTGAGCAATTCCGTGGTCAATTTCTGGCTCTTTAGTAAAACTCTGTTGTTCAGTCTTTATTAGAAGTTCTTCCACAAGTCTATAAATGCCACTTCTTTCAGGTGGTACTGGTTCGAATATCTTATATTATCTCACAACTCTCCTAATAGTATCCCGCCAAGTTGGGTTAGTCTTAGTTTTAGAATGACCTTCTACGATTTTGTTAATCTCAGATAAATGACCTTGTCCACCTAATTCTAACAGGGCGTTTTTTACTACATCTTTCCATGTCAATTTTTGTTTATTCATTCTAGTTCTCATACCAGAACCCTGTTGTTTTACAGTTATGTTGTCGCTTTATGACAAGTTCTCTCAATTTAAAGCCTGCGTTCAAATAAACATTTATGAGTTTAAAGCCCAATGGAATTACATGTTTTTTCCTACGTGTGTCTCCTATTAAGATGGCACATTGCCTGCCCGGCTTTAGCACTCTAAAGCTCTCTTTTGCAACCTTTGCCATTTCTTTTAAGAATTCACCAATATCGAAAAATGACAAATCACCTTCCTTAGAATCCGTATAATGAATAATGTTTGCATAGGGAGGATGAGCACAGATTAAATCTATAGAGTCATCTTGTAAGAATGATAAATCTCTCGCATCGCCAACCGACAGTTCCGGCTCGCAAATCTCCAAACGGCTTTTTTGTTGATCGTTTCCTTTAGTTCGTGCTCCTTATAGCCAACCTGTTTATCCTCTCTTTATCGGCAAAAGCTGGGTCCCTCAGTTGTTTATCCAGCATGAGTTCTTAAATGGTCGAATAAGGTCAGTTGTTCTTGTAGAAAGAGTTTTATTCTCCGCTTAGCTAGTTTGACATATTCTTCTGCGTTGTCATAGCCAACATAGTGCCTTTTAGTCTTTAGCGCAGCGATACATGTAGTACCGCTTCCAACAAAGGGATCAAGTACCACTTCATTTTTAAATGTGTAAAGCTGAATTAACCTATATGGCAGTTCAACGGGAAAAGGTGCGGGGTGACCAACCTTTTTGGCTGGTTCAGCCGGGAAAGTCCAGACACTCTTGGTAAATTCGAGGAATTCGTCCCTGGCAATGGTACTCGCCCTGTCCTTCAGCCTTCTTCTGCTAAACGTATCTTTAGAGAATACTAAAATATATTCGTGGATATCCCTTAGCGTCGGATTAGCAGCTGACTTCCAGCTTCCCCATGCTGTTGAAGGACTGGAGCTTGATGCCTTATTCGAGATAATCTCACCCCGCATCAAAAAACCAATATCCAGCATATCTTCAATAATAAAACCATGGAGAGGAATATAAGGTTTTCTTCCTAAGTTTGCTACATTCACGCAGGCCCTCCCTCCGGGGACAAGGACCCTGTAGACCTCAGAGAAAACCTTCTTTAACAATTCTCTGTAACCGGTTAAGGTAAGATCCTCATCGTACTCCTTACCCACATTATAAGGGGGTGAAGTAACCATCAAATGAACACTGTTGTCAGGTAGTTCATCCATTTTTTCACTACTTTTAACGAAGATCTTGTTTAGCACAGACGAATTTAGAGGATTTTCAACGTACTTTATTTTCTTATCTTGCTTTAGTCCTTGATACAATTTACTGCCGTAAAACCGTGAAGAATCATGGTTGACTCTTCCAGGGGTACCAAAAGCACTGGTTTGGGTGCCTCTTTTTCTTCGGTTAGATTTCATATTCTTCATTCTTCCTTCCAATAATCAACCCACCTGGAGAGCCCACTTCCATTCCAATTTTTCCAGCTCTTGAACTCTCTAATTCTGCCAACTGAAAGAGATATGGCAAACGCTTTTTGATTTTCCGCACAAGTTTTTTGTCTTCAAATATCTCACCTAAGCGACTGAGCATTCTTTACTCCTCTGCTTCGGTTTTTTTCCGTATCTCAGCGTATTTTTCCAAAACACGAGAGCCAAAGTAGAATGCAATTACGGAAAGATATACCCAAATAAAATATTCCATCATCGGGCTTTCCTTAAATAATAGAAGCATATATACAATAGTAAGAGATATCACTAAAGCTCTTCTTATTTCATGTCTATCTAAAACTTCAACAGGTTCTGGGAAGATTAATGCTATTCTATCAGCAAGAGGCAAATTTTCTAATTCTTTTAATTCTTTCTCTAAGCGTGTAATTTCTTCTTTATTCTGTGATGCATCTTTTCTTAGCTTTTTGATTTCCTCCTTTCTTTTTTTAGCTTGTTCCGTTAGTCTTTTTCGGGCATTATACGTCATATAGTCCATACAAACCAACGATAAAAGAAAACTACTGACACCTAAACCTGCAAGGTGAAACCAAGTCCCTTTTTCAAGGCCGATAAATACACCTGCAGCTACAGCACAAATACCGAGAACAATGCCTAGTATTAAATGAACCCATTTTGTCGTCATTTTCCCCTCCTTTATTAGGTAGCATTTCAGCTAACTTATTTGTATCCAAATCGGTCTAGATACACTTCCAAATTGGTGGTGTATCCCAACTACTTCCGATATATGCCCCTTATCCACAAAGTCGTTCAATCGAAATTATGATTTCACCTCGCGCATGCTGCATTTCTCTATCAAAAAGAAAAACCCCATCCTCTCTATCTGAAAGAATGGGTTCACCTGTAGATGACCTGGGCAGCCACATTTCCTTTTGATCAGAAGTATCTCGCTTCGCCTCCCATTCTTTCGGATAATCCTCTTTCTATTTTATCTATTATAGACCAGATCACTTGAGACACACAAATTATAGCATTTTGGAGCTCATTGTCAAATTTTCGAATTCTCAAATAGGACTTATAAGCAGTAATAATAAGGATTTAGGGACAGCGTCCGATGTCCGGACGCTGTTTTTTTCGGGCATCTGGCTCTCCAGCCAATTGAAGATCTATTCTGCTCGCTGTCAATATCGGAGGGGATAATCTCTAATCAGAAATAGGGTTAGGAGGACGATTTAACCAGGACTAAGAGAACTTGCAATTTCTTTGGCAAAGTTTGCTGCCTTCTCCAGCTCCCCTTTCTTCAGACGGACAGCGGATCCCCTTCCTTCCACGTAGGCAATGAGGGATGGCCTAATGATTCTGAGTCCTAACCCTCTAAGCTTTTTCTCTATTCTCTTAGCTCCATTTCCAGCAAACCACCCCTCGTACTGAGTGTCAAAAGATGCGGCAGGTTTGCCCTCAACCTCCTCTTGGGCAACACCCCCGAGGAACTTCATGATAGCGCCGGTTGGTTTCCAAAACATAGTAGGAGATCCGATCAAAAAGCAGTCATAGCCCTTAGCAGCGGAGGAATCGATATCCTTTACGTTGGAGCACTCAACCTCAATTGCTTTCCCCTTCGCCAGAACGTCACTTATGTCCTTGGCAATCTTCTCCGTATTTCTGTTAGGAGAGACTGTGTCGTAGGCCACTAGCACTTTCATGTCCCCTCACCTCCTCATCTTAAAATGAGAGCTAACTCTCTGGGCCTTACAGACTCCAGAGCATTCCCCCGAGTGTACCTTAGCTCAAATGGGAAAAACCTCGAATTATGTTGGCATTTAGTCCTGGAGTCCTTTGCTCTGGGCTCCGTAGCATCGATTTGTCTATTTAGAACGGAAGCTTTCTCCTGCAGTCCCTGCAAAAGTCCCTTCCCTTGCGGTCAGTATCATAAAGGCTATTTGAAAAATGCATCACACACTCTGGCCTCTTGCAGTGACTGAGGCCAAAGGTATGGCCAAGCTCGTGAGCCGCTTCCTTAACAGCCCTCTCGTAATAAAGCTTCTTATTTTCAGCTAATCCGTAGAATTCTTGTCTTAAGCGAGGAAGAGCAATGAGACACGTCTTACCTCTTATTAGGGCTTGTCCAAAAACGAAGTTCAGCCCGGGAGTATAAAGATCAAGATCAACCACCCCCACGATTCTCTTTGCTCTTTCCAGGTCCAGCTCCTGGAGCCCTCTTAAGATAAGGTCCGATTTGTACTGGCCCCTCGTCTTATTGTAAGCGTAATCTGGATGAGGAAGAGCCTCACCTACCTTGACCGGAAAGGGGAAAATCTTCTCTAACTGGCTGGGAAGATAGAGCAGCACCTCCTCCTCTACCTTACCCACTGGCACTAAATAAATTGTCCCTGTTTCTGGTCTCTTTCCGCATGAGGCTTCTGGCATATGACCTAAGTGAAAAGCCATGATAAGACCAAGAAGAGAGATTATTCTTACCATCCCAATGGCAAAAACCAGTTCTCTAGCGGACCAAATCAGGATCGCTCTTTTCAATGGGTTCTAAGAGAAACTCACCGATTGGTCATATTTTATCTTTTATTTTCTCCTCAAACTCTGGAAAATATCTGCTGATAACCCTCAGATTAAATTTGGAAAGTATAGACTCCTTAGGTTCTCTTTCTAGCAAAAACTCAAAGGATTTCTTGATCAATTCTTCTTTGGTTATCTTGCCCCCAGTTAGCTCCTGATAATAGCTCTCATCCAAGGTTACATTATATGCTCTGCTAGTCCCTTCTTCTTCGACCTTTACCATAAACTCTTCTCGATCTTTCTTTTTAACTTCGATCATCGTTTATTCCTTTCTAGTTTCAAAATCTACGCTCGAATCTTCATCAGCCTTGAACCTTTTCAATTTCTCCAGAAATTCTCCCCTCCCCTATTACTTTAATCCTCTTGAGTCTAGTTGTATGTCCACTAATGATTTCTACCTGTGAGTTCTTCACACCTAGTTTCCTAGCAAGAAAATCCACCAGGGTCTTGTTCGCTTTTTCTTTCATAAGCACGCTTTAAGAATCTCTGTTATGTTCAAAGCATCATCTAAAGCATTATGGTGCTGTCCTACTAATTCCTTGTTTAAAATCTTCAATGCTTTCCCCATACCTACCTCTTTTTTTAACCTCCATTTTAAGGCAAAAAGATTTTTTATGTTTATATGGGTCCTTCCAAAAAGAAAAGGTATCTTCCATAACTCACTCATCTCCTTAAGGTGCTTCCTATCATAATCACCATAGCTTGCCCAGGTATAGTTTTCAAGATGAGGAAACTTTTCTTTTACCATCTCACAAAACTCAGAAAATTTTTTTTCTCCTTCAAGTTCCTCTGGAGTAATTCCTGTTAACTCAGTGCAAAACTCACTCACTTCCGAATACCGAGGTCTTATATTATAACCAACCTTTGAAGAAATACTTCCCGATGGTAAATTAAACTCTACTATTCCCACCTGTATAATCTCGCTTATCTGTCCATCAGGTGGTTTCTCCTTCCAACAGGTGGCTTCTACATCTACTATGTATATTTTATCTAGTTTTCTTGCCATCTTCTTTCTTTCTAATTATGCTTCGTTACTATCTTACTGACCTATTTGCTTCTTTAACCATACAAGACCCTGTAAGTCTCTTGCTGCAGAGGGGTTATTATATAATATTTTATCCTTTGAATCATCCGTTGTTTGTCGTTTTTTACTTCGCAAAGTTTCCGACATTCCTTATTCGTAATCTTCCTCCCCTCTTTTAGGTACACCATTGTCTTGATTTTTCCCTCCTAATCGTTTCCGATAATCTCTCTCTTTGCTTACCTCCCCGTATGGATGACGACACTTATGCTATGTGCACGTAATATAGCATTTCTTACAGGTTTTATCAAATCGAATAAGACATATAAACAGTGCTCCTGTTTGTTCACTTCTAAACTCTCCTGTATTCTTTTATTGCCTTGTCGAAAAAGCAGTAATAATAGGGATTAGCCAGATGGAGGGAATCAGGGAAGCGAAGATTAGGAGGATAATGCCTCCGGTTCGCATTCGCTCAGAACTTCATCTTCTTCACTTCTCCCTCAAAGAATTTTTCTATCTCTGGTATGGTGAGTTTTTCCTTCAAGAACCGAATCTCCATCTTTTCCACATCTTTCAAATAGATTAGCTGTTCGAGAAACAGCCTTGGATCAAATTCCCTG
>JRER01001539.1_pt1 | contig 15503 bp, 12 predicted proteins | sample 210161 | NCBI WGS metagenome assembly JRER01 (sample SAMN03019618, study PRJNA260268) | marine sediment metagenome | biome: Marine; feature: Sediment; material: Clay; isolation source: clay from marine sediments 136 meters below sea floor depth collected from... | place: New Zealand: Canterbury...
GGCGATACTTATTACCATGAGACGTATTACATGGGAATGGTGGATGAAAATGATAAGGTGAATTTCTATGAAGGGAAAATAAAGGTGGTGGATCCAGAGGGGAAGGAATATGTGAAGTTCGATGCCAAGGATTACCTAGATTATATAAGCGAAGGAGTGGAGCCTTGGTCTTATCTAAAGTTTCCCTATCTAAAAGGAGTGGGATGGAAAGGACTTGTAGATGGAAAGAATAGTGGCATTTACAGGGTAAATTCATTAGCAAGGCTAAATGTCGCTAGCGGAATGGCTACATCCGCAGCTCAAGAGGCATATGAAAGGTTCTATGATTACTTTGGTAAAAAACCAGTGCATAATACACTCGCTTTTAACTGGGCTAGGATAATAGAGAACCTATACGCCGCTGAGAGATGCTTGGAGTTAATTCAAGATCCAGAGATAACATCGAAGGATATTAGAGGCGAGATAGGAGAGCCAGGAGAGGGGGTAGGTTGTGTAGAAGCCCCTCGTGGAACACTATTTCACCATTATTGGGCTGATAAGGATGGGATGGTAACAAAAATGAACTTGGTAGTGGCCACAGTCCAAAACAATGGACCGATGTGCATGTCCATAAAGAAAGCAGCGCAGAAGTTGATAAAGAACTGGAAAGTGGAAGAAGGCTTGTTAAACATGGTAGAGATGGCTTTTAGAGCTTACGACCCCTGCCTTGCATGTGCCACGCATACCTTGCCAGGACAGATGCCCTTGGAGATCAATGTCTACGATTCGGATGGGAATATCTACCAGAGATTAAGAAGATAATTTGAAAATTCTGGCCTTGGGCATAGGGAATCCAATATTAGGAGATGACGGCATAGGCTTTTATGTCGCCCAAGAGCTAGCAAATAAAGTTAAAGATGCAAACATAGATGTAAAAGATGCTAGTACAAATGGTTTAAATTTATTAGAGCTTATTGCTGGGTACGATAAAGTAATTATAGTAGACGCAATTAAGACTGAGAATGGAGAAGTAGGGCGAATATATAAGCTCAGACCGGAAGATTTCGTTAACACTGTGCATCTGGCTACCTCACCACATGACACAAACCTTGCTACTGCAATAAAAATTGGTAATGAACTTTTAGCAGAGCGGATGCCAAATGAAATAGTAATATTTGCAGTAGAGATTGAAGAGGTGATAAAGTTTACCGAAGAGATGACGGAAAAGGTAAAGGAAACTATTCCAAAGGTTGTAAATCTTGTCTTGGGGGAGATTGGTTCAACGTAACCCAATGTGACCTTGGGATGGTGGGTCGATAATGACTTCCATTATTCTTGCTGGCGGCAACAGCTCGAGGTTTGGTTGGAACAAAGCTCTCGAGATTATTAATAGTAAGAATCTTGTCCAGCGTGTAGTTAACCTCCTTGCCCCTCTTAGCAAGGAGACCATTATAGTAACTACCCAGAGCGGAAACTTTTCTTACTCTCCCTCCTCCCCAATGATAAAAATAGTGGCTGATATTCATCCTGGCAAAGGTCCGCTTTGTGGCATCTATTCAGGTCTACTCTTATCGTCTTGCTCACAGGCTATCGTTGTTGGCTGCGATATGCCATTTCTAAACATTGCTTTACTTAACTACATGACTCAACTCTCCCCAGCTCTTGATGTTGTCGTCCCCCGCATAGGAGAGAGGATAGAACCACTCTGTGCAATATATTCTAAGAATTGCTTGGTTCCCATCCACAAGTTACTAGAACGCAATGAGCTGAGGATTAGCGAGCTTTTTAGTGTAGTTAGGACGAGGTATGTCGAAGAGGATGAGATCGATAAGTTTGACCCGGAGCACTTAAGCTTTTTCAATATAAACACCCAAGCTGACTTGGATGAGGCAAGGAGGCTAGCAGTCGAGAAATGCCTCTTGTTATAGCAATTACGGGCAAATCTGATGCCGGCAAAACATCTCTAATTAAGGGACTTATACCCGAGATGAAAAGGAGAGGATATAAAGTTGCTGCTGTTAAGAATTGCCCGCATGGCTTTGATTTGGATGTTGAAGGGAAGGATTCATGGCATTTTACTAAATCCGGGGCTGACGGCATCCTTCTTCAGTCCCCATCAAAACTTGGACTCATTCGCACCAAAGGCAATATAAGGGGCAGCTTAAATGAGGTGGTGAAATATTATCTAGCCGACTTCGATCTTGTACTAGCTGAAGGTTTTGCCCAAGATACCAGCGCAAGAAGGATAGAGTTACTCCGTAAGGGGATAAGCGAAGAGCTTGAGTCTCCCCGGGAAAGATTGGTTGCAATTGTAACCGATTTTGCCTTCCCTATAGACAAGCCAACCTTTAATCCTACCGAACTCTCCGAGCTTGCAGATTTTATCGAAAAGGTCATGAAGGAGGATAAGGAAAGTAAGCCTTATGTTGAGCTTAGTATAAATAAAAAGCCCGTCTACCTAAATGAATTCGCCCAGAGCATGATAAAGGGCACGATTACCGGACTCGTGGCTTCTTTAAAAAGGGAAGACAAGGAATTAAGGGAAATTGAAATAAGGATCCGCCCTTCTGAGGAGGTAAAAAAAGATGAATAGGTCTTTAGAAACCAAGATAAGAGATGCTTTACTTATCATTTTAATTTGTGGAACGGTCTGGGGCTGCGTTGAAGCAGGCCTAGGACTATTGCCTAAGTATCCCTTCTCCTCTGTCCCGCCAACGTTAATAGGCCTTATGGTTTTGGCTTTAGCTCGAACTTACTTGCCCAAACCTGGCTCATCAACGGCTACTGGTGCCATTGCTATGCTTTACCGGGCGATGACCGCCCATGGCTGGCCCTGTCACATATGGGCAGTGCTCCTGATCGGGGTTTCCTTCGACGTAGTAGCTACACTGCTAGCCAAAAAGAATGAAAGGTTAGCCTGGAGGATTGTTAGTGGGCCAGCTACTGCTTACCTAGCCTATGCCCTTTTTGGATTTACTATGACCTATATTATGCTTTATATACCACCCATGAAACATTGTGCTCATTGGTGGGTAATAGGAGGGTTGCCCAAGATTTTAAATTACATTGGCAAAAGCGGAAGCCTTGCGGCTGTCGGCTCGACAGTTTTGGTGCCTTTAGGATATTGGTTAGGCTCTTTAGCAGCTAGTATAAAGTTACGGCAGCGATGGGCTATGATGGGGGCAGGATTTATTCTTGCTGCCCTCTGGATCCTTGGATTTGCTATCTTTCCTTAACTTGCGGTGGCGAATGCTTAAGCTGTAGACTGGAACAAGAAAAGCGGTAAATTAGGAAAAAACGAAAGAAAAACAGCTTGTACCTACGACGTGTCCATATTATTGCGGCTGCGGCTTAAATGTGGTCGTTGAAGAAGACACAGCTAAAAACGCCGAGTATATGGAAGAGCATTCAGTTTCCCAAGGTACTCTCGGCCCAAGAGTAACGCAGCTCTACAGGTAGCCTACCATCCGGATTGCTTACGCTATCCTTTTCACTGTCAGTCGGAGGTTGCTTCGCTTACGATGATATCTTGTATCCTAACTAAGCTCAACGGCTCTCCGTTGTCGAAGGGCTATCCAGAGTTTGTCCCCGGATAAATCCACAAGGGAAGAAGAGAGGTGGTAGAGGCTACTAGCGGCTACCACTTCTCCTGAGATAATCGAGAGCTAAGCCAAGTACGCAAGGGTGCGTCTAACATGCCCACCCTAGACTCCAGCCAATGCACATCTCCACTAGCTAGAGCAGCTTTTGCCTCATCGGTCAAATTATAGCCCTCGAGAGCTTTGTCTGGATTCTCAGACAATTGGGCCAAGAAAGTGGCGTCATCCCTGGCTTTAGCCAGCACAGATAACAAGGCGGTGGTTTCCACATCGGGAGTCCATACCTTTTGGGGTTGAGCTTCAACGGTAACAAATCTTCCAAGCCAGCGCCTGGCGGCAACAACTTCAGCGGCTCGTTCCTTGCGAAGGAACACCAACCAGTAAAGCATGCCCACCGAGCTACCACCGATTACATTACCTATAGTCACTGGTATGAGGTTGTGAACAAAACCAAGTGCGGTGAGATTAGTTATTTGAGCTGCAGTTACCCCTGCAGCTTGGGCAACCTCAGCTTGACCTGCCATAGCCATGCCCATAGGAATGAAGAACATGTTGGCGATGCTGTGTTCAAAACCACAGGCTACAAAGGCAGTTATGGGAAAGACAATGACCAGTATCCTGCTGGTAACCGAGCGAGCAGCGAAGCATAGCCAAACAGCTAGACACACTAAAACATTACACATTATGCCGCGGTATAATGCTGGCACGAAGGCTAGATTCACCTTGGCATTGGCAATCATTAGAGCGTTAACTCCAACTCGATAGCTGTCAAGTGCCCAGAACTGGGCATAAAAGATTAAGACTACTAAAATCAATGCGCCAGCAAGATTGCTAAAGTAAACTATTCCCCAGTTACGCAGCAGTTGAGACCCACTGATTCGGGCACTCATCCACGGAGCAACTATAAGGCAATTGCCGGTGAATAGCTCCGATCCGGCAACTACCACCAGGATGAGTCCTAGGGAGAAAGCCAGTCCACCTAATAACTTCCCCAATCCAAATCCTAGGCTAATATTAGTGGTAACCAAAGTGCAGAACACTGCCCCCAAGCCAATGAAAAATCCTGCCAAGAGGCCCAAAAGCACCATACTAAGGGTATCCCGAGAGGCTTTAGTTACACCGGTGCTTTCCATCTTGTGAACCATTTCCACTGGCTGATGGGCATCAGGCACTAACTTGTCCAACTTCTCGGCAATAGGTTCCATGCCAGGCAATTCCGCTACCCGAGGCACACTTGTCAATTTAGTTCGCGCCATCGTGCTAACTCCTTTCGCTTACCATTTCTCCTGAGACAGCCGGCACCACAGCCAAGTAGCTAGCTCTTTATCCAGCTTGCCGACCCAGGCCTCTATTTTCCTGATATCACCACTAGCTAGGGCAGCTCTCTCCTCGGCAGTCAAAGTGTAATACTCTCTGAGAACCTCGTGAGGATTCTGGGCTAATCGGGCTAAGAATTCTGGCTCATTGGCAGCTCTTTTTAGAACGGCGAGTAGCTCCTCCCTCCCCGATACCACTTCTCCACTAACCTTTCCTCTGGTTACTTCAACCACTTTAGTCATTTTTATCCCTCCTTTCTTTTTATTCCAGAGCGAGTTTAGCAATTGTTTGACCGCCTGCCATCGTCCATAAGTTGTAATTTGCCATACCCTTTGGTCGCGTCCAAAAGGCCAACTGCCTTGCCCTAAGGGGCAGGCATGCTTTATAATTACTTAGGCATTTGAGAAATTGAGCGCAAGAGATAAATTAAGGATCTTGATTGCCGACGACCATCCGTTGCTGTGTGAAGCTCTGCATCGAGCATTGGATAGTGAGAAGGATGTGGAGGTTATCGCTGAGGCCAGCGATGGTGAGGAAGCAGTAAAACTTGCCTCAGAGCTAAAACCTGATGTCGTGGTGATGGATATTGTTATGCCCAAACTCAATGGAATTGAAGCCACCAAGAAGATCAAAGAGATTGCCCCCGACATAGCAATTCTGATCCTCACTGCTTACGATGACGATGAGTACGTATTGGGGTTGCTTGATGCCGGAGCCGCCGGCTATCTCTTGAAAAGCGCCAGAGGGCGTGATTTAGTTAACGCTATTCGGGCTATACAAGCAGGAGAGTCAGTGCTCCATCCCAGCATCATCGCCAAGTTACTAAAGCGAGCTATGATGGCACCGGCTAAGGAGCACAAACACCCAGAACTACTGAGTGAGCGAGAATCGGAGATACTTAAGTTAGTCGCCTTGGGGATGAGTAATAAAGAGCTAGGGGGAAAACTGTTTCTCAGCGAGCGCACTGTTAAAGCTCACCTGACCAATATTTTCAACAAATTAAATGTTGCTTCACGCAGCGAGGCAATAGTCAAGGGATTAAAATGGGGATTAGTTACCTTGGAAGATACCACAGACAAATTCCAAGATTAAGGGGCCCACACCTCTGGATCATAATTATCCTCTTTGTCGCCTTAACTCTATCCCATTATACCGAGCTCCTATCTGAAATACCTATCCTGTGCCACGTCTCACTGCCTGCAGCCCTAGGCCTTGCACGACACAGCTTGGAGCGGCTTCTTTATTTGCTGTTAGTGTTATATTCTAGCTGGGCACTGGGGATAATCGGCGGAGGGGCACTATGGCTTTCAAGCAGTGTGGCAATGTTACTTCACCCCTTCCTCATTCCCTTCCATTTTAGAGATGCATTGCTAGAAAGTTTCGCCTGCCTCGTCGTCAGTGCTCTAATTATCATGCTTATACAAACCCGCCATGAATATAAGCAGCGACAGGAGATGCTAGAAAAGGCCGTGGAGGACCTGGAATTGTCGCGGCGAAACTATGAAGAGTTATTCACCAACACCAGCGACGCTGTTTGGGTTCACGATATGGAGAGCAATATCACTTTAGCTAATAAAGCCTGTGAAAAACTCACCGGCTATCCTGTTCCAGAATTGATCGGCAAAAATGTCTCCCAGTTTCTTGCCCCAGAGGCGCTAGCTTTGTTTAGACAGGCAAAAGAAAGGCTACTGAGAGGCGAAGCTATGGAACAGCGCTATGAGCAGCAATTAAATAGGAATGATGGCTCTAAAGCAATCATACACTTAGCTACGCGGCTTATAGTTAGCGACGGCAAGCCTCAAGCTTTTCAGAACATAGCTCGAGATATAACTGAGGAGAGAAAGTTGCAGGATAATCTGCGATTTTACCTCAGGGAATGTCTCAGGGCTCAGGAAGAAGAACGTAAGCGCCTGGCCTGTGAGCTCCATGACGATACTTCACAGCTAGTATTGCTACTATCTCGTCGCATAGATAACCTTGCCTCTGAAGGTAGCAATTATTTACCCCAGGAGCTAAGAAATGAGTTTGAGAAGTTATATGAACTGTCTCAGCAAGCCTATAAGGGCATCAAGCGCTATGCTCAAGCTTTAAGGCCCCGCATTCTGGATGACTTAGGTTTGGTGCCAGCTCTGGAGTGGCTAGCTCAGGAAATAACCAAGCTTGCAGGAATCAAAGTTCAGGTTAAAACAGATACCGTGCCCCCACTACCTCCAGAAACACAGCTGGTTTTGTTCCGTATCGCTCAAGAAGCCCTAAATAATATTCACAGACACTCTGAGGCATCTGAAGCCAACATTACGTTGGAGTACCAGGAAGATGCGGTCAAGATGACCATTAGTGATAATGGCAAGGGCTTTGAGCTTCCCCGGTTGCTAAGCGATTTTGCCGCTCAAGGTAAACTAGGACTTACTGGCATGGCAGAACGAGCTCAACTGGTAGGTGGGGAAATTGAAATCACTTCTCAAATAGGAAAGGGAACCAAAATAATAGTTAAAGCACCGACAAAGCTTTATAACGAGCGCAATAGTTAGAGCAGTCCAAGGAGATTGCTTCGCTTTGCTCGCAGCTAATATTTCTTGCCAAGTGCTCATAGTTTCTCCACTCTAACTGCTGCGACTTTGAGTTCAGGAATTTTGGATATCGGGTCTAGCTTGGGGTTGGTAAGGATATTGGCAGGGCTTTCAGCGAAATGGAAGGTCATAAACACCACTCCATGGGATGATGCCTCAGTTATCTTGGCTTTAGTGAGGACTTCACCGCGCCGAGAACTGACTCTAACTTTATCACCCTGAGCTATGCCAAGTTGTGAAGCATCCTCGGGGCTGATTTCCACAGTACCTTCGGGTTCTATAATATTAAGTCCGGCTACCCTCCGAGTCATTGTCCCGGTATGAAAGTGATATAAGCTGCGCCCTGTGGTGAGAATCAACGGATAGTCTTCGTCTGGCGACTCTCCTGGGGGAACATATTTTAGCGGGATAAATCTGCCTTTCCCCCGGACAAAAGTATCCACATGGAGTATTGGTGTACCTGGATGGTCATCGGTAGGGCAAGGCCATTGGAGTCCACCGCTCTCTAAACGCTGGTAACTTATGCCACCATAGCTGGGAGTAAGATAGCGAATTTCCTCCATTATGTCAAAGGGGTGGCTATAATCAAAGCCTCCAGCCTCTAACCTTTTGGCTATCTGGCAAATAATCCACCAATCAGGATGGGAATCGCCAATTGGCTCAATAGCCTTCCTTACCCGCTGCACTCGCCGCTCGGTATTAGTGAAGGTGCCATCCTTCTCAGCAAAGCTCACTGCAGGCAAGACAACATGGGCAAACTTTGCTGTTTCGGAAAGGAAAATGTCCTGAACCACAAGAAACTCAAGTTTAGCTAGCGTCTCCCGTACATGCCCAACATCAGGATCGCTTAATGCTGGGTTCTCACCAATGAGGTATAGCGCCTTTATCTCTTTCCGGTAAGCGGCTTCAAACATCTCAACCAAGGTTAGCCCTGGAGATGAGGGTAATGAGCACCCCCAGACAATTTCAAATTTCTCTCTGATAGCTGGACTGGCTACTGCCTGGTAACCAGGATAGACATTGGGCAGGGCACCCATATCGCAAGCACCTTGCACATTGTTCTGACCCCTGAGTGGATTAACCCCGGTTGAGGGCTTGCCTACATTCCCGGTGAGCATTGCCAGGTTGGCGGTAGCCATCACATTATCAGTGCCATGGGAATGCTGGGTGATACCCATGGCATAGAGGATGGTGGCTGGACTATTGGTGGCAAACATACGGGCTGCTTGAGCTATTTTGTCACGTGGCACTCCCGTGATGGGCTCAACAAAAACGAGATCAAAATCATTCAATGCCTGTTTGAAAGCATCAAAGTTTTCACATCTCTCCTCGATAAAGGCTGAATCAAGCAGTCCCTCGTCCACTATAACCCGCATCATGCCCATAAGTAAGGCAACATCTGTGCCAGGGTTATGCCGTAGCCAGAGGCTGGCAAAGCGGCAAAGGTCGATCTCACGGGGGTTAGCTACAATGAGCTTTGCCCCTTTATCTACTGCTCTTTTCACCTCAAGCCCGATCACGGGGTGGTCTTCTGTGGTGTTGGTGCCGATAGCTAAAATGCAAGCAGCGTTACCAACCTCGTTGATGGAATTAGTCATAGCCCCGCTGCCAAAGCTTTGGACAAGGCCAGCTACAGTAGGAGCGTGACACAGTCGGGCACAGTGATCAACATTGTTAGTACCCAATACCGCTCGGGCAAATTTTTGCATGACATAGTTCTCCTCGTTGGTGCACTTGGCTGATGTGATCACTCCTATTTCATCTGCTTTATAGCTTTTCAATTTCCTAGCCACCAGATCTAGTGCCTCATCCCAGGATGTCTCTTTCAACTCCCCATTCCTTCTTATTAGGGGAGAAGTTAAACGCTGGGGATGATGGACGAATTCTGCGATACCGAAACGACCTTTGACACATATTTGGCCATGATTAACTGTACCATCTGGAGCCGGGATGGAACTTATTATCCTCTCATCCTTGACCTCGAGCTTGAGTTGGCAGCCAACTCCACAATATGGGCAAGTAGTAACTACTTCACGGTCAGGCAAGCCCTCCCACTTATTAGCTCTTTCCATCAGGGCTCCAGTAGGACAAGCATCAATACAAGCTCCACAGAATTCACAGCTTACTTCCTGAAGCGGATGATTGAAAGCGGTGCCTATCAAAGTTTCACTCCCTCGATAGGTAAAGGAGATGGCTCCCACCTTACGTACCTCTTGACACACGCGGGCGCAGCGACCACAAAGAATGCACAAGTTATAATCTCGGTCGAAGAATGGGTTTTCCCTATCAACGGGGAGCTCCTTATAAGTATAAGGGAGAGTTACTTTCTCCAGTCCGATATAGCGAGCAACCCTCTGTAATTCACAGTTTAGATTTTTGGGGCAGGTGAGGCAGGAATATGGATGCTCGCTTAAAATCAGCTCCATTATGTTACGGCGAAGCTCCTGCAATTTTGGGGTATTGGTATGGACTACCATTCCTTCAGTCGCCGGGGTAGTGCATGCTGGGGGAAAACCGCGCATCCCCTCGATGTCCACAATGCACAGGCGGCAAGCACCAAAGGGAATTAGGTCTGGATGGTAGCAAAGCGTAGGAATATAGATACCAGCTTCCAGGGCTGCTTCCAAAATTGTAGCCTCCCTTTTCGCTTTTACTTCCTTTCCGTCAATAATCAAAGTAACAGTATCCATGCTTACTCTCTCTTAATCAAATTTACTCCCGCTCCTCCAAGTCGCATCTCAAGCACCGCTTTGCCTCCTCAATGGCTAATTCCTCACTAAGGCTAAGTTCCACTTCAGCAAAACTACCAAGTCGCTCGCCTAAAGGCAGAGTAGGTATTGGGAGACGATGCCTCTCCCCCTCGTCAATTTCAGGCAGCGCCTCTAGCTCTTCAGGTGGCGCCAGCTTTTCGTCTATCACTCCCTTGCCACCTAAATATTTATCAATCGAGATTGCTGCCTGCCTTCCAGCAGCGATGGCCTCGATGACTGTGGCTGGTCCAGTCACGGCATCGCCGCCAGCAAAGACACCCTCCCTACCCGTAGCTAAAGTATAAGTGTCAATCTGGAACGTATTTCCCCTTCCCAAGGGGAGCCCGAATTGGTCTGGAGTCTCTGGCATCTGACCGATAGCAGCAATCACAGTATTAAAGCTCGAGCTGAATTCACTGCCCTCAATTGGCACTGGGCGTCGTCTACCACTGGTATCCACCGCCCCCAGCTTCATGCGAATGCATATAAGCTCCACCACACTGTCTTTGCTCTCTATTCTAATCGGGGCAGCAAGGAACTCTATCTTCACCCCTTCATGTATTGCCTCATTTATCTCTTCCTCGCTTGCTGGCATCTCAGTCCTAGTGCGGCGATAGATAATGGTTACCTCCTTGGCACCAAGTCGAAGTGCGTTGCGGGAAGCATCTATGGCGACATTGCCCCCGCCGATGATTGCTACTCTGCTCCCTACCCTAACTTTATTCCCCATATTTATCTCTCTGAGAAAGGATATGCCTTCCATAACCTCAGGACTATCCTCTCCTTCAACCCTTAGCTTAGCCCCTTGGTGAGCGCCAATGGCAAGGAAAATGGCGTTATAACCATCGGCAAAAAGCCCGTCTAAGGAGTTGATTTTTGCATTTGTCCTTATGTCAACTCCAACACTCCTTATCTCCTCAATTTCCTCAGCTAATACCTCTCGGGGCAAGCGATACTCGGGAATGCCGTACCTCATCATGCCACCTGGCTTAGGGAGCGCCTCAAACACAGTAACAGTATGTCCTCGCTTCGCCAGGTAATAGGCTGCAGTAAGTCCGGCCGGCCCGGATCCAACGATGGCAACTTGCTTTCCTGTAGCTGGAGCTATTTTTGCCCTCATTTTCCAGAGCCCATTGCCCCTCTCTGCGGCAAAGCGCTTGAGCACCCTTATGGCAATTGAGTCATCTAGTAGTCCTCGCCGACATTTGGCTTCACAGGGATGGGGACAGACATGCCCACAAACTGAAGGGAAGGGTATTTTCTCCCGAATTACCGCCAACGCTTGGTCAAACTGCCCCTGACTAATGAAGCGAATATAGCGAGGTACATCCACACCAACGGGACAGGTATGGCTGCAAGGTGCTTTGACCAGCCCCTTACAGACCGCAGCAGGACATTTCTTTCTCTTGATATGGGCTTCATATTCATCACGGAAGTAGCGGATGGTGCTCAGCACTGGATTGGGTGCTGTTCCCCCTAAGGCGCAGAGCGAGCCATCCCTGACTGTTTCAGCAAGCTGCTGTAATTTATCAATGTCACCATCCTCCCCCTCTCCACGAGTTATGCGTTCCAAGATATCGAGCATCTGTCTTGTGCCCACTCGACAGGGGGCACACTTGCCACAGGATTCGGCTTGAACAAAGGTGAGGAAGAATTTGGCAAAATCAACTATGCAAGTATCTTCGTCAGCCACAATCATGCCACCCGAGCCCATAATGGAGCCCGCTTGGGTCAAAGTTTCATAATCTACAGGTAGGTCTAAGAGTTCGGCAGGGAGGCAGCCTCCAGAAGGACCACCAGTCTGCACTGCCCTAAACTGCTTATCGTCAGCAATGCCACCTCCAATATCATAGACGATCTCACAAAGGGTGATGCCTAAGGGAACTTCAATGAGTCCGGTGCGCTTTATCTTTCCCGCCAAAGCAAAGGTCTTTGTTCCTTTGCTCCCCTCTGTTCCATATTGGGCATACCAATCTGCGCTTCTTTGCAAAATCGCCGCCACAGCAGCAAGAGTCTCCACATTATTGATATTGGTTGGTTTGCCCCAGATGCCTGATTGAGCGGGGAAAGGGGGACGGGGGCGGGGCATACCCCGTTTACCCTCAATAGAAGCCATCAATGCTGTTTCTTCGCCGCAGACGAAAGCTCCTGCTCCCTCTTTAATTTCTATGTCGAAATTGAAGCCTGAACCAAGGATGTTTTCCCCCAGAAGCCCATATTCCTTCATCTTAGCAAGGGCAATATTTAATCGTTCTAGTGCCAGTGGGTATTCGGCGCGACAATAGATATAGCCATGTGTTGCCCCTATAGTGTAGGCAGCAATAAGCATTCCCTCCAGAACAGCATGTGGGTCTCCTTCCAAGACGGATCGATTCATAAAGGCCCCAGGGTCTCCTTCATCAGCATTGCAAACGAGGTATTTTTCCCTGCCGGGAGATTTACGGCAGAACTCCCACTTGAGTCCTGTAGGGAAGCCCGCACCACCTCGCCCCCTGAGCCCTGACTTCTTAATCTCCTCTATAATTTCCTCCGGGCTCATTTTAAGTACCCGGGCAAATCCGCTATAGCCACCACGGGCAATATAGTGATTAATATTTTCGGGATCAATAGTTCCACAATTTCTCAGAATGATGCGAACCTGCGGTTTGAGCATGGGCAAATCAAAGAATCTGGGAATACCCTCAATGCCATCATCACCTATAGTGCCTAAGGCGAGGTCTGGGCGAGGATTACCTTTAATCAGATAATCCTCGATGAGCTCGGGCACAATTTCAGGGGTGATATTGCCATAGCAAATGCGGGGGTGACCTAGCTTGATGATATCAACTAAAGGCTCAAGATAACATAGCCCGATACATCCCACCTGTATCACAATAGCATCGATACTGCGCTTGGCTAATTCATCATTAATAGTTTGGAGCACATTTAACGCGCCCGCTGAGCGACCACAGGTGGCAGCACCAACGAGTATGCGGGGCTTTTCACTGTGCTCTAAGGCTTCCCACTCCGATTTTGCTCGACTTTGAATCTGGTCAAAAGTCATCTCAGCTTCCGAAGCTAATGATAAGAGGACAGAACTTGCTTTGCCTTTATCGAGGTCATCCTACTATAAACTGTCTTATCCACCACCATCACTGGGGATAAAGCACAGCAACCAAAACAGGCAACCCTCTCCAGACTAAATTTATAGTCCTCCGTAGTCTCTCCCGGCTTGATGCCAAGTTTTCTTCGCACCGTTTCCATAATGCGCGCTCCACCCCGCACATAACAGGAAGTGCCAAGACACACCTTAACAGTATATTCACCAGAACGGGTAAAGCGAAACTGAGCATAGAAAGTAGCCACACCGAAAATCTCGCTCTTTGAGAGGCCTAGAAAGCCAGCGATTTCGGATACCGCTTCCTCCGGGAGATAGCTCAGCTCTCCCTGAACTTTTTGCAAGATAGGGATTAAGGTTCCTCGTTTCCCTTTATATGGCGCTAGAATATCAGCCAGCTTATCGTTGATGATGCCTCCGAAAACTAACTAGTTTCTAAAATGCAGGTTCAAACCCGTACTATAGCGTAAATAGAGGAGTTAATACAAGTAGTTGTACTCGTTGGGTCTACACTTTTTAGTGTGAAAATCTGTAAAAGGTGCCGGGCCATTTAAAAATGTAGTTGCCCAATTTATTGGGCGACTGTGCCTGATAAATCAGGCAACTACAAAAATTTGGGGGGAAACACCTCTGAGGTGGCTGAAATTGAACGGGGAATCAAAATTAAACAGCCTGGGTGCCGGGAAGGAGGTGATTATTCGTGGAAGTAAGGGACGTTACCAACTTTAGTGGGAAATGTACTTATCTATAACTCTCCACTCATGAGAATAAATATTAAATCGATGCCCTCGAGCAAAGCCGATCAATACTATGCCAAACTTCTGGGCAGCTTCTATGGCTAGGCTAGTAGGGGCTGAGGTGCTTACTATCACCGGAATTTGGACACGGGCTGCCTTCACCACGGTTGACTTTGTCTGCCGACTCGAGGTTACCAGTGCGCTGTTAGTCAGGTCCATCTTGGTACCAAATGCAAGGCCAATGACCTTATCTATAGCACAATGCCTACTTACATCTTCAACAAAGATATAACTATGCTGACTATATATCTGAGCAATATGAGTACCCCCAGTCTCCTTAAATAGGATGCTATCTTCATCCAGCTTCTTGATGGCATCCCAGATCTCGGTGACAGTTATCTTGGCTTGCGAGTTAACCTCTTTCATCTTTACAGAATTGCGCCTGCCAACTGTAACGGCAATGACAAATTTGCTTCCATCCGGCTTGACTTCTATGCCTTTTATATTCGAGGAATGGCATATCCCCTCGGAGATCAGATGCCCCCTAGCCAGCTCCTCTAAATGGGTTGGCAAACAATAGAGTGACCGATAAACCTCACCGTTAAGCCTGATCACAACCTCGGCCTCAGAGGTAACTAGATCAAAACAGACTTCCCTATGACAATCTGAAATTCTGTGTATTTTAACCTTTCTTAATTCTGCCACTACTTCTCTGTATCAGAGTTGCTTCTTTATTTTTATCCCTAAAAATAAGCGTATGCGTTCGCCATGGATTTTACGCTGCTACTTCCTCCATTTCAATTTTGTCCGTGCCGGCTAAGGAAAAGCAGGCCAAACATATCGGCTAGAACCCAAAGATTTTTCCTTCCCTAAACATCTCTCATCCCCTCATCAGATAAACTTGGTCACTGCTCTAGAGCTGGGCAGAATGCTTAGCTTGTCCATGCTCCAAAGGATCGCTATATTTGCTGTGGGAGGAAAGGACGTTACCAACTTTAGTGAGAAATGCACGCCAGAAGTGGAGCGAGCAATTCCTAAAGTGGTTAAGATGGTGCTCTGTGAGCTAGGCAAGCAATTTCTTGGCACAAAAACCTAAACCCCCTTGTTTTTTCCCCCACCTTGGTTTAATATTTACCTTTTGAATACGTAAGCAGCTTTCTTGCCAAGTGTGGTGCTTGTGCAAAAACTGGGTAAATTAAATACACACCAAGTTTAGCAGAGTGACCGTGATAGCATTTTTAGCAACTGCGTTTGGGGCTTTTTTACTATACCTACTCTTGACCACCGCATCTGGCCCTTTGTTTCTCTGGAGCAAAGAAGAGCTAATTATTGGGGCTATTTTTGCTCTAATAGTAGCAGCAATAGTAAGAAAGGTGTTCCCAGCAAAAAACCTTCGCCTGCTAAACCCGAAGAGATGGTTTCTACTCCTTGCCTATATTATATGGCCATTCTTT
>JRER01000712.1_pt1 | contig 15495 bp, 26 predicted proteins | sample 210161 | NCBI WGS metagenome assembly JRER01 (sample SAMN03019618, study PRJNA260268) | marine sediment metagenome | biome: Marine; feature: Sediment; material: Clay; isolation source: clay from marine sediments 136 meters below sea floor depth collected from... | place: New Zealand: Canterbury...
CGCTCCCTGATCACGTAGAGGCTTGCTTAACGCAAGCCTCGTCCTTTAGGGCGGGATACGTGACGGTTCAGGGACTTCTTCCTCTTTTAACTCTTCCATTCACACAAACGCCTCCTGTACTTTCAAATCCTTATCTAACCATTTAACCTTTCTTGGTGGAATAGGAGTAACAATTCGCTCATGCACGGGTATTTGTGGGGCTTCATAGTTTTCTAATACTCCCCAGTATTTGGCGAATAAATACCGTGAGAAGCTCATTCTATCAACCATATCTTCTCCCTTATCATTTTGCCACACGATTCTATCTTTCTTCCAAGCCTCGGGATAAATTTTTGATGCTTTTATAATCTGGATAAACTCGTTTTTATCAATAGGAATACCTACCTCTCCGCTTGTTGGTAATTTCATTTCTGTAAGTTCAGGATTCTTCATAAATGTTGCTCCTCCCCAGTGAGCGAATGCCGGTGCAGGATAGGGAAGCATATAAGAAGCATAATCAAGTCCCGCAAGTTTAAAACCTATCCAGAGTTCCTCGTGGAACGATTTCAAGCCAGAGAACCAACCAATAGAAGAATCAGGGTTTTTTACCTTTTCCCATACACTCTCTTTAATCGCGAAATCACAACCGGTTGCACAACCCACTTTCGCAGGTTGATCTCCAAATGATTGGGGATCGTATTCTTCTAACTGTCCGGTTCTATGATCTACCTGTGCTAAACCTAAACCAACAGTACCAACTTTATCGTTATTATCCAGAAAAAACACTAAGCACTGCAACCAGTTTTCATCCAGCACCACTAAATCGTTGTTTAAAATCACTATATCTTCACACTTATAACGTTCATGTAGCGTTTTTACGATTCGATTCCACGTATAGGGTATGCCTTGGTTTTCTTTGTTTAAAACAAGGTCAGCATCGTAAATATGACAAAGCATTGCCAAATCATCCAATATCTTTTTATTCTTCGTTCCATCGTCAACAACAATAATCTGGTAATCTCCTTCAAAGTTCGTTTTGCTTATTATTGACTCCAGCAACTGCCCAGTCAGTTTCACATCATTATAACAGCTTATGCCCACTCCTATAGGGGTATCCATTATTCTCTCTCCTTTTCAAATCTCTCGAGCCAATCCATGACTATCCCCTTCCATGTCAGTCCCGCTTTTTTCTTCGCTTTTTTCAATCGCTCTTCTTCTTCGCTGTCAAAAGTTATGTTAATCGTTCTCATGTTACTTAGTTACTTAGTTACTAAGTTACTAATTAAAAGCATTTCGTTTTTTGTGTCACCTTTTGCTGGTGTGCCTTGTGGCACAGCGGGAAACTCAAAAAATAAAAGAAATAATATAAAGCTCCCTTTTGCTCACTTATAAAATATCTTCAACAAAACCTCACCCAAGGCATCGGCTTTTTTTGCTTCGCTCGATAAATTCTCCAGTGCTATATGCAGCTCTTTCGTTTCATCTTCATCTTCGTATAATAAAAGGCTATCACTCTCAGGTGTTATGTTTAACAACCATTTACCAGTGTTACCAATCTGTATTCCGTTAGAGACCAAATTCAAGTCAACAAAACCAATCCAAGAGGCAGTTGCGAATGTATCATCTGAGTAAAAATGAAGCCGGAAGTTGAGTTGTTGTTCTGAGATGATTACAACTGCGTATATTGTAACCTTATTCAAATCTAATCCTGTGATGTCCGCATCTTCTTTCACGTATTGCGCGAGTGCAGTTATAAAATCAGTGCTTTTATCACTTTCTATTGATTTAAAAGAGGTCAATCTCTTCAAATCTGAACTACTAAGTGGTTTACCTGTCAAATCTAATGTTACAGTCACCTCAGCATTAATTTTAAACTTCAACCACCGATATTTTAAAACTTCTTTTGATGGTATAACTTCATTAAGGTCTATTATTGCGGTACCTGCTCCAGTGAAAACTTTTACAGTTTCATCTACACTTCGCCAATTACTATGGTCTTGCGAAACGGAATCAAGTGTTATAATTGCAGCATTATTTACTTCGATGAATGCAGTTAAATTGGAATATCCAAGCGTATCCACTATCAGCGTATCATTAGCAACCACGCTTTCAGAATCCCAGCCCAGTATAGAAAGTGCAGCGTTGAACACCTCGTCGTGAAATAACTGAGGTTCCGCATTCGTTTCAGTCATATCTCTGGTTCTTCTCCTATGGGATATTCAGTACTCTCTATTATTCTTATTATTTTCTGATAATTTGGCCTATCAGGAGTACCTACTTCTATAATATTCTTACCTTTCTTTTTGGGATATTTACGTTTCTTCTTTTCACCCATTTTTACCTCTACCATATCTTATCAAGCATACCTGTTAAACTAACAGTAAAGTGCCGTTCTACATAATCATAATTGTATATTTCATATGAAAGGGTATTTCCAGCGGAAATGATAGTAGAACTCATAGAACCTAAAAAAAGATGACCTAGTTTATAATACCAAAACTCCCCAACAAGCCCAGCTGGCTCACGCTCACGTGGCTCAACAAACTCATTCGTCACGACAAGCTTTAAAAGCTGCCATCCAGGAGCCCTACAGGATACAAAACCTCCTAATAGGTTTAAATTATAACCAGCAGGAACCGTATAGAAATCCTCAACATCCCGAACACTATTAGCTGCAATAGGATCTGGTGGTGTTAAATCAAGTGTGGAATAAAGATCAGCCCAGTTTCTTTGTGCTCTACCAACTACAGCTTTTGTAACTACTATTTCATGGGGTCTATACGGATATTCAATAGCACGATACGTTGTATTGTCTACATCAGTGCGTAAAACCATATCATAAACATCAATTAATCTAACTACACCATTGGGTGCTATTTTTATCTCATCTACTGTCCATTGTAATCCATTTGAAGTCATAATAATGAATATATTCCCGGGGCCTTCAGCTATAACGGTGATATCAGCATTACGTTTAAGTCGTAAATGTATTTGTTCTCTCTTCGGATAATTGTCCTCTGGTGGTTCTAAACCTCGTAAATCGGTTGTAGATGTTGCAGATGGAATTGTAACTACATGGTGATAGCCTAATCCAGTAGGGGTTAATCTTCCGAGTTTATCATTTATCGCGATTAAATTTTCATTCATTGAATTAAAAACGTCAATTAATTCAGGGTACGGTCTTTTAATAGCAGGTGGTTGCGGTTGTCCATCATCCTTTTGTTTGTCAATTCTTTCTCGTAAATCTTTCCTAACCTCTTCACGTACACCCATAATACAAATTAGCGTATAGAGCCATAAATACTTTTAAGGATCACCGAGGTTGAACTTTCTTCCTTCGTAGAGTTTTATCAATCATATTCTAAGATGGTATATTTAACGATAAGCACCACCTGACCATTAGCGCCTGCTGTTTTTCCCTCACTGGAAAGGCACTCAAGTGCAACATGTAATTCCTTCGTTTCATCTTCATCCTCATAGTATAATAACCCTTCAAGCTCCGGAGTAAGAGACAAGCGATAAAAACCAGTGTTTTTGTATTGTACACCGCTTGTTGCGAGATCAAAATCAAGATACAGCTCCAACCTATCCTCATCCATATTCTCTGCATCATCAAAAGAATCCTTTGAAGCGAACCAAAGGCGGAAGTTTAACTGCTCCTTCGCTAACAGTATCGCTTCTTTAATAAGTATCTTATTCGCTATGAGTCCGGTAAGATTCTCTTCTTTTGCTGCAAATTGTGCTATAGCATCTTCAAAATCATCGTCCTTATCACTGCGGATAGTCCGAACAAGCCAGTACTGTTCCAGTTCTCTTCTCGTTACCATTTCTTCTTTTCATTACCTAAAATCATCCGCAATACGATGCGCTAATTTTCGTGTTGAAGCACGCCAATCACGCTGGAACTTATCCATTTTGAACTCGATCATATCAGCAAATTGCTTCTGCATAGCGAAAATAAAACATGTTGCCTTCATCGTTATGTCTTGATTCGGTAAATCAGTATAATCCGTATCCCCAGTCACGTTTTTAAACGTATGTATAAACTTCTCATCAGCACGTAACCAACCATCATGTCCATAAGGAGTGGCAATCCAACCTTCGTGAAATAGTATCTCCTCAGTCTCTATCTCCAGCTTCGTTCTCGTCTTCATCTCGGTATTTAACGTCTTCACCTTCCACGTAAACGTGCTCGAAGGCACATCAGCGAACATAATACCTGTTAGCCACCACACTTCACCTGTTGGTATGGTATCTTTAGTAGTTACGTCTATTTCCCAAGTTACCTCATCCCCTTCCTTTGGTAGTTTGTCAGTGTCTCGAAAATTCTTCCATCTGAATGTACGATAGCCCGCACCGAGGAACTCCGCTAGTTTAAAAGGATCGAGAAAAAGCAGTATTTTCTCATCCCGTAACTCATCTAAAGCCTCCAGAATATCGTTAAGTTTGCTTAAATCTACTTCACGTAGCTCGGGTATTCGTTCGTCTCTACGTAGGTCAGGAAACCCAACTTTGGTATCGCCTCTTCTTTCACCGAACTTCTCTCGCAAAGCCTCTACTCTCTCTCTTGCCATGTTTTTTTCCCTCAAGATGAACTATCTGTGTGGAAATAAAAGAATTAAAAAAGGAGGGAGACTGAGTATCCTCTGGCAACTATTTATATCCCTGCCTCTACTTCTTGCTACTTCCTACTTCCAAGAGACTCGGACTTTCTATTTGTAGAAAAGGTGGCAGCGCATCATGATCTTGTTTCTGGTTTCTTCGATTCCATAAGACGACAGTATCTTCAGTATAATGAAATCCCCGCCTTCCAGCATAATCGTCTCACCGAATCGCCACATCTTATCGAAATCCGACTGCTCTTTTATTTCAGCGTAATGCCCGACACCAACGTCCTCTGTCCCGAAAATCGTCTCTTTCGTCCATGCGATTGGATCCGTGGTCGCTGCTTCCCCGTCAGCGCCCGAAGCGAAATAGAAATATGCAGGATCTGCCTGCTCTCTGCTCCCACCAGTAAGATCAAGTCCTGCGAATATCGCTTTCTTGTCCGATGGGCACTCCCACCTTACTACTTCTCCTAACGTCCCCAATGCTGGTGCACTCTCCGTAAGCCTCTGCGTGGTCTCCAGCTCGTTTATCCGGTGTATTCGGTATTTCCAGCCCTGCCTTCTCAAGTCTTCTATCAATTCATCAAATTTTGTTGTCATCCTCTTTTTTCCCCTCCTAATTTAATATACCATTACTATTTAAATACTTTTATGTTTATAAATATAAATAAGGTATAGATATAGGAGGTAGAAAAAAAATGAAACTTGGATCTCTTGAGGGCATCGCAGGCGGAGATATATTATCAGGCATGATGGATAATCTAGCGTACAGAGTCGATAGCGTGGTAAATATGGTGACACTTGAAGGCGGATTCCACAACCTTTCAGGTCCGCTGGACAGACGGATGGAGTTAGTAAAGAGGCGAAGAAAACTATTTGGGTTGCCAATGCCCATGTTAGAAGGTGGAATACCATTACATGGTGGCGGTAATGGATCAGCACCCTCTACCGTTGATATACAAAAAAAGCAATCATTACTGAAGAGAGGGGGCAAAGAAAGCGTGATCGGCCGTAAATTGAGAGAAGAAAGGCAAAGAAAACAAGAACAAAAGAGACAAGGAAGCTCTCAAGAACAAAAGAGACAAGGAAGGGAACCCGCCACAATCTCTCTGTATGATAAATACCACCTGAGATAAAAAGGTGGCAATTCATCCCATCTTCGCAGGATAAAGAAAGTTTGAGAACTCAGAAGAGTAACTTGAGTAGTTCTCTATCTACATTTGTAGATCTAAACCGCCGCTTCTTCATCTTTACTATTAGCTTTTCCATCTTCGTATCACTAATACCATAGAAGAATTTCCGTGCAAACCACCTTCTTCTTAACATTCGCTTTAGTGGTTTTATCTCCTTATCGAACACTTTTGGATTGTCTGCAACTACCGCCTTCCCCGCTGCCCTTCCGCTGACTATCGCATTTATAATCCCCCCGCCAGTAAGGGGGTCGCAAAAAGCTCCCGCATCACCAACGACAAAAAGATTGCCCTTTCGCGTTTTCCTTAGTTTGCTTAGCGGGATGGGTCCTGAAATTGTATTTATTATCTCCCCATTGATGTTTTTACGAAGCAAAAAATCATTCAGATATTCTCTCGGGTTACCCGCTTTTGGGTGCATCCCCAGACCTACCCTTATTGTATCACCATCATTAAGGGGGAACACCCAGGCATAACCAAAAGGTGCTATATTCTTGCTGGGGAAAATCGATATAATCTCATTATCCCGCCATGGGGCTTCTGTTTTTATCGTGTATTGCAAACAGATATGATATTCGTTGTAAGGGAGGGTAGAAGTAATCCCAAATTTTTTACCCGCTACTGACCAGAATCCAGAGGCATCAATAAGATATTTTGAGCTTATATCAACATACTCTCCACCTTTTAATAGTCGTGTTAGACTATATATCCCATCTTTATAGTCTATATCTGTTATCGCCCATCGTGGTAAATAATTCATTACTAATTCCGCACCAGCTTTTTCCGCATCTCGCGCTAATCTCTCGTCAAACCTATCCCTATCTAAGATATAACCGCCTATATCATACCCAAAATCTTCAGTTTTAATCTCAAAGAAATTACCGTTCGGTGAATATATCTTAGCGCCTTTTATAGGTTGTAATGCGGCATCAAATACAGGTGTGGGATCTATACCGAACTTCAATGCCTGGATTAAGTTCATTGCACCGGCGCATTTTCTATTCGTAAAATCTTTTTGCTTCTCTATTACTATGCACGATTTACCTGCTTTTGCTATTATCTTCGCAGCGGTAGTCCCTGCGGGACCGGCACCTATAATTATGCAATCACAAATAGTCATTTCCGATTTTCCGCTTGAGCTATGCTTTTTCCTCTGCCGGTTTCTTCCTGAAATAAAACTGCGCAACTAGTGTAAAAACAGCAATAAGCGCACCGTTGACCTCTCCAGAAATATTCTGCAAGATTCCATAGCCCTGAATCCCCCAGAAGGCTATAATTCCTGCTTCCAACATAACTGCTAATCCGTCTCTAAATCGCATTTTACATCACCTTACCTCCTCTTCTTCTACCTCGCCCTCTTGAAGACGAAATTTTCGTAGTAACCCCCCTTTTCCCAGCCCCCTCTCTTTTAGTAACTCTATTATCTTTCCATCACCGATGTCCAGCTCTCGTAAAGTGCCGATAACTTCACCAACTAGGTCTTTTGCACGGTCTCCACCCATATTTTGTAGAATACCCAATGCGAAGTCGGTAGGGTTGTCAAGATATTCAACGATATTCTCAGGTGTGAGATCATCAACTAAAATAGTTTTATCAAACTTCTTCTCTATTTGCTGTAAATCCTCTTTTGTTAACTTAGACCAGTTTATGCTCATTCCAAATCGTTCGTTTAGTTTTTTAGATCTCTCGTCTTTATTCATTCTTTTGACCTCTCAATCACGTCCTTCACACTTCCCTCTATCACTCTAAAAGCTGTATCATCTCTATACTTCTCTGAATTAACTATTATCGCTTCTACTTCATATTCAGCCAAAACGGAGAATATATCCTTACCGGGATTTTGAATTACTACAAAATCCTTATCTGCAAGGTCAAATTCAGCGGGTACTTTTTTTGGGTCGTAGATGATAAACGCCTTTGCCTCTTCTGGGCTCGCGACAACGCTATCCTGTAATGTAACCCCCGAAGAGGCAATAGCAACTCTTCTCGGTACTTTCTCTGCTAACCATTCTCGTGTTGCTCTGCGTATAGGACCTTCAAAAAACAGACCCCATTTCCTATCTGTGAGTCTCCGTACAGCTTTGGATAGCCGTATAGGTACTGTTGTTAGTTCTCTTTCACCCTCTTCCACTTTCTCTTTTTCCGCTTTTATTTCCCCTTCTTCTCCTTCTCTTGTTGTCGCTATCGGCTCTTTTCGCTTTATTTCTTTCTCTCTTGTAAGCGGTTGAATTCCCCTTCTCTCTTCTATTCCAACTGGATACCCTTTGAATATTTTTGGTAAGGTCAATTCAAGTTCAGGCGTTTTCTCTTTTACTTCTACTATTAACCCGGTTTTACCTGCTGATGTCTCCCCTATACCCACACCAACAACTCCTTCTTTACCCTCAATAAGTCGCTCAAACTCACCTCTCACATCGCTAACATCTTCTTCTTTAGCAAATATCTTCTTTATATCTGGGGCAGCTATCTCTTCCTTTTCAATCACCGCTTCTTCCCCTTTTTCTTTTTCGCTTTTCATCTTTTCCTCTTCCACAGGAGCTACTTGAAGCGGGGATGGAATAGCTTCTTCCTTTGGTATAAAAACAGTGATAGCGGGGTTATCCTTGAGTTTCTTACTAACGAATTTACCACACCCACCTTTGCCTGCATGGCTGTATCTCCCTTTTTTATCCTTTTTTATCGCCTTTATAGGTCGCTTACAACTCTTACATATTGGTAATTTTTCTTCTTCACTCATCCGCTTTTCCCCCTTTTCCTTTTCTTTCCTTCTTCTTATAAATTATCACCTTTTCACCATCAATTGTGTCTATATCTACCAGTAATTCGTCTCCCACGCCAACTCCAAGCGGCTCTCTGACCTCTTTTGGAATCACCACCCCAACGCTTTCCCCATGCTTAAAAGCCTTCACCTTTATCTTTACCATTTTCCTACTTAATTCATATATCTATTTAGTATATATCACTTTCGTTTTTGTTAAAATTCATAAGGTAAAAACTGAAAATCTCGAAATCTTGTAGGTAAATTTATAAACCTTTATTAACTCCTACGATTTATTCAAATATATGCCTTTCGCCTGTAAATATTGCGGAGAGGAATTTGAACGAAAAGTAGACTTGATGAACCATGTCAAGTCTGATCATAAAGAAGAAAGAGAGAAAAAAAAGAGAGAAGGGGGGGAGGGGGAGAAGGAGGAGGAGCAGGTAAGATACAAGATAGAAGAACCAATTTATAAGCCGATAGACCCTCGTGATATTATGCTTGAGGTTGTTCGTGGTCCTCTTGCTAATTTAAACGAACGACAAATAGCAGAACTGTTGGATATTGCCGAAGATTATGATGGAATGCTGTCACCAGATCTATTTGAACAGATAGTAGTTAATTTTGAAAAAGTAGGACCAAAGAGAGCAGCAGCACTTAGGGAGCGGTATGCAATTAAATTAAATAGAGCCCAGGATAGGTTATCCGTAGCACATGCGGAAAGATTAGGATTATTAGGTGAATCTCCACGAGTTAGACAAAAGAATCTTGAAACTAATAGTGACATAAGGGAGGAGATTAGTGCAGGGATAGCGGAAGGGTTAAAAGAAGGAAGAAAAGGTTTAACTGTAGATAGTGATGTGTTATCAGCTCCTCTCGGCGAGGCTTTATCTAACATGGCACAGACAACAGGACTTATAAATCGTTTCTTGAACAGGGTAGTAATAACAGCATTTGAAGAAGAAGCACGACACAATCCTCTTTTCCGTAAACAAATAGTAGACAGCGCTGGTTTTTTCATGTCAAAAGCGAAAGGTGAAAGCGAAGGCGAAGAAGGGCAGCAGCAGCGGAAAGGTGAAAGCGAAGAAGAAGCTGGTGAAGAGGAGGAAGAAGAAGTTTTTGATAAAAGGGAAGGAGGGGAGAAAGAGAAGAACATATTTAGAGAGTTAGATGAATATTTTGATTGAGAGATAATAAGGTATTGTTAGATAAGATCACAACTTTTGGAAAAAAGGGGAAAAAAGAAAATGCCAGATGGCGACAAAACGGGGCCATATAAAGGAAGTATAGGGTCTCGTGATGGAAGAGGAAGAGAAAAAGGTGGAAGAGGACAGACAAGCGAAGAAAAAGGTAGCGGAAGTAAGACAGGAGGAAAAAAAGGGGGGTGTGATTAGGAATGATAGAAGGAATAGCAGGTGCAATAGCGGGATTTTGCGCAGGTGCGGTTGTAGTCGCAAAATTCTTAACTCGCAGGATTAGCAAAGTAGAAGCGGAGACTATTTTGAACCAAGCAAAAGCGGTATACGAGGCATACGAAGAGGCGAAGAAGGTAGAAAGTTCTGGCGCTGAGGAGATAACGAAAGAAGAATGGGCTGCAATCGGAGAAAAAGGTGCGAAACTCGCTGAGAGTATCTTTAAAGCGATAAAGGAATAAGGTAGAGTCTTTAAGATGCAAAGAAAGGATATATTAGTGATAAGCGGAAAAGGCGGAGTGGGAAAGACAGTTCTCTCGTCCCTGTTAGCCCAAGAACTGGCGAAAAAAGGGAATACGGGGCTTAGTGATCTTGACGTGGATTCCAGTAATATCGCAAAGATAATGAACGTAAAAATGGACGAAGTAGAATTGACAGAAGATCGCAAGATCGTTCCTATCGAATTTAACGAAAATTTAAAAATCAATTCGTTAAGCGCTATGCTTTCCGATAGCACGATTTCACAAACTGGTCGACAATATTGCAGAATAGTACATGACATCCTTCTAAGTACCGAATGGGGTGATCTGGACTACTTGGTTATGGACATGCCACCTAGCTCGGGTGATATCTTCCGTGAAGTTGTGGACATAACGAAAAAAAACAACTCGCTATTGGGTGCGTTAGTCGTAGAACAACCACGAGAAACAGAAGATTGTCAGAGAATATTTGAAATCTGTAAACGATTGTTCATACCGATTATCGGGTTTGTGGAGAATATGTCGGGTTCTGAAATGCACGGTAAACCTATATCGTGCCCCTGTGGTTGTGGCGAAGAGTTTTCTCCTTTTGGCAATGGTGGGATAAAAACGCTTGCGAAAGAAGTAGGTGGTGAATTTTTGGGTCGTATCCCTCTATCTTACGAACTTGCGAATTTACGACCACCAGAAGTCGAAGGTATAGGTGCGCAAACATTATCGAAAGTAGCGAAGAAGATAGAGATTGCGGGATTACCGAGGATACCAGAAGATCCGATAAGGAAAGTCGCGGGGAGTTTTAAATTCGTTGGTAATGTTGTTAAAGCTTTGTTAGCACTGGGTAAACAAATAAGTGTGGATTTTGATCTAGCCACTATGCGAAGTGAATATGGCAGAAAAAAACCTGGTACTGTCGCAATAACTATAACTGATTGCCCGGAAGCACTTAATGAATTTAAAATAATATATCTAAGAATAGGTAGTAAAAAGGTAGAATTTTACAAAGAGAAAAATTTACCGTCCGATGTTGATATTATTGGTGGAATTAAAATTGGTTCTGGGCCTATGGCTTGTGTCCTAAAAAACCAAATCCCGGTGATGAATCCATTTACACACCAGAGATATAATGAGGATTATAACCTAACAAAAGCGATAAATAACGGCGATGCGGAAATGTTTGGCGAAGGATGCTGGCCCGAATTCATCTTGATGGATAAGCTTTTTACGAAATTTTTTGCTGGTTCTCAGAACTGAGCTGTTTTTTAGCGAATAAGATTAGTATTGCAGGTTTACCAAAGATAGTTCCTTATTATATAGAAGAACCTTCCATAGATAAGGTTGGTAGTGAACGGAGACTATAAACTCCCGCCAATCCCAGAGCTTCCAGATTCATAGACGCATTGTAGTCCGCATCCGTTTCGTTACCACAGCTCAAACACAAGAATCTCTTACCCCTGCGATTTCTGCTATCTATGTTGCCACAAACGGCGCATCTCTGCGATGTCTTCCAGGGGCTTTTGAGGCTTATGCGTATCCCCAGTTCCGCGCAAATCTGCTTTAACCGCTCGCCGACCTTGGCATAAAGCCAGAAAGATAGAAGCCTATTTACTTTTCGAGAGAACTTCCCTCGCTTACCCCTTTTTACGTGCTTCAAGTTTTCTAAAGAGATAAGTTTGATATTATCGAGATTTAACTGCTTCAGAAACCGGTTCGCTTCGGTTTCTATGTAATGATGCCAGCTTTTTCTTCTTCTCCCGCCTCGTTTTATTTTGTCTTTCAATTCCCCACCTATGTACTGACCGTCTGAAGTAACCAGCATCGTGTTAAAGCCGCTATCTATACCTATAATTGCCCCTTCTTCTTTCAACTTTGGCCGTTCCTTTTCAAAGAACAAATCGATAAACAACCCTTTTCTGTTGTAGCCTAATCGTATAGCTTTCGCTAATTCCCATCCTGTATCTCTGAACTTGTTTGTGTGCTTTGTCCAACTAAATGGAATGGTTAGTTTTGGGATGCCGGAGCCGAACTTAAGGCACATATCAAAATGACCGTTAAAAGGTTCTATCTTTACAAATCGGCTATCAAGATTGGCAATGGCTGATTTAACTCGTGGCATTCTTCTCCTTCTCTTACTGAGCTCATTTTGAGATAGGACAGTTTCTTTTGCTTGTTTCGCTACACACTGGCTCACTCTCGCGGTAAATCCATATCGGTCTGCTATTCGGTGTGTGAATTCAAGCCTCGGAAGGTTGTTATTATCATTGTCGTGCGAAGCCCATAAATAGACAATAGAGTAATTAACAGCGTTCTTATAGAGATTAAGGAACTCTTTTAGTTTCTCTATCTTACCTTTATTAACGGTGTTGTTGAGATAAATCCGTGATGTTCTTCGCATCCAGCCGGACCGCTTCCTCTTATATCGCTTTTTCATCGCCCTTCGTTCCCTTCCCTAAGCGTTAAAGCAACCTTTCTTATCATCTTGACAATTATTTTATAAGTGCCGAGTATATAAATAGTTATGGTGGGGAGTGATGATTTAACCTTATCATCTTGACAACTCCCTACCATGTTTTTCTATATTTATCTATGAAATCGGTTTACTTTAATAATACATAGAGCAACATCCCAAAAAGAAAGGGTAGTTTAGGTATGTGTGACTTTTAGTTTATTCTCAAAATCCAAAAGTACTTCCCAAGCAGGTTTTGAACCGAACAAAAGCACTCTACTTAGAATCCATACAATAAAACTCGGTCCGATTTTTCCTGTGATTCTCTCTAAATACTTCGCATCAAATCGCAAAAAAGCGGAAGTGAATTCTGCGGTTTCTTCAGAAATTCTATTTATCTTACCATCAACAAATTTTATAATTTCTTCTTTCATCTTGTCGAAAGATTTAGTATGTTTTATTGTTAAATGTCCTTCTAACTTCTGAGATATGTCAGTAAGCCAGTCGAAATCCTCTTCCAGCACCGCTTTTATAAACCGCTTTTCTAAAAAGTTCATCGTTTTCCCCCTTTTTTCAATTCCTCTGCGAAATTTACTAAAATATTAGCCCCTGCCCTCCCGCTATGTATTCGCAATGTCGTCAGGAAATCACCAACCTTAAACCCAAAAGTTTTTTTACTTACTCGTTTCTGCCATTCAGCATCTCGTGGTAATATAGTGGACATGAAAATACGTGTTTGTTCAGATATTGTTGCTCGTTTCCCTTCGATAAAATCAAGCGCTTCCCGCTTCATCTCTTCTGGTGACATGCTGTTCATCACAAATTTATCGCCCAGTGCATTACTCAAATCCTTTAGATAATCGAAATCCGCGGATACCACTGCGAGCAAATGCTTCTTTTCAGATTTTGTCAATTTTAAAACCATTGTCGTTATTAATAAAAAACACTTTTATTTTGCTTCTTCTTCATAGAGATTTATAAGCGTTGGAATCAAATCTCGAAAAACTATAACCCCTAAATCTCTTCTTCTGGAGCCGACAGCGGGTTCGCCGCCGATAACCTTGGGACCAATTTTCTCGGCGATTAAAGGTGCGGCTATTGCTGCTACTGTTGGTGCTAATTTTTCCAGTGTTTTTGCCAATGCTGGGGCAGCTTTAAATTTGTTCATTTCTTATATCTCAGCATGTAAGCTCGATACCATGCAGGTCTTGTAAATCCCGTATTCTCTCTTAACCGTGCTATTGGCGCTTCAATAGAATAAACCCACATATCCATCAAAATAGGATCTTCGGTATCTGGTAAGCTCAAATTAATGTTTTTCCACTTCAGTATTTTCAACCACTTAGCATCGCGATGCCACTCGAGCTCACCGCCGAACTTACCCCACCCTTTGGTCTCTGCATCAATGAATTTTACTATTTCTGATACTGGAATATTGATACTAGCTTGTCCCAGAACACGGTAGTAAAGGGCGTTTATAATCGAAGTCATGACAGCTTCATATTTCCGAACGTATTCTTCTTCTGTTGCCATAATTCACAAATAGACTTAAGTTATTAAAACCTTTTTCCTTTTTCCACCTCTTCGCAATATCTTCGGATTTCATCCGACTCATACCTGCCACCACATGAAAACCGCGTCCTTGTATCGTAAGCCACTGCCTCTTTATCGTTAACTACCTTACCCACTTCACTCATTCTACGATAAAGGTTTACCTCCTCTTCCACCCATAGCTTCTTTATATCCTGCTGTGCTACCGATTCGTCCCAACCACCACAAGCGAAGAAAGCATCCCTTCGCATTGCCATTGCATCACCCCAAAGATGGTTAGTTACTAAATAATCCATCCAAATTATACCTGCTTTATAATAGACTGGTTTATCACTACCTTTAAGCAGTTTAGACCCACTTACCGCAACTACTTCGGGATCACTGAAATGCCGTAATAATAAATTCAGATAGCCTTGCGGATATATATCGCCTGAATCTACGGATACGATAATATCCGCATCTTCGCTTTGCTCTATCGCTTCCCCTCTCGCTGTTATCTTTCCGCGATTAACATGTAATACACGATCCACATACGGCTGTGCAATTTCTACGGTTCGATCTTCCGAATACGAATCCGCCAAAACCAACTCTATAATACCCTTATTGTGATACTGCTGGTATAACTTCTGTTCTATCAGGCTACGTACTGTGGGCTCTACCCACAGCTCTTCATTTAACGTTGCGAGCTGTATTGATGTTTTACCGATATTCTCTAAGTCTACTTGAGGGTATAGCCCTGAGCTAACCGAGCGTTCTATACCGTCCTTCAGTCTCAGCGTGATGAATAAGCGGATAAGCATTTCACGCTACCGTTTCCACGGGAACACCATCGTATTTCGTAGGCACTTCAGTCCATAATTCCAGATAAAAACGGAATAAAGGCTTGTCTGGCATCGTTATGGTTATGTCTTCGTCTCGTTCGTAATCCCCTGATCCGGAAATATAATTTCCTTTAAGTGCCTCCCCGGTATCTGCATCTATCAGAAATTGGTAGTTATCTGTGAGCTGCCCCCATACCGTATTGTCTATTCTAACGTGGAAATTTACTTTTGCATCCTCACCGATAACTGCTTTACTCGGAAATACAACATTTGATATACTTCCTGTTACTACCATCTTTTTCTATCACCTCCTAAATATTTTAGGTTTTATTCTATATATCTCTTTTTTTCTTCGCCCTCATCCACCACGGCTTTTTTGCTTCTATTCTCGCTTCCATGTATTCCTTGATACATTCAGCTCTGGGTATTGGCGTTTGCTCTTCCATGCGTGGTGTATTCTCTCCGTAAGATATC
>JRER01000817.1_pt1 | contig 15440 bp, 13 predicted proteins | sample 210161 | NCBI WGS metagenome assembly JRER01 (sample SAMN03019618, study PRJNA260268) | marine sediment metagenome | biome: Marine; feature: Sediment; material: Clay; isolation source: clay from marine sediments 136 meters below sea floor depth collected from... | place: New Zealand: Canterbury...
GGGGGAGTTATGCCGAAGTTAAATTCACCTGCTGAACTGGAGGAGCTTAGGCAAGATATATTGTCTAAAAGGGATCCTAACAAGCGCTGCATTGCTATATGCGCTGGTACTGGCTGCCTTGCTCTTGGTTGCGATAAGGTTATCACGGCCTTTAAAGAAGAAGTTAGAAAACAGGGTTTGGAAGGCAAGATAGACATTAGGGAGACAGGATGTCCTGGCTTTTGTGAAAACGGCACTGTAGTTACTATTTATCCTGAGGGGATTTTCTATATAAAAGTGATGCCGGAAGATGCCACTGAGATCATCTCGCAAACTATAATTGAGAAAAAGGTAATCGCACGTTTGCTTTATGTCGATCCCGCCACAAATGAAAAGGTGGTTCATGAGAAGGACGTCCCTTTCTACAAATATCAAACGCGTATTTTAATTGGTAGTAACTCTAAGCTTGATCCTAAAAGCATTAATGATTATATTGCCCTTGGCGGCTACTCTGCGCTATCCAAGGCGCTCTTTCAGATGTCTCCAGAGCAGGTTCTAGAGGAAGTGAAAAGGTCAAACATTAGGGGTAGGGGAGGAGGAGGATTCCCTGTAGGGAGAAAATGGGAGAGCGTACGTAGTGCACCAGGCGAACCTAAGTATGTAATAGTCAACTGCGATGAAGGAGACCCCGGGGCTTTTATGAATAGAGCACTAATGGAAGGAAACCCTCATAGCGTTGTTGAGGGCTTAGCCATCGGAGCCTATGCTATAGGCTCCGATGAAGGTTTCATTTATGTTCGTGCTGAGTATCCTTTGGCTGTGGAAAATGTTGGTATTGCTATCAGGCAAGCTGAGGAATATGGCCTTCTAGGCGAGAATATTCTCGGCTCAGGGTTTGACTTCAAAGTCAAGGTGCACCGCGGAGCGGGAGCCTTTGTCTCCGGGGAGTCAAGTGCCCTAATGACGGCCATAGAGGGGAGAGTAGGGGAGCCCAGACCTAAGTACGTTCATACCTCGGAGAAAGGGCTGTGGGATAGCCCAAGCGATCTAAATAATGTAGAAACTTGGGCAGATATCCCCCTCATCATCAACAATGGAGCTGATTGGTTTAATTCCATTGGGAGTGAGAGGAATACAGGGACTAAGATATTCTCTTTAGTGGGTAAGGTTAATAACACGGGGTTAGTGGAAGTGCCTCTAGGTACCTCGCTACGGCACATTATCTATAACATCGGAGGTGGGATTCCTGGAGGAAAGAAGTTTAAGGTGGTTCAAACTGGTGGTCCGTCCGGAGGTTGTATCCCTGAACAATTTCTCGATTCGCCCGTAGATTATGATGAGCTCACCAAGCTGGGCTCAATGATGGGCTCCGGCGGCATGATTGTCATGGATGAAGATACCTGTATGGTTGATACCGCGAGATATTTCCTCGATTTCCTCTCCGATGAATCGTGTGGAAAATGCACCCCATGCCGTGAGGGTATTAGACAAATGTTAGGGATTTTGACTGACATCTGTGAAGGAAGAGGTAAGGAAGGGGATATCGAGCTCCTGGAAGAGTTAGCTGAAGTAGTTAAGGATACCTCACTCTGTGCCTTGGGGGGCACTGCACCTAATCCGATTTTAACCACCCTTCGCTATTTTAGGGATGAGTATAAAGCACACATTGAACAAAAGAAATGTCCCGCTTTTGTTTGCAAAGAATTGGTCTCATATTATATCGACCCAGCTAAATGCCAGGCTTGCCTGATCTGTCTGAGAAACTGCCCTGTGGGTGCCATTGATGGGGAAAAGGGGAAAATTCATGTGATTGACCAGAGCAAGTGCACTAAGTGCGGCACGTGTTTTGAGATGTGCCCCGATCGCTTTAATGCTGTAGCCAGGATCTCTGGTGAGCCTGTCCCCCCACCACCTTCAGAAGAAGAAAGGGTTGTTGTTAGGGTTGAAAAATAGGAGACTGCCATGGAAGGAAAAGAAATCACTTTAGAGATTGATAGCAGGGAAGTAAAAGCCAAGAAGGGGATGACGATTTTGGAGGCGGCGAAAAGTGCAGGCATTAATATACCTACTCTTTGCTACCATCCTGCCTTAACCCCCTTCGGTGCTTGCCGCATTTGCAGTGTAGAGATTGTTCAAAGAGGGAGGTCAAGGATAGTTACCTCTTGCGTTTACCCTGTTGAGGAAGGGCTGGTGGTTAAGACCAAAAGTGATAGGGTAATAAGGGATCGCAAGATGCTCATTGAGCTCATGCTTGCTCACGCCCCTAAGGCTAAGGTGATACAGGAGCTAGCCCATGAGTATGGCGTTGAGAAGACGAGATTCAAGATAGAAGATGAAGAAAACCTTTGTATCCTTTGCGGTTTATGCGCTCGAATCTGTGAGGAGAGGATGGGGAAAAGTGCTATTAACTTTGTTGGAAGGGGAGTTAACAGAAAAGTAGATACTCCCTTCCATATTCAGACAGAAGATTGCATGGCTTGCGGAGCCTGTGCCTTTGTCTGCCCTACAGGGGCCATTAAACTTGAGGATATTACTAGGTATAAACTTTTGCCAATCCCTTCAGAGTTTGATCAAGGTTTAAGCTCGCGATCCCCAATTTATATCCCCTATCCTCAAGGAGTTCCTAATGTTCCGGTGATAGACCGAGATAAATGTGTTCATTTCCTTACCGGGGACTGTGGAATTTGCCAAGGAGTCTGCCAGGCAGGGGCAATTGATTACAAGCAGGAAGATGAGATTGTTGAAATAGATGTGGGATCAATTATTTTAGCCCCAGGCTTTGATAAATTTGACCCAAGCCCTCTTTTCAATTACGGATACAGGAGATATCCCAATGTAGTAACCAGTATAGAATTTGAGAGGATGCTTTCAGCTTCAGGACCATTTCAAGGTGAGCTGCGCAGGCCCTTCGATAGGAAGCCGCCTCAAAGGATAGCCTGGATTCAATGCATTGGTTCGAGGGATGAAAGCTTGGGTTGCGGATATTGCTCTTCCGTGTGCTGCACCTATGCCATAAAGGAAGCTATTGTGGCCAAAGAGCACGTCCCCTCTGAGTTAGAGGAAACTATTTTCTTCATGGATATAAGAACACAAGGGAAGGACTTCGATAAATTTTATGAGCGCGGGAAGGAAGAAGGAATAGAGTTCGTAAGGGCGAAGGTCTATGGAGTTGAAGAAGTAGATGGCACAGGGAATTTGAGCCTCAAGTATGTAGGTGAAGATGATAGGCCAAGCACGGATGAGTTTGATTTAGTTGTCCTATCTGTAGGGCTTAGGCCCTCTCAGGAAGCTATTGAACTTGGCAAGAGGCTCGGCATCCAGCTTAATAAATATGGATTTTGCCACACAAGTGCATTTTCCCCCGTGGAAACCTCCAAGCCAGGGATATTTGTCTGCGGTGCTTTTCAAGGCCCGAAGGACATCCCGGAAACAGTGATGCAGGCAAGTGGGGCAGCGGGAAGCGCTTCTACCTTGCTTGCTCCTGCCCGAAATACCCTTACCATAAAGAAAGAATACCCGCCGGAAAAGGATGTCACCGGGGAGGAGCCCAGGATTGGGGTGTTTATATGCCACTGTGGTATCAACATCGGTGGATATGTGGATGTTCCTGAGGTTACTGAATATGCTAAGACTCTCTCCAATGTAGCCTATGCTGAAAATAACCTCTACACCTGCTCTCAAGATACCCAAGAGAAAATCAAGGCAATGATCGAGGAACATAATCTGAATCGAGTGGTGGTGGCATCCTGCACCCCCAGAACCCACGAGCCCCTGTTCCGAGAAACCCTCAAAGAGGCAGGATTAAACCAATACCTCTTTGAGATGTCCAATATCCGCGACCAGTGCTCCTGGGTCCATATGCATGAGCCAGAGAAAGCGACTGAGAAGGCGAAGGATTTGGTAAGGATGGCGGTGGCAAAGGCAAGGCTGATAGAGCCACTAAAACCTTTGTCTACCCCAGTTAATCACTCCGCTTTGGTCATCGGGGGAGGTGTGGCAGGGATGGTGAGCGCTTTAACCTTAGCGGATCAAGCTTTCGAAGTCCATCTTATCGAGAGAGAAGGCGAGTTCGGCGGGATAGTGAAAAGAATACATTATACCCTTGATAGTGAGGATGTTCAGATTTTTCTCGCCGATTTAATTAGAAAGGTTAAGGAACATCCTAAGATTAGGGTCTATTACAATACTTGGATTGTAGATGCCTACGGATATGTGGGAAACTTCACCACCGAGATAATGAGATATCGCGGCAGGGTTATAGAGAAGATAGACCATGGCGTGACCATCATTGCCACTGGGGCTCAGGAATATAAACCGAAGGAATACCTTTACGGAAGAGACCCACGGGTGCTCACTCAGCTTGAGCTTGAGGAGGAGATAGCGAGAGAGAATCCAGATATAGTAGGCTGTGACAACCTGGTAATGATCCAGTGCGTAGGCTCTCGAAATGGGGAGCGCCCCTATTGTAGCCGGGTATGCTGCAACCAGGCAATTAAGAATGCCCTAAAGCTTAAAGAGACAAAGCCCGAAATGAATATCTATATCCTCTATCGGGATATGAGGACATATGGATTCTATGAGGAATATTATCAGGAGGCAAGACAAAAGGGGGTTATCTTCCTGAGGTATGATCCAGAAGATAAACCTGAAGTGAGGCAAGAGAGGAAGGATGGACGGTATCTAATAAGGGTTGAAGGGAAGGATCCGGTGCTCGGGGAGGAAGTAGCTATTGATGCCGATATTCTTGCTCTAGGCGTGGCGATGGTTCCCCCGGAAGAGGCAAGAGAGCTTGCCATGCTTTACAAAGTGCCTTTAAACGAGGATGGCTTCTTCCTGGAAGCACATGTAAAACTTCGCCCGGTGGACTTCGCCACAGATGGAGTCTTTCTCTGTGGACTTGCTCATGCTCCCAAGTCAATCAAAGAGAGCATCGCTCAGGCTAAAGCAGCCGCTTCTCGAGCAACCACTATACTAGCCAAAGAGACTATTACGGCTGAGGGCATTGTTTGCTCTATAAATGAAGATATCTGCAGTGGTTGTGGCATCTGTGAAGTTCTTTGCCCTTACGGGGGTATCGTGGTAAATAAGGAAAAAAAGGTAGCCGAGGTCAATGAGGCTCTGTGCAAAGGATGCGGCACCTGCTGCGCTGCCTGCCCTTCAGGAGCTGCCCAACAGAGGGGCTTCACGAGAGACCAAATTTCATCCATGGTTGAAACTGCTTTGGTGGTTTAAAAAATGGACAAGGAAGAATTTGAACCAAAGATATTAGCTTTTTGCTGTAACTGGTGTGCTTATGCTGGTGCTGACCTCGCTGGTGTATCACGAATGCAGTATCCACCGAATATAAGGATCATTAGGGTAATGTGTTCTGGTAGGGTGGAACCTGAGTTCGTTCTTAAAGCTTTTACCCTTGGTGCCGATGGGGTGCTAGTCCTTGGCTGCCACCCTGGAGATTGCCATTACTTATCTGGTAACTATAAAACAATGAGGAGAGTGCCGTTAACAAAGAGGCTTTTAGAGCAGTTTGGGGTAGAACAGGAGAGATTGAAGTTGGAGTGGGTTTCGGCAGCTGAGGGAGCAAGATTTGCGCAAGTAGTAACTGATTTTACCAGCAAGGTAAAGGAATTGGGACCAAATCCACTAAAAGGAAGTTAAAAGGCTGACTAAAAATACCTCCTAATAAATTTTCCTGTAAGCGTTCAGCCACCCTATGTCTCCCTGAGCCTTTCGCTTCCTGTCATTCTCCACTTTATTCAGAGCTTCGGCTCACCAGGGTAAACTCCGCGAAGGGTCTAAAAAGGACAGTGAGATTCTTCGCTAGGCTCAGAATGACAGCAGAAAGTGAAATGATAACTCTGGTTTTAGGACTGGAAAATCCTATCCTTAGCCAACTAATCTAGAAGAGTTAAGGTAATCTTATTACCTTTATGGTGGAGCTGGGATTACAATAGGTAGAACTTTTGAATTAGCCTTCACTCTAACCATGTAGCCACAGGACTCTTACGGCACATAATTGTAGCAACAGGGCGCCTAGCTTGCAACTAACAAACAGTGAACATTCTGGACTATTGTGCAATGCAAAGTTGAAGCTGTGTTTCAGTTCGCCTTCTGTTGAACATAAAAGGACTCTTTAGCTACCTTTGTCCTATCCGCAACACCATACTCTCTTATGCAGCTATTGATTATATCTGAGTAAATGGCGATCCGTTCGGATAGTCAAACTGAAAAGAAGCAACGGGATTGAACCTGGTACAGCCATCAAATGCGTATTTGATAATTCTTATGCCCTGATGAAAAAACAGGTAGATTTTAAAGCTATTGCCCTTACGCTCACCCATTTGAGAAGCCGAGCCTGCACATGAGACGAGCAGCGAGCTTCCTTGACTCAAAGGAGGAGGACACGTAGCTTCAAAAGATTCATGTCTGTGTCCAAAAAGAACCATATCCGCGTGCATGCTACTTAGTGCTCTGAAAACCTCTTCAGCGTTAAGTAATTTTGTGAGTTCTTGCTCGTCCATATCTGCTGGCAGGTAGGGATGATGATGAAGCAATATAATGGTAAAAACTCTCCGGGTGCTACTGTCCTTATACGTCACTAGTCTGTGAGCGATGTCAGCAAGCTCAGCCTCACCAATTCTTCCTCTACTTATGTTGAGGAGGCCCCTCAGTCCTTTATTAGAATTGACGCCAATGAACAGGAAATCGGCACCGCCGAATTGGCGTATGTTCCAATCGGGACATTTGGGGAAGTATTTTTCGTACGATTCTGAGCGATCCACGATCCTTCTCATCCAATATTGCCATCCCATTCTCGTAAACCAAGTATCATGATTGCCTGGGACTACTAGGGCATTAGGACCCATCTCGAGGCCGATCTTCGGGCCGTCCACACCGACATACTTAGATCCCCTCAGAAAGTTGTTTACTTCTTCGAAGGCGATTGGATTAGCTGTAGTTGTTAGATCACCCGTGGCGATGACCATATCTATTCGGGGTTTAGTCTCGAGTGCGAATCTACTTTGTAGTTGAGTTGGTATCCGGCAGAAGCAAGCGTCTAGAGCCGCAAGGAGTGGATAATAGTGGGGGGCAGCCCCAATCACAGATGAAAGACGGTCTTCGGTATTGCAAAAGAGGTCACAGAAATGGAGATCTGAAACATGTGCAATCACTGCTTCAAGGTTGCCAAGTTCATCGCGCGCCTTCATTTAGGCACCGCCCTTAGGGGATGGCATGAAAACTAAATGGTTGAAAGAGCAAAGGACTGTCTGGCCCAATATCTAGGGTCCCCGGGGGCACCTGGAATAGTCCTAGATTTTCGACCTCGACAGACGGATCTTCTTTTATGGCTTCAACTAAATAACGCTGAGCAGACCGCACGACTTGTTCGGCCTGCAGACGAGTAAAAGGACCACCCCCCATCACCATGGTGATAAGTCCTTCTCTTGTTAAATTTGGTAATAGGAAAGCCCCGGTTGTCTTAATTGGGACTTCACCAGACACACCTGTCTCAGCAAGGGCATGGTCAATGCCAACTCCAATACACAGTGTCCCAGCCCGAGCCAAATCTTCAGACACTCCAGCTTTCATAGCTATCTTTCCAACTAGGTCGTCAATAGTAATTCTTTTCACTTTTGACCCTCTCAAATCTACGTCTTCAATAAATTTTATCATTTATCATCCAGTTCGTCAACCTTGTAGACGGAAATGTTCCTTCCCGCAGCTACGAGTTCTAATGTGCGAATCGTCAGCAAAAATGGGACACCTTTGGGACAGAAGTTAATGGACACCTTGGAATTTGCTCCTGATCTCTGGAGACAATGAGATACGTCTGAAGAAAGGAGCGAGCCCTAGTTCATAGAGCCGTCACTGAGCGAGACAGCGACCTCCGAAGTGTCTTTAATTTTCAAAGCCCAACTGTCCCACTTTCGCTGAAGACATACACTTCACCCATGGTGCTGCACAGTATCCATAATTGTACTGCCAATTGCACAAAACGCCCAAAAGTGCAATGGGGGTAACTTTTTAAGCTTTTTGTATGCCCTGACTGGCTGAATGGCCAAGATGGAAAGCCAGCGCAGGACTGAACGGGCTAATATTTGACCTTAAGAGAACTAAAAAACAGGGTAATCGCCTTAGTAGATCCCCAGACAGCAAAGATAAAAGGAGAAGGAGAAAAAGGTGAGTTGTATTAGTTATTGTTTTCTTAATAATCCAAAGGCCGTTTCTATGACAGTCTCACAAATTATTTCTAACTGCTGCCGTTTATCCTTATTATCTGCCAAAGTACTCCAACCTGACCCATCAAATAATTCTATTGAGCTTCTTAAGGATCCTTGCAAAATATCGCCTAAAGTCTCCTTTTCAACTGCAATGAGTAAGTTCTTACCATCGAATTTAAGTGTAAGGTATTTCTCGGCGGCTTGGGCTCGCTCCAGTGGTGTAATGAAACCAGCGTTTAGACTAGAGCAATACTTTCTAACATCAGCTGACCACTGTGCAATCTCTTTCAATAGCCCTTCTTTCCTACGAGCCTCCTCTTGGTCAGCACGCTGTTTGATATTCATGAGCGCAGCCCATGCCATCGCCAGTGTAGCTAGTATGCTGAATCCTAATGCGTATTGGGGAAGTTCGGTGATAAGAACAAACAGTCCTATGCCGAATAGAGCCACTCCTAATGCAATTCTCCAGTCGACACCACGATCCGGCCTCAGCTTGCTCATAACAAGAAGCATGCCAACAATACCAACAACACATCCAATAATTCCATTGAGTACTTGGCTAGACCACATACGAGGCACATTATATCAGAAAAAGGTGCACTCATTCTTCAAGCTAATAGCTTAAAGCTAAGAGCCTCAAACAAAAAAGGCCTTTTTATCCTGTATCCAACATTACGCTACAAAGTGCAACTAACGATTGCCAGGTGAATCGGATCAATTGTATTGCGCCTGTGCGCGACCTCAACCTCTGGGGATAAGGCGTTTAGCATTGAGCTTTTCGCAGCAGCGAAATCGCAAGTTCCCACCACGGAAGCCTAGCTTTATAGGTTGTCACATGTTAGGATAACAAGAGATTCCGGCAACATGCTCAGTTCGGCTTTTCCATATTTTTAATCCTTTAATTTGTAGTAAATCATATTGAGTAGACTCGTCAAATCCATAATGCTAATAGCCCAACCACTAAACTCCCCAGTGCAAAACCAGCTGTCGCCCACACTACTTCAGTAGTTGCCGAATCCCTAAGCGACTTAGCTCCTTCCCGCAACAGTGCAACCATCTCTAAAAAATAACTTTCAAACATCTTTTCATCCCATGGTGATTTATCTTCCTGCTCCTCCCAACCTCGACACTCTCGCATAAAAACCTCAAATCTAAACTCAGACGATCGGAGGCTACGCATTATGCTAGCAATGGCTCCTCTATCAAGCCATTGCCATTTACTTATGTCTTCAATTTGAGTCCTAGCACGCTTCACTAAGTTAGCCATAGACTTAATCCATTCTGATTTGGGAAAAGCCGTAATAATCGAGGAATCCTTTGCCTTAAGATCCAATGCTGCCCTCAGATTCTCCAATATTACAGCTAGCTTAAGGTAGAGCATGCGCCTCAGTAAGCGAATAAGTCCAAAGACCCCTGAACCCAATCCAAACGCTAACGCAACATATACTGGCACCGATTATCAGCCCTCCGCGACGTATTCACAAGGTGCAACTCTCCATTTTATGCCAGACTTTCTACTTCCTTAACTTTCTTGAGAGCGTCCTCAAGGTTAAGGATATGCTCTAACTCTTCCTTCACCTTTTCTCTCATTTGTTTTAGCTTTTTAGCCATACTTACCTCTTAACAATCCATCTATGTATCTATATAGCCTTAAGTAAATTTTGTCAATATGAAAGAGCTTCTAGAGCAGAAGCTCTCTATCTCTTACCACAATCCTTTCACTACTTCTCTTTTTGTTTAGCTTTTCGCTATACCTTTAACATCTTTACCTTAGAAGATGTTCCTTTACCATTCGTTTCAGCCGGGGCTACTCTTAAATGTTTTTTCTAGCATCAACGAGAGAAGCTTACTAGAAGGTCCGTATTGAACTGAGCCGCCGCTTTGTTTGAAAATTAGCCCACCTAGATAATCTTGGTTAGCCTTTTATTGTAGCCATCATTCCCAATGCCACTGCATCAAACATGTTCTAGTGATATTTTTCCTTCCACTTCCGGTCCTGGGAAAAATAAACACCGATCAGGGTATTTAGCTACAACGACCCTTGCCACTTCTTTTTTACTGGCACGGCAATTGCCGCAGATGTATTTCTTCACCGTGCTTGGGGCATAGCTTATGACTTTAAGCTTTTTCCTTCTACAAATTGCCTTTATTTCATCCACAAAGACATTCAGAAGGGAGGCATTTCGATTGTTGGCAAAGAATGCTTTTTCAACAGCCAAAATCCGGGGCTTAAAGTCTCTAATCAATCTGAGAATTATCTTTCTTCCCTATTTTCTGAGATGCTAAATACCGCCGTTGGCCAATAACGAGTTTGTACCTATCTCCTTCTTGGAAAACTACCACTGGTTGCTGGATACCTATTTCCTCTATGCTTCGCCCAAGTTCATCTAGGCCTTCTTCACTTCTTGTCCTTCGCACATTCAAGTGGCTCACGTCAATCTTATCCAGAGGGAGATTATTATTGAAATATCGTATCTTCCTTGCCATCAGACTACCTCGTATGCCATCAACTGCCACTCATAGGACTCTAAAACCTCTTCTACCTAGCTCATTATTGCAGCCAGAGACATTTCCCTTTGAACATTTCGTCATCTTGTTAAATGTTTTTTATCTAATTAGGTCAAGGCTCATCGGCGATTGCCTCGAAGCGGGACTAACATCATCTTCTCTTTCGTATTTCTTCAAAGCCCACTAAATGAGTTGGAGTGCAATTTATGGAAAATGCTCTTTTGCGATTGCTTGACTCTTGCCAAGGCGAAACTCTTTGTTAACCGGCGATGATTATTGATGAAACACTGAAGTCACGTGCCCTTCTAGAAAACTCAGTGTGCTTTCAAGAGTCATTTACTGTCTTCTTGACCCAACGTCGCCCTTCGGCAGCGCGCCGCTTGCGGTACGTCCGATGCAAGGGTTTGTTGGGCGGCAACGGAACTGTGTCGCGTCATATGCGGTTATCTTTAGCCAGCCTCCAGTAATATCGTCCAGAGGGAGTCAGCCGGCAGGCCTTAGAGCTCATTGCGGCACCGTACATATGCGGTGCGTCGCAGGGCACTACAAGGTGTACTCGACTTAGAGCCTGAAGATCCGTGAACACTGCGGTCTTCGCAGAATCCGCTGTCGGTGAAGTGGGCTCATAGGCCGGATCGAGCGGCACATCCTCAGCGGGAAGCGGAAACAATGCGGGGAGCCTTCGTAGCGTTGCCCGATCGATGGGGGGCATGCATCGACGCAGGGGGACGAGTCGGGAGACATGAGACTTAAAGAGCGGCCGTTGATCCCAAGCGCCGAGTGCTGCCTCGACATATGCGTACACACTGGGAGCCGTGACGGTCCCTAGGACGTCTGCGGCACCCCCTGAGAGCGCGTCAATAACCAGCGAAGTAAACAAGCCTCCGCCCCCGGCCTCGACAGAAGGCTGGTCACTTCGACTCGCAGTCAGTATGGAAACGCCTTCGCGAAGGAGCGCCTTCGTGTTGTCGACTGCGGGCGGGTTACCGAGTGCACCCGAAAAACAGCAATCTAGGAAGATTACAACCTCCACAGCTTTGGAATCGTTTGCCCACTTGAGGACGTCGCCCATTGCGACGCCCTCGTCATATTTCCGGGCGTCCTGGGTCACAAGGTACCCGTCTAGGTTATTGACGGTGCCGTGGCCAGAGAAGTGCAACAAGGCGACGTCGGCTTGATCTCGAAATAGTCTCTCGATCGCTTCACGCAGCACCGTCCTTGTAATGAGATTCGCGCCCGCGCCCAGAGGAGCGGTCAGCGTCCTGCAAGCGAAATTTGGTGATCCGTCGTGGTTCGTGGCGAGAACAGCGACAATCCGCTCCGCGTCGCTTACGCAGCCTCGAAGCGTTCCGCTGGGGTATTCATCAATTCCAACACAGAGTGCGCGACGCATACGTAATCCTCTGGTAATCGGAGTCAGCGGGCCCCACCAATGAGGGCCTTAAGATTGTCCCAAGTCCAGTTGTAGATCTTGTCCGTGTCCTTAGCGGTCTTCGGCTTCTTGCATGTCTTGTTCGCTCGTCCCCACAACAAGAAGTAGGGCTTTTTCTCTTCTTGTGCGATCGAGAGTTCGGCAGAAACACCCGTCGCGCTATCGGTGTGTTCACCGCAAATGACTGCGACGATGTCAACACTACGTATTCTCGTCCGGACTTTCTCCTTCCAGTTGCCCGCCATGGGATCCTTTACCGACCAATCGGCCAAATCGAACGGAGAGTCGGGGTGCTTCGATTGGCCCACAAGGAGATTTCGGAGATCCTCGTCATGATCAAAGTCGAAGCTCATAAACACGCGTTCCTTTGCCATTTTACTCCCTCCTCAATGGTAGCTAGTTGGGCGGCAAGGCTCAAAGTGGTGCCGGCACAGTACCACGCCAATTACCTGCTGGTGCCGTTGCAGGTGAACCGTAGTTTCGCCGCCAGTCTGTGAACTCAGAGCCGAGCCAACCCCGAATATCGGTCTCAGAGAACGTCTTTTTTCCAAGGTGAAGGTACTCAGGAAGGGATCCAAGGCTTAGGGTACGGTCCACCCAGCAACCAGCTTGTACGGTGATCGGCTTGGCCTCCTTTGCGCGGCCATACTCGTACGGGACCCACTGCGACCCTTTGGTGTTCATAGTCATGGTGGCGATAACATGAGTCGAATTCAGCAGAGCCATCTCGATAATGGCTGCAGTCGCTAGTGCTAGCTGTTGGGGCGAAGCAGTGCCGATTAGGGCTTGGAGCTGCCCGAGCGAAGGATCAAGAGCGTCAAGCCAAAACTCGAAGCCCTCCTGATCGGCCAGCCAGGCGATACGCGCTGCTTTGTCAACGTCGGTTTGGCGGTGGGACACGAAAATCTTTGGTCGGCTCAATGCACCTCTCGCAGGTGCGCTGAGCCGCATGGCAACAGGACCGAAGCCTTGCCAGTTCGGCCCTAGCCGTTGCTCTCGCCACTCAGTGATTCCAATGAGACCGCTGGGGTACCTCTCAACCCACGTCTTGGTGGCGTACTCCCGATAGTCGTAGTTCGCCATGTCGTCTCCTCAGTTTTCGACTTGAGCTATTTCGCAATACCGCTTCTCTCAGTCTAGTAACCCACTTCAGCTTCTGGAGTCTATCTTCCGTTAAGCTGAGTTGCTACTAAGTAGCTACTCGAGCAAATGGCTGCTGAGTATTACTACCAGTAATACCGTGAATGAAAGTCCCTATGACCGACCCCTTAGTCCTTGAGCAGTCTTAACGTCTTTGCCGCAAATTTCACAACAAACAATGGTAACCACGTCAGTTTTAGTCTGACAGTAGCTTAGTAGTTTGTCAAGTTTTCCGCTTCAAAATGGCTTTTTAGGCAGTATTGGCGCAGCAAAACAATTGGACGTATATTCTAAACGGTAAATATCCTAGAGCTGAAGGTAGGATGTTATTGCGGCTATGCCCATAAAGAGGCATTCGGCATATCGGTCACATTTTAGCTCGGAGTCCGACCGTACAAAGTTGAAAAGGAGGGTCGAGGAATTTGCCTCGACCCTCCTTTTCTTTTGCCCTGTCAGGTAACTTTTCATCGAATTGTACCCGATGTCGTGTCTAAGATGATAAGCATATCGCTTAGAAGTCATTTCTTAGCCCAAAAGCTGGCTTGCCCCCTGACCGGACTGCTATTGACATGCCTTTGTTCATGCAGCAATAATACAGAAGACCTGGAACTAAGGAGGATATTATGCCAACAGCCTATTGTATGAAGTGTAGGAAGAAGGTAGAGATAAAGAATCCTAAGCAAATTGCACTCAAAAATAATAGACCAGCAGTTCAGGGTGTCTGCTCTGTTTGTGGCACAAAGGTGTTTCGGGTAGGGAAGGTTTAGATGCTTGATGAGTAGTTCAACTTGGCTTTTTGTTCTCTTGATTATCTAGTCAAATGTGTGGGCCGTAGTAAGTCGCTTTGTCTGCTGCGTTAGGCAGAGCGTTGCTTGTACACGTAGCTGTTGCTTCTGTTAATGACTTAAGAATCCGAATTTGCTACTAAAGTGCCTATCAAACAGACCCACTTTACCAATGAACTTCTCGCAGTAACACCAGAAAACGGTGTCAAACAAATCAAGAGGTATCCTTAACTGGCGAAGGCGCGCTTTTAGTTCGTCAAGACCGATTTGACCCCATTGCAAGAATGCTCCTACCCAGCGTTCATTTTTTATTGCCTCACCACCTAGAGTCTTAACTAGATAATTCGCATTTGCCTCCCGAATAAATGGAAGTCGTTGATTTCTTAGCCTGTTCGCGTCAGTTTCATCCAAAACTGAACCTTTGTGTTTTCCGTGGAAGACTTCGCTACAAAAACTGTCATCATTTGGGAATTCAGAAACCCAGTTTGCTATATGGTGAATGGCCAGCCATTTCTTCTCGGCTCGTTCAGGAACCGGTCGACCATGTAGCTTTTCCATGAATGCGACCAAGCTAGGTCTTTCAAAAGAGGCAAAATTTGCAAAGTCGAGGTTTACCATTTCCTTTTCGACTCTGCTCATAAATCTTGCTGCAGCCTTGCGACTCATTCCGCTTACCCATACGGCCCAAATAGCCGCTCTAAAGAATTCCCCCCTTGAAATCAATCTCGAACGTCTTTCTACGTGCCTACAGATATCTGAATTAGCAGCTCCCCCAATCTCGTGTAGGCACCTCTGAAAAATCAGGTCCAAATTTGCACCATACTTGGGATCAGTCTCTTCAATGGGCGCAATTCTTACTTCGATCAATATGTCACCAATACATCCATTGGTTATTTCAAGGGCATTAGGCAATCTTACAACGGTTCTGTTGCTGACCCCGCTCGGAATTTTAACCTCCAGTTTTTTGCCCTTCCTCGGGAGCAGCTTTTTAGTACCGATTATTGCTTCAAATTCTTTTATGGTTAACTCATATCTAGCACTGGTTTCTGACATAGCCGTTCAACAAAATACGAACCTCCACCAATATTACATCGCATCATTGTTCCAATGCTTACTCTTCCTTTGATATTCTAGCCGAACCAGCGATGCTGAGACTGGCTTAGCAATGATATCCGAAGCGAGGCGAAATAGTCAAAACGGCGTTCTTAGGTGAGTAGGCTGCACATTTCGTCATTTAGTGCAGTAACCTAGGTTCTGGTTTTCCGGTTCCACTTATTGTAGTAGTCTACTCCTTAGACAGCAAAACAATGCTCACCCAACAAGAAACATTGGGCTGCAGTGTGAATTGTATCACGCGAGTTCAGCGTGATAATATGC
>JRER01000096.1_pt1 | contig 15435 bp, 9 predicted proteins | sample 210161 | NCBI WGS metagenome assembly JRER01 (sample SAMN03019618, study PRJNA260268) | marine sediment metagenome | biome: Marine; feature: Sediment; material: Clay; isolation source: clay from marine sediments 136 meters below sea floor depth collected from... | place: New Zealand: Canterbury...
CGCGTCTATTCACTGGCGCTGAACTACCCCTTTCTGGCTGTTCCCCTCTTCACCTTTATGGGAGTTGTGCTCCAGCGCTCGGGGATAGCCGAAGGACTATATGAGGCATTATACCTGTGGCTTGGTGGGTTTAGAGGTGGTTTGGCGATAACCACCGTGGTATTTGGCACTATCCTTGCTGCCTGTTTGGGGGTGATTACCGCTGCCGTTACCATACTGACTCTCATCGCACTTGCCCCCATGATCAAGAGGGGCTATGATAAGGCTTTAGCCTCTGGCTCAGTTGTTGCTGGCGGAACCCTGGGTATCCTCATCCCGCCCAGTATTATGTTGGTTGTTTACGGACCAATGGCCGGGATATCGGTGGCAAAGATGCTTATAGCGGCTGTTTTCCCCGGGCTTGTCCTTTCGGGTCTATATAATACTTACATTACAATACGATGTTTTCTCCAGCCAAAGATAGCCCCTCCTATTCCCATTGAAGAAAGGAGAGTCCCCTTTATCAAGAAAACGACCAAACTCCTTACCGCTCTAGTTCCCCCGGTGGCACTTATCCTGGCTGTTCTCGGGACTATCTTTTTTGGGATAGCCCCTCCCACCGAGGCAGCAGCCGTGGGGAGTCTGGCTGCCATCCTCTTGAGCATGGCCTACCGAAAATTTAGCTGGGGACTCCTTAAATATGTTGGGCTGGAGACGCTGAGAGTAAGCGCCTTTGTACTCCTGATAGGATGCCTTTGTTACGCCTTCGTCGGAATATTTATGAGCGCTGGTGGCGGAGAGGTGGTAACAGATGCCATCCTGAGCGCCCCCTTCGGGCGCTGGGGTGCCTTTGCCGTTGTAATGCTCATCGTTTTGATGTTAGGCATGTTTATTGAATGGATAGGGATTGTCTTCATCATAGTTCCCATAATAACGCCTATTGTTGTCGCTCTGGGGTTTGACCCACTATGGTTTGGCATGATGGTATGCATTAACCTGCAAATGGCTTTTATGACCCCTCCCCTGGCTATGTCTATATTCGTTTGCAAGGGTACCGCGGCGCCAGAGTTGGGAGTAACCATGGCTGACATAATCCGTGGGGTAATCCCCTTCGTTGTGCTGGTAATGGTTGGACTTGGCCTATTCATCACATTCCCACAGATAATCCTCTGGCTACCCGGGCAAATGATAACCGGATGGTAGCCTAACCACTAGCCAGCTCAATTTCTCGAGGTATGAAGAGAAAGGGAGAACCCAACAAGTTTGTCCTCATCCAGGAGAAGCTCTGACTGCCCCAGATTCACTCATCTCGACTGCTTACCTGAATGCCAGCCAGGTCCTCGATGAAGGTAATGATACTTGAGTGGTCATAATCTCCCTTTCCCGCCACCTTAAGGGCACTAAAGATTTGATAGAGTAGACTAGTGACTGGAAGGGGAACACCAAAATCGTTGCCAATATCTAAAGCAATTCTTAAATCCTTGTGATGTAACTTGAGCTTGAAGGTGGGGCGGAAGTCCCTTTTCACCATAGTCGGAGCTTTCACCTCTAGCATCCAGCATCTAGCCGCACCGGGAGTTATAGCCTCCACTATCAATTTGGGGTCGACACCGGCTTTTGTTCCCAAGACTAGTGCCTCGGCTACAGCCGCGAGAGTTAACCCTGTAACTATTTGATTACAAGCCTTTACCACCTGCCCGGCACCAATATCTCCCACATGAACAATATTCTTGCCCATAGCGTTGAAGATATCCAGACAGTTTTCGAATACTTCCCTCTTACCACCAACCATTATAGACAGCGTTCCATCTATAGCCCCCTTCTCTCCGCCACTAACCGGGGCATCGAGCATCTCCACACCTCTAGCTTCAACCTCAGCCGCTATTTCCCTGGTCACTTTGTAGGCGATTGTACTCATATCAATAATTATATTGCCTTGTTTTGTGCCTTCAATTACTCCGGCTGGTCCTAGAACAACCTGCGAAACATCAGCAGAGTCGGGTAGCATAGTGATAACGACGTCTGTTTGGCTTGCCACCTCTTTGGCTGAGTTAGCTCCTTTCGCCCCAGATTCTTCTAGTTCCCTAACTGCGCCTTTGCTCCGGTTGTAGACGACAAGGGAATATCCTGCTGAGAGTAAGTTCTTTGCCATAGGTTTACCCATAGTGCCAAGACCAATGAATCCTATCTTCTTTGTCATGGTTTCTTCCTTTTTCTTAATTCCTTATTTTCTAGCTTACCAAAATTGTTAGCCCTTTTGTTTCATCGCCTCGGGATTAACACAGTGGGGTGGTATTTCGCCCCGCAATCCAGCAATAAGGTTTGCCGCAGCCAAGGTAGCCATCTTCGTTCTAGTAATGACGCTAGCACTGGCAATGTGAGGAGCAATAATTATATTGTCCAAGGTTAGTAGTGGGTCGTCAGGCGCGATTGGCTCAACCTCGGTCACATCTAGTGCGGCAGCAAAAATCTGGCGTAACTTGAGTGCCTGGTAAAGGGCTTTCTGGTCGACTACAGGACCGCGAGAAGTGTTAATCAAGATTGCTGTTGGCTTCATTGCTGCAAGCTCGGCAGTGCTAATCAGATGGTGGGTCTCAGCAGTAAGCGGCACATGCAGAGTTATAAAATCTGCGCTTGAGAGTAGTTCCAACAGGTTAGGGATGTATTTGACACCAAGCTCTTTCTCTTCCTGTGGCCTTCGCGCTTGGTCATAATAAAGCACCTGCATATTGAACCCTTTGGCGCGTTTGGCTACCGCTATGCCAATGCGGCCGAGGCCTACAATCCCTAGAGTGGCGTGATGAACATCGTGCCCTAACATTACCATAGGACCCCAGGTTTTCCACCGTCCTTTTCTAGTGTAGGCGTCCCCCTCAACTACACGCCTTGCCGCTGCCAAGAGTAGGGCAAAAGTGAAGTCGGCTGTAGTCTCAGTTAGCACTCCCGGAGTGTTCCCGACAACGATGCCACGACTTGTCGCTGCCGGGACATCAATGTTTTCGTAACCAACAGCCATGTTACTTACTACCCTTAGTCTTGGGGCTGCCTCCATTAAGTCCGTGTCAACCGTCTCGGTGAGAAGCGAGAGTAATCCTTCAATATCTCTGACCTTGTTTATGAGCACATCGCGTGGTGGGGGTAGCTCACCCTCCCATACTTCCATTTCGGCAGCACCGGCAATCATATCCAGCGCCTCTTGGGCTACCCTCCGAGTAACAAAAACCTTAGGTTTTGCCATTTTCTTCCACCTTCGCTTATTAAAAGACCTCTGCGCTTAGTAAACTTACTCCGCCACCATTAGCCATCGGCTTTATCATGGTCACCACGCTGACAACCACACCTTTAATCCATTATAGATGTATGACTCCGCTTGGGTAAAGTCAGCTTGAAAAAACATAAGGCTAGCATTAGCGGGAATTTTGCTCATAATAGATGGGCTAAGCTTATTTAGTGAACATCTTTGGCCGTCTGATAGGCTTGATCGAGCAACTCGACAAGCTCCATAACACGCACCGGCATCTTCCGTTGGTTTACTCCGGACGAAAGCTGCATGACACAAGCCGGGCAGCTTGATACCAGTATGTCAGCACCTGTTTTCTCTACGTTACCCATTTTCCGAGCCAGCACCTCCTGGGACAGGTCGTAATGCGTAAAGGCGTAGGTTCCGGCTGCTCCACAACACATATCCGCCTCCCCCAGCTCAATGAACTCTATTCCCGGAATACTCTTTAATATGGTGCGTGGCTGCTCCTTTATTTTCTGGTAGCGAACTAAATGGCAGGGGTCATGATAGGTGACTCTCTTCTTGACGGTGCCCATCTCAGTGACTAGCCCAATATCAATCAGGAACTCGCTTATATCCCTCACCTTAGAAGAAAAATCCTTGGCTTTCTCCGACCATTCAGGCTCATCAGCCAGGAGTTTGGCATAGTCCTTTAAGAAAGAGCTACAGCTGGCGCACGGAGTGACAATCGCGTCCACGTTCAATTTGCCAGCAATGTCAATGTTGGTGCGGGCTAGGCTTCGTGCTGATGGCATGTCGCCATAACCAGTAGCTGGTAACCCACAGCACACAAATTCAGGTACTGTAACATCGACCTGGTGTCTATTCAATACGCGTATCGTAGCTGCTGCCACCTCAGGGGCAAAGTTAGGGGCATGGCACCCGGCAAAGTAAGCCACCCTATACTTGGGGTGTTCAATCCTTTTTGCCAGACGGGTGATGGCATCTAGCCCGCCACTGGGAGGCACTTTGGGCACTATGGCTTCAGCTTTGCCTATGTCGCCTATTAATTTCGTCAGGCCGGTCTTTCTCGCTGCTGTCCGCAAGCCAGCTACATCGGCCAACCTCAGGAATTTGGACGCTGTGTGCACAAGGGATGGGTTGGTTAATACCTTTTGGAAGAGCAGCTTTTGCACCCAGGGCTGTCCCTGCCGCTTGAGCAGCTCTTCCCTAGTGCCAAAGATAATGTCCGCCGTCGTCACCCCGCCGGGGCAGTCGTCAACGCAAGCATTGCAGGTTAGACAGTTGAACACGGGGTCTTTAATCTCACTAATCTCCAATTGGTCATCAAGCAAGGCACTACTAATCAGGGCAATGCGTCCCCTGGCCGCTGTCCATTCCACACCGGTAACCTTATAGATAGGACAATGGGCTAGACAAAACCCGCATTTATTGCACCGCAGTAAAGCCTCGCGTAGTGAAGCCTCAGCTTTTTCTTTTGACTCTGTCGACATATCTAATATACACCTCCGACTACTTTACCTGGGTTAAGAATGTTGTTGGGGTCAAGTTGTGTTTTCAGCCGTTTCATCAATGTGTAATCGCTTCGGTAAGGCCAGACGTCAACATTTTTTCTGACCTGAAGCGGGGCAGCCTCAACAATAAAGTGCCCTCCCAAGCCTTCCGCGGCTTGTCTCAAATCACCTATAATGCGGGATGCATCGGCATTTTCGGCAGCCACATAGGGATAGAGGATGCCATTACCACAATGTGCCATAACGCCTATTCCCACGTTGTATCTGTCACCGACTTCCTTTACCGCTTTAAACATATCCCCTAATTTGCCAATGGGCACACAAGCCTTCCCCTGAATGGTCGATGGAACCGCACTCAGAATCGACTGATGTACCCCACGATAAGCATTCCAAGCCCGGGTTGCCTCCTCACCCTCCATGGTAACAATATGACGTGCCTTGTTCGTCTCAGCTAAAATGTTGATTTCTTTCACGTGCCGGTTAACTGACTCGCTGTCTCCCTCAGTATTAACTATTAGCAATACCTCACCTTCCTCCAAGCGCGAGCCGTAATCATATCCCAAGTTGCGGCCAGCTACCCAGTCTATTAGCTCAATTGAAGTGGGGGTTAAGACTGAATTCAAGACCTGGGTTGCTAAGCGGAAGGCATCTTCAATGTTAGAGAAGGTTAACCACTGGCTCTTACTGGCCTCTGGCGGAGGGAATAGCCGTAGAATCGCTTCAGTAATAATCCCTAAGGTACCCCACGAACCGATGAACATCTTACTCAAGTCGAGCCCGGCAACGTTTTTCATTGTTTTCCCGCCGGGATGGATGATATCCCCGGTGGGGGTGACTACTGTTAGCCCCAAAACTAAGTCGCGAGCCGTTCCGTACTCAAACCGTAATGGTCCGTTAGCATTGGCTGCCAGTTCTCCACCAATGGTTGACGTCTCCATAAAAAGCGGGTCAAGAGGAAAGAAGAATTTGTGTTCGGCTAGCTGTCTTTGAAGTTCGCTGTTGACCATGCCCGCCTCTACCTGAATGGTGAAATTACCCTCGTCAAGGTCTACAATTCGATTCATAGGCTTTAGACAGAGAACTATATCAGCCGCCGAAAGGCAGGGACCAACCTGTTGTTTGGTGCCGTCTCCCCAAGGGACAATGGGCGTGTTAAACTGATTCCCTGCCTTAATAATTTGTGATACCTGCTCGGTGGTGGAAGCAAAGACAACCGTGTTAGGCACCAGCCCATCTACCTTGTAAGGCGCCGTCGCTTTGTCACCCGTCTTCACATTCTCGGCACCAACTATTTCAGCAAGCCTCTGTTGGAGAGTTTGTCCCTCTTTGGGAACAGCCGTCTCTTTTGCCGGGACACCTTCTTCTTCAGGGGGAATCAGCTTCCCCGGGTTTAAGATGTTATGGGGGTCAAAGACCTGCTTTACCTTGCGCATGGTGGCTAAATCAGCCGGGCTAAACAGACGGCGCATAGCGTCTAGCTTTTCCATGCCGACCCCGTGCTCACCACTAATAGTGCCCCCTAGCTCAATGCAGATATTAAGGACTTCCTCCCCGGCTTTTCTTGCCGCAGCAGTTTCTTCTGGATTGTTTTTGTCAAACATAATTAACGGATGGAGGTTACCGTCACCAGCATGAGCTACATTAGGGATTGCTAGATGATACTTTTCTGAAAGCTCTTTTACCCTACGCAGCGCTTCCGCCAGTTTATTTCGGGGCACTGTCCCATCGTTTACCAGGTAGGGAGGACATATTCTGGCTACAGAACCGAAAGCCCCCTTACGACCTTTCCAGATGGCATCCGTTTCAGCAACCGTTTGAGCAAGGCGCAACTCACGCACCTTGTTTCTCTGGCATATCTCTGATATAGCTTTGACCTGCCTATCTAGACTATCGGCTAACCCCATGACTTGAATGAGAAGCACCCCTTCAGCGTCCGTTGGGTAGCCGGCTTTTATGCCTTGTTCAATAACCTCACACATTGCTTTATCCATTAGCTCCAGAGCCGCAGGAATAATGCCAACGCTTATAATGTCAGAAACGGCTTGACTGGCATCGTCCAGAGTGTCAAAGATAGCCAGCATTGTCCGGGCAGCCTCAGCTTTGGGGACAATGTGTAGCACTAATTTTGTGGCAACCCCCAGTGTTCCCTCTGAGCCAATGAGCAAACCCCTAAAATCGTAGCCAGGGATATCCTCAACATACCCGCCGAAGTCAACTACCTCTCCGGAAGGTAAAACAACCTCCATTCCGCAGACGTACTTTGAAGTTACCCCATACTTTAAACAAAGTGGACCACCGGCATTCTCGCCGATGTTCCCCCCCAAGGTGCAGCTCTTCTGACTAGCCGGGTCAGGGGGATAGATATAGCCTAACGGTGCCAAAGCATCCTGCAAGTCCAAATTGACCGCCCCAGGCTCAACAACAGCCCTTCGGTTTGCCGTGTCCATAGCCAGAATGTTGTTCATTCGGCTTACCCCGAGGACAAGCCCAGCTCTGGTAGGCAGTGTTCCACCAGATACGTTGGTACCAGCGCCACGGGGCACTATCGGCATCCTTTCCCGATGAGCTGCTGCCACTACTGCCGAGACTTCAGCAGTGCTACGGGGAACAACAACAACCTCTGGCAACTCTTGGTGCTGGGTCGCATCATAGGAATAGGCTATCAAGTCTCTCTTGGAGGACAGAACATTCTCCCTCCCGACTATGGTAGCTAATTCCTTAATAAAGCTCTCTTTTATCAAATCTGTTCCTCCTCATTTACATGCTACTAAAAGGGGGCGTTTTAGCACTAGCCCCCTACAGCCTGGTCCACGCCTCCATAAGGGTGCGTTTGGCGTTAGCGATAACTACTTCGGAACTTTCACCACTCTGAGGCTTAACCTCGAAGGCTACCACGTTCTGCTTGCCCTCGCCAATATACCCAATATCCAATAGAGACTTCAAGAACAGCCTTAATTCAACTACATCGTTCTCACTGCCAGCAATTCCAAATCGTGGGTGTTTGTCTCCGTAGGCAGGGTGGCTTTTGTCTTTAATTACGCAGTTGCCTATATGTACATGAACCAAGTAATCGCTGGCTTTTTTTAGGGCGTACTCAGCACTCTCCCCCAGCATCGGCAAGTGACTTAGGTCTACCATCAGACCAAAACTAGGGTAATGCTTTCGCACTTCTGCAGCAACCTGCACCCCGTCTTCTGTTGAACCGATAAGGCGTCTTTTATCTATGTCCCGGTCAAAGATTTCCAGGGTAATACCAAGGCTGCCTTTACTTTCAGCATAACCACATATCTGAAGCAGGGAATCAATAAGAAGCTCCTTAGCCTTCTCCCGCTTGTTGACAGAAGGTATAGGTCCACTGAGAACAGCAAGCCGCTTTGCGCCTAAGGAGTAGGCCTCGTCCACTGCAGACTTAATCCGAGATATGGCTAATTCGCGTTGCTGTGGGCTTGAGCTATTAAGGTCTAGCTTCTCATTTAGGAGTATTGGTCCAGCGTGGTAGCCGACTATTAACTTACTCGCCTCCAGTAACTCAGCTATATCGGCTCTGGCGTCATTGGGGATAGAAGTAATCTCTATGCTACCAAAGAACTCGTCTTCGGCAATCCTCTTTATGCTATTAATTAATTCTAACCCAGGGCTAATATCTGGGAAAGCCATAAAGTGGACGATACCCACTTTCATATAGGAATGCAGGCAATCCCTCAATGGCTACTCCTTTCAGACTGTCATTTTTAGTATAGTCTAAGCGGAGGTTGTTGACAAGGGCTGGTAGTAGAAATTGTTTATTACTTCTATTTGAATTAACTCACAATTAAGGCGGTAACATCCATCACGTTAGTTCCGGTAGGCCCGGTTATTAGCAGATCCCCAAGCTCTTTGAAGAAATGGTAAGAGTCGTTGTTCTCAAGGTAACAGGAAGGGTCTAGTCCGAGTTGCTCCGCTCTCTGGATAGTGAAACCATCGGCCACTGCCCCGGCGGCATCCGTTGGACCGTCTATTCCATCCGTGCTGAAGGACACGATAGTCGTAGTCTTTAACCCCGCTATTCCCAATGCTGTGCTAAGTACGAGTTCTTGATTTCGACCTCCAATACCTTCACCCTTCACAGTTACCGTCGTTTCGCCGCCAAGAAGCAAGAGAGCTGGCTTTGGGATTGGTGTTTCAGTTTCATATAACTCTCTGGCGACACGAGACAGGTATTCACCGACCTCGCATGCCTCACCTTGCATCGTGGTTGTTAAAATATGAACGTTGAGACCATGAGCTCTTCCAACTTCTGCCCCGGCGGCGAGAGCGTCTGTGTTGCTGGCTATAATTTTATAATAGGCGTTTCGGAAACACTCCTCTCCAACCTTGGGTGTCTCGGGCATCACGCCTTTCACCCCATTTATCAAGCGGGTAATAATCCTCGGCGGCACCTTTTCCTCAAGTTTATACTTTTCAAGCACGGATAAGGCTTCCGAGTAGGTAGTTGAATCGGGATAGGTCGGTCCACTGGCGATTGTATCTAATCTATCCCCGACCACATCCGAGATGATTAGACTGACGACCCTTGCTGGATAAGCTGCCCTGGCCAATTGACCCCCCTTTACTGCGGACAGATGTTTTCTGACCGCATTGACCTCTTGAATTGTGGCACCGCTTTTTAACAAAAGTTGCGTGACTTCCTGTAACTCGCTAAGCGTTACGCCTTCCGCAGGGAGGGGCATAAGCGCCGAGCCGCCACCGCTTATCAAGCATATCACCAGATCCCGTTGACCAAGTCCACCAATAAGCTCCAGCATCCGCCTACTACCTGCCATACCGGGTTCGTCAGGGATGGGGTGACTCGCCTCTACGAATTTGACTTTTCGCGGGGATGTCTTGGGCATCGTGCCTTGGGGAATATTTACTATGCCTTCAGTTAATTGCTCCCTTAGGCTCTGCTCCAACGCTATTGCCATTGCCGCACAAGCTTTTCCGCCGCCAACCACCACGACCTTCTCGTAACCCTCGATTCTAAGCTTTTGTCCTTCAGTTTTTACCCACTTTCGCATGGCTGAAGAAGGGTCTACCGATTCAATAGCACTGTTTATTAACTTAATTAAAATTTCTCTGGTTTTTCTGAGTTCCGGAGTTCGACAATTCTGGAGTAGTGTGCTCGTCTGTATAATTGGTGACACATTACCTCCTCTTTTGTGCCATTGCTCCAAAAGCTTGAGTGGTGCAGGTAGTTAAGGGCTGATAGTAGAAATTGTTTATTACCCCTTGGTATCGGTAAGAAGTTAATGATTTGCTCAGCTTGTTTTTTGTTCAAGGGCTGCCCGAGCTGCTACCAGCTTGGCAACCGGTACCCTGAAGGGGCTGCAACTTACGTAGTCAATTCCTATCTGGTGGAAGAACTTGATGGACTCAGGGTCTCCAGCATGCTCCCCGCAAATGCCTATCTCCAGAGCATCCTTCTCCTGTCTTGCCCCCGATATGGCAATTTCCATAAGCTTGCCAACCCCTGTTGTATCCAGTATTTTGAAGGGATTATTTTGAAGAATTCCGAGTTCCAGATAGGTATTGAGAAATTTCTTCTCTACATCTTCACGGCTAAAAGAGAGGGCTGCCTGGGTTAGGTCGTTTGTCCCGAAGGAGAAGAAGTCAGCCTCCTGAGCTAGCTTATCGGCACACATACACGCCCTTACCGTCTCCACCATTATTCCCAACTTCACTGAAGGGTCTTTTACGTATTGTTTCACCCAGAGGAGTTCCTGAGTGGCGATAACCTGAGGCACCATAATCGAGACATTGGCATCCACCTCAGACTTAGCATCCATTATGGCATCAATCTGCATCTGGTAAATTTCAGGGGAGGTTACCCCCACTCTTACCCCACGATGACCCAGCATAGGGTTTACTTCGGCTACTTGCTTTAGCCACCTCTTCAATTTGGGGTCGCCAGTTTCTTCTTCCGGGGGCAAAAATTCGTGGAGCGGCAAATCAAGGAGCCTAATAATAATTGGCATCCCATCCAAGGCGCTAAAGATGGCGACGAAGTCCTCTTTCTGTAGCTTTTCTAGGCGCCTGACTGCTGCTGAGCTTTCTGAGGCAGTTCTGGCTAGGATAAATTTTCTGATTGCTGCTAGACGCTCAGGGGAATTAAACTGGCGTTCAGTGCGACATAGACCAATCCCCTCGGCACCGAAGTTTTTCGCTTGAGTTATCATTTCCACGGTATCGGCATTAGCCCACACCCCTAGCTGTCTATAGCTATCCGCCCAAGACATTAGCTCCTTTAGTTCGGCTGTGGTCGCAGTTTCCTGGAGAGGTAAAAGCCCCAAATAAATGTTACCGCTGTCACCGTCAATGGTAATTTCATCACCTTTGCTAAGCATCAGTTCACCAATCGTTAGCGTCTCTCGTTTGAGGTCTATCTTGATTGCCTCGGCACCGCAGACACTGGGTTTGCCCATAGCTCTGGTGACGATGGCAGCGTGAGAGGTGAGCCCACCCCGTGAGGTAAGCACCCCCGCAGCGGCATTGACACCTTGGATATCTTCAGGGCTGGTTTCGGGTCTGACCAGGATTACCTTTTCATGCATTTTGGCTCTAGAAACCGCCTCCAGGGAATGAAATATCACCTTCCCGGCAGCAGCCCCTGGAGCTGCTCCTAAGCCTTGTGCCACCGGACGGTATAATTCCGGTGATTCTATCTGCTTATATAGTATGGCTGTCACGTCTTGTGGAGTTATCCTTAATATCGCCTCTTCGGGCGAGATTAGCCCTTCCCTAACCATATCGACAGCTATTTTTACTGCTGCCTGCCCGCTTCGTTTGCCAGCCCTGGTTTGCAAAATATAAAGCTTTCCGTCTTCTACAGTAAGCTCGATGTCTTGCATATCTCGAAAATGTCTCTCCAGGGTATCAGCTATTGTCTCCAGTTGGGTATAGATTTCGGACAACTGAAGTTTAAGCGTTTCTATAGGCTGAGGTGTTCTCCTACCTGAGACAAGGTCCTCACCTTGAGCCTGCTCTAGGTATTCACCAAAAAGCCCCTTGTCGCCATTACTGGGATTGCGAGTGAAAACTACCCCGGTTCCTGAATTTTTGTCTTTATTGCCAAAGACCATGGCTTGAACTATAGCCGCGGTACCTAAATCGGGGGGAATGCTGTTGAGGCGACGGTATTCGATAGCCCTTTGATTATCCCAGGAATCAAACACGTGCTTTACCGCTGTCATTATCTCGGCTGGTTGCCTAAGGTTGAGTACCGTATCCATCATTCCTGGCATGGAGGCTGGTGCTGAGGAGCGAACCGAAACCAATAGGTCTTCCCCCAGTTTTTTCTCGGTTTGCTTTGCCAGTAAGGATAGCGCTTGCTCAATCTCTTCAACCGGCAGCTTGCCATTGCGTTCATATTCTTTATAAGCTTCAATAGAAATTGTAAATCCCAGCGGAACCGGAAGTCCCACTCTGGTCATAGTTACCAGATTAGCCCCTTTATTTCCCAGAAGGGATTTATCCTCACAGTCATCTTTAAAAAAGAATACACTCGCCATCTCTAATATCCCCTTTATACACAGTTATTATATAGAAAGTATACACTTTTAGATACTTATCTTCTAGCCATAGCTGCAATCCTGTGTCTTAGTTCTGGCATAAGCTTGGACAAGTCTATTGACTGGGGGCACACCTCAGTACAGCGCCCACATCTAAGACAGCTATAAGCAATTGGGGCCGCCTTGTCAAGACCACCACCAAAATAGGCAGTCAAGATAGCACCCAGACCGCCAAAGTATCCGCCACTGCCATAATATCCAGCAGTTAGTTCAAAAACCGGGCATTCAAAGAGACAGCCCCCGCACTTTATGCAGTACAATGCTTCCTTTAGAATGGGGTCTTTGGCTAGCCTGCTCCGTCCATTGTCTAAAAAGATAACGTGAAGCTCTACTGGACCGCTGGAACCATGAATCAAGGTGCACTCAATATCTGCCGTGCCACTGGGACCGCTAATCAAGCTTACATATAACGGAATAGTAAATCCAGCGTATCGCCAGAGTACCTCTGCTACGTTAAAGGCATCGTGAAGGGTTGGAACAACCTTCTCAATCCCGACCAAAGTGATATGAACTGGTGGTACGGTGGTTGACATACGGATATTACCCTCGCTCTCAAGCAAGAAAATCGAGCCGGTATCTGCCCCCAGGACATTACAACCACTTATCCCAACATCGGCTTTAAAATACTTACCTCTGAGAAATTCTCTTATCGTCCTCACCTCCACCGGTATATCAGGGGGTATCTCTCTACCCAATAGATTGGTCAAGGTTCCAGCTACCTCCTCCCGGGTTACATGAAGAGACGGATATACATAATGCATAGGTCTTTCTCCACGAAGCTGCTGTAGGAATTGAGCAGTATCGGTTTCCCAAAACTCGTTCCCCAAACCTTCAAGGTGATGCCTTAGCTCTATTTCTTCCCCGGTTAGTGTTTTCCCTGATACAACTACCTTCCCTGAGCCAACTATTTCACCAATAAGTTTCAAAGCATCATCTGCTGACTCTGCGTAATATACCTTTGCCCCGTTCTCTTCCAGGGTTGCTGAGGCTTTCTGAACGAGTTCATCCAGATGCTCTACGCAGTCTTCCTTGAGACGTCTTACCTCATTGGCTAACTCAACCGTGTGCGGAAACCTCTCCAGAGCCTTGACTCTGTTTGCCCTATAAGCACTTACTGACCGAGAAAGCCCCAACGAAATATTGCGGTCATGAGCGCTATGCAAGAGCTCATCATAATAGTCCTCAAATATCTGCTTAGGCTCGGGCATTGCTCACCTCCAACGCTTGGTAGACAATCTCGCCAAGGTCAACTATTCTTAACTTATTGCCGGTTAAATCCGCGCCTCTGCTCAAATTTGCATAGCAAAAGGGACACAGCGTGGCGGCTACTTCAGCACCAGTAGCTGAGAGCTCTTCAACACGGCTGGAGGCTATAAGCTCGGAGAGCTCAGGAAATATTGTTTCACAAGGGGCTCCGCAGCAACCGGTTAACTCCTTATTTAATGCCACCTCCCTGAAGTCCAGGTTGGTGATGGCTCGGATGACCTCTCTGGGCTCTTCGGTCACTTTTAGTGCCCTCGCCAGGTGGCAAGGGTCGTGAAGAGTCAAAGTCAGCGGTTCCGGCAAAGATAGCTCAGTTCCAAGCTTGTTTAACGCCTTGGCTACAGTGCTTATATAAGGGACAACCTCAAAATTAAAGTTGCTAATGAAGCTCGGATACACCTGCTGAAAGACTTCGGCTGAATGGGGGGTGAGGGCGATTATCTTGGTTACCCCTGCCCCCTTAAACTGGTTTACTACCCGCTTCGCCTGCTCCTCTAGCTCATCAAAAAGACCATACTCGTAAAGCAAAGCCCCGCTGTAGAGTTCCCCGTCAAGGTAGGCGAAATCTACGCCCAACCTCCTCAGGGTTAACGCAGCCATCCTCAACAGGCGGTTATAAGTTTTGCTCTCTCCGCTGGCTACTCGAGTGTAGCCCTTCATTAAATCTACTCCAATCTTTCCACCGACTGTTTGAAGTCCACTAAACGCGGAGAATAGAGTATCCCTAAACTTCACCCTTTTCAAAACCTCTGCCAGAGGTCGGATATAGGCTGTCATCTGATATTCACAACCGGTATAGAGGATGGTTTTACCTTTGGTGGGAAGTTGAAGACCATCAGCCCAAGAAGCGCAGTCGCTCTTTCTCAAGCCAAGAGGGTTCCCCCATTTAGCTATATTCATACTAATGATGCGGAAAACGGGTGGAGTATAAAGTTTTATATTTTTCATAGGAATCAGCCTCTTGTCCCGCCTGCTTTCAAAGTAGGATTAATTATAACGCCCTAACCTTACCTTGTCGCCGAGTCATTATAACATATTCCCCAGTTCAGGGCTCAACGCATCGCTTACCTTAATCCTCCACTAAGGGAACAACTAATGGCCCTTCTGGAATTACCGCGACTTCAGCATCATTTCCTAGAATCTTAAACGCTTTCTCCAAACCTTCCTCTATGGTACGAATTGGCGTTATCATCAAATCTTTGACCACGCTATCTTCCAGATTTGACACCAGGTAGAAGTCGTTCCTCAATTGGTCGCGGGCTAAAATTTGATTTTGCCATTGAACACCTATCGGCTCTTCACGTCTTATTTTCTGTAGAACTTCCTTAGGAGAGCTGACTGATGCATGCAATTCCCTAAATGATTCCGGACCAACACCAGTGCTGCAAGCTGAGGCTATGATTACGATTCCCCCATCACGGGTTATCTTTGAAGCAGTGTTCATTCCCTTACAGGTCTGATACAAATCCAGGTCTAGTGGAGCTCCGTTATTTGTGGTAATGGTAATGTCCACCTTATGAGCCACTTTGACCTGAGCAATATCACTCTCTATCTCACACCCCCTCTCATGAGCCTTTATAGGGTCCCCAGCCACTACATGCGTAATTTCCTTGTTCTTGTTTAGAATCACGTTAACTATAAAATTGAGTTTAGCCATCCTTGCCTGTTCCACCAAATCCTCATGCACTATATTCCCCTTAATAATCCCAGATATGGAACGTGGATGGTCTAACATTATATAGCTATGGTTTTTGTAAGCCGCCCTGACACTAAAAACGCCTGGCGCTATGCTCTTCCTACCACCAGAAAAACCAGCAAACCAGTGAGGCTCAATAAACCCGATACTTAT
>JRER01000178.1_pt1 | contig 15322 bp, 12 predicted proteins | sample 210161 | NCBI WGS metagenome assembly JRER01 (sample SAMN03019618, study PRJNA260268) | marine sediment metagenome | biome: Marine; feature: Sediment; material: Clay; isolation source: clay from marine sediments 136 meters below sea floor depth collected from... | place: New Zealand: Canterbury...
GCCGCGTGAGTTCAAAAAAAAGAGATATGTTCTTAGTAGTCAGGGCACTCGCCTCAGGGAAGCGTTTGTGCCTATTCCATCCACAAACTTGCGAGATGCAACTGGTGATTGGCTCTGGGGAAAAAGTTTTACTGCGATAGAGGAATCGCTAGAGGGTGTGGGCGGTAAAATCCCTTGGGGTGAACTTTCGGACCAAGAACGCCGATCTCTTCTGGAAGAACCTATGAGAGAAGGATACCGGCGTTTCCCCTTATTCGGAATGCGAGCTTGTTCTATGCTACCAACTCTGATATATTGTGTGATAGTACTTACAGTGCAGCATAATATACAAGTAAATTTGGCTGAATTAGCATCTTGGATAGAAAATCAAGGGGCTTCTGTAGGATTTTCCTACGGGATTCACTTATCTCCATTGGAAACAGATTCCTACTTATATTTGCTGAATTAGGGTCCAAGCAAGGAGTTAGAAACAGGAATGTCAAAGGTTGCCTGTATTCCAGATACAAGCGCCCTAGAGAATCTTAGAGGAATTATTATTGGGGGCAGAGATATAAGGTATTGGCTGGTAGATGAGCTTGAAGTCTTGCTGACTGAGAAAATACTCGATGAATATGAAGAAGGATGTCAAAAACTAGGAGTTAAAGATCCGTTGGTTAGCAAACTTAGAAAACACGCTGAAAGTGTTGAGCTAGAAGAGTCAATGAAGCAATCTCTTAAAAATCTCGCTGGTCACAGTCTTTCAAAGTTTCAAGACGGTGAACTAACCGGTGTAAGGCTAGGTCTGCGGCTTCTGAAAGCAGATAATAACGCAGTGAAGCATATAATATTCCTCTCCGATGATAGAAAAGCATTCGAGAGAAGTCAATGGGGAAAAGAAATCTTAAAAACAATGCGAGCATTTTGTCACTGGACGAGTGCAGATTTTATCATCTATTTAGCATTTCGTCTTGGGGCTAGGGGCGGAGTAGGTATGCGTAAAGAGGATTTCTGTAATGCACTTGAAACAGCGGTTCAGCATATGTGTGAACCAGTTTTAAAGGCGCGATCAGGTACTCCCATAAGGCAAGTAAAGATAACAGAATGGCAGTCATTCAAAGATACATGCTTGGCTCGATTTGAAAAAGTTTATGAGGGCTCATTTATCGGTTGGTAGAGGAGGTTAGAGTATGGAGATTAAATGGGAATTTGCATTGCTCAAAGGTGACCCATTCTTGATCGAGGCACCGTCAGATGCGCAAAGTGCCGTGTGGGCTGATATGGCTAAGACACGAGAGCATCTCGAACAAATTATCTCTACATCCCTGTTCTCGGGCGTGACACAAGTGATTTTTAACCGCAGTATTTGGGGTGCGGGCAAGACCCATGCTGCTAGATATTTCACAAGGGAAGATCATGTAAGAATCCCCTCTTTTGAGGGCTGGATAAAATGTATTTATATGGAAACACCTAAGGACCCTGACCAAGCAGTCCAAGTGTTTTACGAACGGGTACTAGAAGAACTACGGTGGGACTCCATTAAACTTTGGATTAGAGAAGCACATAGGAAATTTGGGGAAGAGGAAGCATATGAACGTTTCTTCTCAATTATAAGGGATTCAGATTTAACACGCATGGTCTGGCTTCTGGGAAAGCCTGAGTATAATGACGTGCTTCTTAGGAAATACCTCGCAGGATCCGGTCTTACAAGTAGACAGTTGGATGACTTTAAAGTTACGAAGAATATGCGAGCAAGAGATGTACGGCAGCGAGTGGCTGTGTTAACAGCTATTTTGAAGACTGCTATGGGTTTTGAAGGTCAACCAAAAGGTAGGCTGTTTATTTGGGTTGACGAAACTGAGGTTCTGAACCTTTATGCATCTCTTCGACGGGAATACCTAACAGGATTGTGGCGTGATCTTACCGATAGTATGCCCCGGGGGCTTACTCTCTTCCTAAACTATACACCACGTGCCGGGGAACGTGTGGATGCTGACAGTATATTTGGTGGAGGGCTAGCAAGCCGCTTCACGGCGACCATGAGTTTTGAGCAACTTAGTGAAGAGGACTCTTTTATGTATGTAAGCGATTTACTAAACTGTCCCGTATATCGTGAGAAAGATCCAAGTTCACTCGGCTTACCAACAACATATCCTTTTCAAGAAGAAGCACTGAGATGGATTTTGCAAAGAGTTCCAAATAGAACCCCAAGAAATATTAACTTAGCTTGCGGGCATCTTTTACGTTCAGCTCTTCAAGACAGTATTATCGAAAGCGTAGGTAAAGGCGACATTGGACTAAAATATGCTGAACAAAATTTGCCTGAGGTAGAACGGCTACTGGGTAGAGAGAAGAGGTTGGTGGAGTGAATGTTAGACTAGAAAAGCCAGATTGGATCGACATACTTGATGGGGCGAGGAAAGTATTTGTCCTTTTCTCTGGAGGGAAAGATAGCTCTGCTGCACTCATCTATACTCAAAAAATTATCGATAGATGGGCACCACAAGTTGAAGTCAAAGCAGTCTTCGCAGATACAACAATTGGCTTACCGGGTAGCGAGAAGTTCGTACGAGATTTCTGCAGACTCCTGCATGTGCCTTTGCACGTAGTTCAGCCAAGCCAAGATTATTTCACACTGGTTAGAAAGTGGGGTGTCCCCCGTCCTCGAGCTCGCTGGTGTTGCTACCATCTGAAGATCGAGCCCTTGAAGAAGTTCCTGCAGAACTATGATGCCTACATCGTCGCAGACGGCATGAGGAGAAAGGAATCTCAAAAACGTTCTTTATATCCTGCAACATTTGAACATCCGCATTTTGGCACGGTAGTCCACCCTATCATCGATTGGACAAATGAGGATGTTACCGAGTATCTTAAGCTCAAAGGACTCCCAATCAATCCCGCGTATACTTTTGGCTTCAGTTCTTGGGAATGCTGGTGTGGCGTCTTCAAGAGAAAAGGCGAATTCGAGAAACTCAAAGAGGTTGAACCAGAGTTCTTTCTAAAGCTTGCCAGATTGGAGTCGGAGTTCAAAAGTGGATATGCATATGCCTATTTCAATGGCAAGCCATTCTACCTTCGCGATCTCCTGAGTAAAGAGGAACGAGATGTTCTTCAAGAGTAGCACCTATACTTGTGCTAAGAGCATCCAATGGTATCCGAGCACCAGATATCCCCCTTGGGATACGAGAAACCCCCAAAGAGGATAAGTGAAGTTCTAGAAATGCCTGCACATTGCTCGAGAGCTATGCTTGTTAGGATAATTGACAGATTCATGGGATGACATGACAAGAATGCTACCCTATGAATTATCTTTGGAATTCACAACAGTGGGTAGGAACCCTATCTAAAAACAACGATTCCCCGTTTCCTCTATGAATACAATAGTGTCTGGTAATCTTCCAAGCTAGGCTTGAGTCAGTAAAAATTATTTTTCTACTAACTGGTGAAAATCTCTTAGTTTTAATGAAAACTGGTTGATAAATAGGAAAGGGAACTATGAGGATTTTACCTCAGCACTCGAGGCCGACTTAGGTAAAGAATAAAGCCGTATTGAAATTCCTGGGCAAGCCATTTAGGACAGACGGGAATAGTTGATAAATTCGTGAGATAGCATAATTAGGAATATTATTGCTTTGCGAATCATCATCAGAATTCGCAAGGCGTAACCTGTTCAGTGAAAACTGGTTGACAAATAGGAGGGTAAATAGCAAGATTACACCCCCGGCACTTAAAGGCGACTAGAAAACTGCACATTTCGTCATGTTGTTACCAATTAGGCGACGTACTGTGAGGCAGTAAGCGATAAATCACGTCATCAGTGTCCAGTAAAAATCATTGGATTCTAGTTGTGGCGTTCTTCCTACTAACAGGGTTAGGCTATTTATTTGCAAAGTGGGTCGCTTTGGTGTATGATTTATTTAGTAGTTTCAGTTTAGGTTGTTACATACTTAAATCACCTCAGATTTCCCTAAGTGTTGGATGACCGGAGCTCTAACTAAAATTTCGAAGAGAGGAGGTCATCCAATGAGTTTTCAGGACAAGTCGATCCAGTGTTCCGATTGTGGGACTGCCTTCACTTTCAGCGCTGAGGAACAAGAGTTTTTTCAATCTAAGGGCTATACTAATGAGCCCAAGCGCTGTCCCTCATGCCGCCAGGCAAGGAAGGCAGAGCGATACGGAAATAGTGGCCACAGCTACGGGTCCCCACGCCAAATGTTTCCTGTAATATGCGCCGAGTGCGGCAAAGACACCGAAGTACCCTTTGAACCTCGCGGTGATAAGCCGGTGTATTGTAGCGATTGCTACCGTAAAGTCAGACCAGGTAGATAAACTGGTTTGAGACCTTAGACATACATGGGCTGGAGATATCTGGCCTATGTATATCATTATAGTGTGCAGGGGATTAAGTAATTTAGCAAAGGAGGCAATATGAATATCTATGTAGGCAACTTATCGTCTGAGGTAACTGAAGATGAATTGCGGCAAGAATTCACGGCATTTGGGCAAGTCACCTCTGTAAACATTATCAAAGATAAGTATAGCGGGCGTTCCAGAGGATTTGCCTTCGTTGAGATGCCAACAGTGTCTGAGGGCCAAGCCGCAGTTGCTGGCCTTAAAGGAAAAACATTAACCGATCGAACGCTTGACGTTAGTGAAGCTCGTCCTCGAACTGACAACAGAAGCGGTGGGGCCTACGGTGACAGAAGGGGTGGTGGCTACGGTGGTGGTAGAGGTGGTAGATCCGGGGGAGGAAAACAGCGAAGATATTAACCTATACGGTAGCTATCTATACTTAAAAGTCGCCTTGGCATTTGCATAACTCCGTACACTGTTACTGACAAACTCGTGACAAATCGGCGTGCGGTAACCCATTTCACAAAAGGGGGGCCAATATGAATATCTTTGTGTGTAACTTATCTCTCGAGGTGACTGAGGAGGAACTGCGACGAGAATTCACGGCTTTCGGAGAAGTGATATCTGTAACCATCATGAACGACAAGTATATTGGTAGTGGCCAATCTAGGGGATATGGATTCGTTGAAATGCCATCACAGTCTGAAAGTCAAGCCGCAATCACTGCCCTCAATGGAAAATCACTAAGGGATAGGACGATTGATGTTATTCAGGCCCTCCCTCTTTCTAAGAACAGCGGCAAGAGCTCCTATGGTAACAAGAGAGGCGGCTGGTTCGGTAGCAGAGTAAGACAAAGAAGAAACCAAACTGCTGGTCATGATCTATATCCTTGAGACGTGTAACAATAAGCCAGAGTGTTAAAGTAATACGCTATCGTTTCTCTTCAGCAATAAGTTCCGCCAGTTGATCCAGCACTGCCTTCAGGGCATCCAGTTCTTCCCCGTAGCCAGTCCAATCACCTGCTTTGAGGTACTGCTGAGCCCTGTCATAATGCTGTTGAGCCTCCTCAATTAGACTGGCTATCTCCGCGCTCAGCGGTTCTTCTGGCTCTCCTGGAGTTGGTGGCTCAACCTCAGGTTCCTCAGGCGGTATCGCCTCCGTACCAAAGATAACTGCAAGGCTTTCCCCTAACGTGGGCTCCATAGCTATCTGCTCACCAACAACCACAATGACTCGCTTCAGTTGGGGAAGCCCACCGCCCTCGGCCTGGAGGAAGACTGGCTCCACATACAGGATGGACTTGCCTAAAGGAATCAGCAGCAGGTTGCCGCGGATAACCCGAGAACCACCGCGACCCCACAGGGCAAGCTGCTCAGTGATGACGGTGTCCTGCGAGATTCGGTTCTCGATCTGGCTGGGACCATACACCAGCCGCTCCTTGGGGAAAAGGTAGGCAAGCAGCTTCCCGTAGTTTTCTCCATCAGAGCGGGCAGCCAGCCAGCCAATGGTATTATTCTTGTTCACCGGGGTGAAGGGCAACATCAGCAGGAACTCCTCCCTCTCCTCATCGGGCAGGCGCATGATGATGTAGTAGGGCTCCATAGGCTGTTCTTTGCCGAAATAGAGCTCTTTGGGTATAGCCCACAGGTCTTCCTTATTGTAGAATACCCTGGCATCTTCCATGTGGTAGGTCTGGTACACCGTAGCCTGGATATTAAACATGCCCTCGGGATAACGGAAGTGGGCTCGCAAGGACTCAGGCGCTTGTTCAGCGGGGACGAAGAGCTCGGGGAAGATAGCCTGGTAGGTTTGTATTAAAGCATCCTCTGGGTCGGTGATATAGAAGGTTACACTGCCATTGTAGGCATCAATAACTGCTTTAACGCTGTTGCGAATATAGTTTATCCCACTCCCATGCGGCTCAGAATAAGGATAGCGGTCGGAGGTGGTATAGGCATCCTGTATCCAGAGTAACCTCCCGTCCATTATTACTATATAGGGATCATTGTCTAGCTGCAAAAATGGCGCCAGGTGATTCACCCTTTCGCTGATATTCCGATAATACAGGACACTGCTCTCAGGACTTAGCTCACCACTGATAAGGATATTAAAGTCAGTAAGTTGCCAGGCATAGACTAGTCGGCGGAAGAAACTGCCTATGCTAACCCCACCCTCACCTTGGTAGTAACCGTAGACATTCTCATCACCCATAGGATAGTCAAATTCCTGGGTATTTGTGTTCACAATTACGTAATTATCAGTCTTTTCCCCAAAGTATATCTGCGGTCGCTCTATATCGAAGTTACCAACGGGCGGTATATCCTTTACCAGCAATACAGGCAGGCCTTCAGCACCTACCTCATTTACCGGACTCAGGGCAACACCGTAGCCATGGGTAAACTGTAACCGACGGTTGACCCAAGTCTGCGCCTCTTCGGCCAATTTCTCCGCCGATAATTCCCGGGGCGATAGCATGACCTGCCGGTACTCGCCATCAATGATATAGCGGTCGATATCAACATCATGGAAGTCATAGTAGAGTCGAATGGCCTGGATTTGGTTATAGGTGTCCTTTAGCGGGCGTGGGTCCCAGAGCCGGATGTTGTTGATGGTCACCTCATTTTGAGCTATGTCCTGGTAACTCGGAGTTCCCTCCGCAGGAAAGGGCTCCTCCTCAATCCGGCTCAGGGCGAAGGCCTCTCTGGTGGATTGGATATTGTACTCGATGTAGGGCCTCTCCCGGGCCAGCTCGTTGGGCTCCACCTGAAAGCGCTGTACCACGGCGGGGAATATCCCTCCAACGATGATGGCTGCTGCTATCCATCCCCCAATGGCGTAGAGAGGCCAGCGAAATTTGTGTTTCAATATAGAAACCAGCATGACTCCCATGACCACGAGCACCACTACCAAGAGTATCCACTGCGCTGGAAGTTTGGCATGCATATCAGCATAGCTGGCGCCGAAGACCACTCCTCGTCCGGAGAAGACTAACTCCCAGATGCCAAGCCAGTAATCCCAGGCGAAAAGACCAAGTATGGCCATGGCTAGTCCACCAACATGGGCTAGCACCGGTCTAGCGAAGTCGAACTTGAGCCGCTGCGTCTTATAGCTCAGAAGATATGCTCCAGCACTGCCAAGAAGAGTGATTATCAGCGCACCCAAGACCCAACTTCGCAGCATGTTAAGGAAGGGTAACGAGAAGACGTAGAAGCCAATCTCCCTATGGAAGATTGGGTCAGTGATGCCAAATGGCTGCCTGTTGAAGAACCGCAGCACCACCAGCCAGTTGCCCTGGGCCACCAGTCCAAATATTATACTGAGCAGTGCTGTTCCCAAGATAACACCCAACTTGAGGATCTGTTGTAGCCGGTGAACTATGGCCCAAGGCCAGAAATGTGCTTCAGTCTTGGGTGCCAGGCGCGTAGCCAAGACTAGGTTCCCTAAAAGCAAGATGCAAAAAATGATAGCCGCACAGAAGAAGAGCAATATTCTGGTTCTCAAGATAGTGGTATAGACACTGCCATAACCCAGGCTGCTAAACCATAACCACTCAGTATAGAAGCCCTTTGATATATTCAGCACAACGAATAGAATCAGGACCGTAGCCACTATTATGATTGCTCTGGTCGTGTGTCCACGCTGGGCAGGCTGTACAGGCCTCTCGTCTCCGCTTTGAGGGAACCAGCGTCGCCATTCTCTGTCAAATGAATTCAATCTGCTTACCTTGACCTTTCTAAACCGTGGCTGATAGGGTCACACTGCCCTCTAACTTCCACCTTGTCCTGCTTATTGAACGAATCTGGAGCCACTGTAAGCAACACAATAACACACTTCACTCGCATCAGGCAATTCAGGCTCAGGAGGTAAAGATATAGCTGCCTTTTCTAAGATAGGAGTAGAAGGAGAGCAGGGTAAAGATGATCGTAAGGTACATTAGAGCAGCAAGTAGCATGCCTGAACCTATGCCAAGAACGGCCACCACCAGCGTCAGCATCTGGAGCGAGTAGCTAATCTTGGCTATTTGAGTAGGAGCGGGAAACTCAATCGCCCGAGTGCGCTGCTTCCAGACAAAAGCGAATATTCCCGCCAGTATTGTCAGGTCTCCGGCGATCACAACCACCGCGTAAGGATAGGGATTGAAGGGCATCAGGATGGCCGCGCGTGACCATAGTCCGCCGGCTATTGACAGAATCAAGGCAGGCATTATGAGCACCCGGTCAGCGATTAAGTCGAAAAACGCCCCAGCTACGCTTGATTGCCCCAGCCTACGGGCAAGGAAGCCATCTAAACCGTCAGTACCCCAAGCAATGCTGAGCAGAATGCCGGCCCATAAGATTTCTACTGTTCCTCCCTGGCATAAGAGCCGAGCGATGGGTATGACCAGAACCATGCGCACCACGGTTATAGCGTTGGGAGCGTTAAAGCTCAACGACAGTGCTTGCGCCGTTGGGTTACTCATCTGCTTCGATCCTACAGAGAAGGGATGCTTATTTGTGTGTGCTTTCGTGGAACAGAGTAGCAGGGCGTGTAGATACCTGTCAATACTGAGCGGGGGGCAAACCACTGTGCTAAGTTAGTCAAGGGCACAATTCATCGGATTGTTAACTCCGCTATTCCTGAAAGCGTTGAAACTACCTCTTGAAAAGCTATGACTTACTCTTCCAAAGGCTAAGAGACGGAGAATATCAGGATTTTACTTCAGCGCTTGAGGCAGATTTAGGCAAAGAATAAAGCCATATTGGAATTGAAATTCCTGGGTAAGGTGTTCAGCAGATGGAATGATCAACAGATTCAACGGAGTTCGTATATCTCGATGTTGAGGAAATGGTGGCGGCGCGCAGAAATGAATCGTGTGGGGTAAGCAACAGAATCAGGTTAACAGGATGACAAAGATTAAGAAATTTGGACTTGGAATAACAGCGGCAATAGTGGTGCTTGTTAGCTTATGGATGTACCATGCTCACGGACTCTATGAGAAAAGCTATACCAGCGAATATCAATATGGAATCATGGTACAAACTGATTCAGTCCTCCACGACGTTACGTTATATCTGCCGTTGCCTGTATTTGAGGAGAAATCGAAAATAGGTGACGAGATAATGGCCGGAAACGCCTCAAAGCGAGATGATTGGGACTGCCGCATTGTCGAAACAGAACACGGCAAGATGTTTGAAATCAGCGCAGAGGAGATAGCCCCAGAGTTTCGTCCTCTTCCTGTACCTCTACCTCCTGAATCTATAGAACCAGGAGAAGTGGAAACCCCGGCGTCAATGCCTGAAGGGATTTCAGTAACGGTGGCTGCAGATCATGACATAAACACAAGAAATCCAATTGGAAATGAGCCCTTATTGTCTCCGAAGTATAACTTAACTCGCTCTACTTGCGAATTACCATATCCAGAGGGAAGGATTCCCCCTAATTGTTATGAATATGAGAGCCGCATTTATGCAGATTATACGGCATCTCCCAATGCCAAATTCTCAATCTACATTGAGCTAGAGGGCAGAAACAGTTGGTGGATTTATGGATGGTCCGGCAATGAATATCGGGACAATGTCAATGTAACACTCGTGGGGAAAAGCATGGATGGCATGTTGCATCCGGGAGGCTTATTGAGGGTGAGGGCCGCTATGGCTGGCTGTAATTGGATTCGCAATGTTGTTGTGCTTAAGGCGCGCCTTCTCTCCACGACTCTCCGCTAACTTTGTTCCCTTCGGTGCTATCGCACTCGCTTAACACGCGTTATATGCCTCACCTTGCTCACTCCGTCCATCAACTTCGCACAGCTTGATGTCGCTAAATTAAATGGCGACCTGAATGCTTGTAAAATAGAAATGGGACATAGCATTGTGTAGCGGGGGTTTCAGGTAAAATACTCCAAATTCTCGAATTCTCTTTCCCTCTGTCCAAAAGGCGGTCTTGTTCCCAATCGCCACATAGTATACTAAACCAATTCGAACAAAACAGACTGGAATACTGGAACGGGAGAAGGAGGTTTTTAGTTGACAACAGATTGTTTGTATGCTAAATTAACAAATGCTTTGTAAGCTAACATGATTTATTCTGTAGGATTAATTATACAACAACTTAGAAAGAGCCGAGGGTGGACACTTCGCCAGTTGGCTGAACAAGTGGGAATTCACTATGCCTATCTCTCTCAGATCGAAAGGGACAAAGTGACACCTTCTGGGCTCTTGCTGGATCGCTTAGCTGCAGCTTTTGGTCTTACTCAGCAACAGCTTATGCGAGAAGCTAAAGGGGGATTACCTCGGCCGAAGAAGCTGCGCCAAGCGTCAACAAGTAGATTAACTCGCCTTGAGCGAGAGGTTCGAGAGTGCTTAGCTCAATTTTATTTGGAGGAAGCCAAAGGAGGCAAGGATTTTTACCATAGTGGTTGGATAGCACATTCAAGGCTCAAGGAGATCATAGGGGAGTTTGACCCTTCTCGTATTTTACAAAATATGTCTAGATTTGGGTTGATCCAAACCAAGCGAGAGGGAGAAGCGTTATACATTCGTCTTAATCCTGAGCATAAAGAGAACTCCAGAGCCTTAGGGGAGGCACGTGAGCTTGATAGCTACAGGCAAGCCATTGAGGAAGATAATGCTCTTGAAGGCAAAGCGATGCCTCATGTGCACAAACTGGGTCAACTGATTTACACTGAAGAAAATGATAGCTTTCATTATGTCGTTATTCCAGGTCTCTCCGAGATGCTCCTCAGGGCAAATATTCGATTGGATGAAGAACTATTGGAAGGTTTAACCAAGAGCTCTATTTATTATCACGAATACTATACTCGTAGCTCTTCCTTTCTGCCTTGGGTTGCCGCCTACACCTCCATGGTGCTTCAGAGGAATAGTAGATATGCAGGAGCGGGGCAAATAAAAGAAATACTTCAGGATGTTAAAGACTTCTACGAACAGAGACACATCGGAATGGTAGTAAAGCAACTAGCCATTGGTGAGAGGAACTATTTAGGGGTGGGTCAGTATCTTTTCAAAGCGTTAGGGCTTGAGTATTTAAAGGCATTTGAGTGCTGGGCTTTAGAAACATTGGCTTTCTGTTGGGTAGCATATATGTATTTGGATAGCTTGCCCAGCCGGTTAGGTGTTTTCAGTCATACTGTAGAAGGAGAAATTAAGGGACTGGCTCAACCAATAGTAAAATTCGCTCTCCAATTAATTGCCAAAGGTAAGACTGCGGAGGATTTTCAGCAGGCCCTTATCGAGCCGATTGAAAAGCTCTGGGAAAATGCCGAAGATAATGAAGTGATAAGCCTAGGACGTTTGCAAGACACTGTTCAATTTCCCTGGGGACTATGAATAACAGATTTGAACCAATTCAGTGGAGACCTCCCTCTCCAAGAGTGCTAGGAGGTGGGGTTTACCCCCACAGCAGACCTCCCTTTTATCCTTTTCCCTCTGCTCCTCAGGTAGCAAAGGGTTATTGCTCTTGGGCTTTGTACTTGGACACTCATTGGGGACGCACCTTGCTGACAAACCTGGAAGGCATCAGCGAAACCCAAGGAGTGGGCGCTCATTATCATAGCATAGTGAGCCATCTTCGCCGGGATATAAGCCACAGGGAAATAAGGCTACCTCCTTATGCTACTGCCAGCATAGTCGAGTCAAAAGCCAGGGAGTTCTTAAGGAATTATCAGAGGATAAACAATTTGCCTCAGGTAACCTATGACGAGCTTCAGCACCATTTCCTGACTTATGTACGTCACCGAGTGGGAGAGCTGTTAGATCTGCCTGGAAAGGAGATACTTGCAGAAGTGGATGTGGTGAATCCTGGCTGCACTTTCAGATTTGAAGGCAGAGAACGCACTTATCCGCTCCGGGCTCGACTGGATGAGGTGAATATCACCAACCATCGAGTGGTGGAACGAACCATTGAGAGAAGTCAGTCAGGCTCAAGGCCCCCGAATCAAAAACTTGCTCAGGCTTGGCTCAATGGCTATGCCTTACAGCAATTGCCTCTGGAGGCGAGACCCAAGATTTGGTCATCTCTGTGGAATGGAAATCCTATCCAAGTTGTTTTGGAAACTCCGGAAGAGGATATACCTATCTCTCTATTAGATACTTCCTACCAAGAGTATGCGATGAGAGCGTACTATTGGATAAGGAGGATATTCTTGTCAGAGGCTGGGGTTACTCAAGATGCCTATAATGGAGCTGGCTGCACCTGGCCAAACTTCAATGAGGATTGTCCACACCATTACTATCGTGATTGCCCCACCAGATTTCTTCAGTACCCTAAGAGCCGCTATGAAGTTAAAAGAGACTTTAGGCAACTGGCAAAATATTTGCTTTATGACCAGGTTTGGGAGGAAGACCTTCTCTTTTATCGCCTTGCTCAGCTTAGTCGGCAGGAGCTTTTAGACCAAGAGTTACTATACGAAGCTAAAGTCATTGCTACCTCAAGGGAGACTTTTACTGTTGAACTTGAGCGGCCTCCACGACGTAACATTGGTCAATATTTACTGGTTATACCTGAAGGAAATTTCTTCATGGGACCACGAATAAGCTGCCTAAAAGAGGGACCACCAAAGGGATTACAATTAACCCTTCGCTTGAGAGGAGGTCAGCGAGGTAAACTTACTTATGGAGGAACATTGCAAATCTATGCCAGCGAGGTGGCTGATATTTATCAAGAGAAAACAGGATGGCTGAAACAAAGGGAGCGTTCGAATTTATGGAAAAGGGCTTATAAGATGGGGACGGATGATTTGCAGAAAGCTGAGGAAAGAGGGGATATTGAAGTGATGCGAGCGAGTTTTGAGGAAGTACCCCTCGAAGTTTATTGGGAGGGATTGATATGACATTAGCATTCCTTTCTCAAGAGCTTAAGGCGAATTTTAATGATTGGTACGAGAACCTTCTTAATCCTGAACAGAAAGGGGCTGTGAATCACATTGCTTTAGGCCGGCAAAAGGGAGTTTGTTCTCTGCCTATTGTGAACGGTCCACCAGGGACAGGGAAAACAATGGTAGCAAGCCTGGGAGCTATAGCTTATCTTTTGCAGCGAGAAAAATCGCGTCGGAAGTATCAGGTAGCAATGCTGACCTTCTCCAATTCAGCAGCGGATCAAACTTTAAGCTCGCTGAAAAAATTGGGCGCTGAACCAAATACCGCAGTACGCATAGCCTCTCTAGGGTATAATCCGCCTTCTGAATTAGAGCAGTTCTTCTTGAGATATGAAGATCCCCGGCAGCTTCCAGAAAATGGAAGGAAACGCCTTAGGGAAGCAAGAATATTCATTACTACTGCTGATTCAGCTCGAAGGGCTTTTAAGCAGACACCTAAACCCTATGTAATATTCGACGAAATAAGCCAAATCTCTAGATCCAAGTTTTACGCTACCTTAGACGATAATGATGGGGTAAGCCTTGTAGGAGACCCAGAACAGCTCCCAGTGGTTACCCATCAATTAGAATTGGAGGAAAACATTGCTAGCTTTCTTCTTGCCCGTAGCAGAGATGGTAGAGCTCATCAACTGGTCTACCAATATAGGATGCATGAAGGCATATGTGGCTTAGTGAATGAGCTGCGCTCCCAGTTTGGAGGTCATCCTCTGGAAACTCATCAATCAATAAGAGAGCTTACTTTGAAGGACTCTTATCTTTTCCAAAGCGTAGGTATCAAACGAAATTCTCCTTTCTGGCCTATTGTTGACCCCGAGATAACTTGCCTCTTAATAGATACCTCTAGCCTGCCTGGTGAGGAATGGGGACTTGAGGAAAGTAAGAGATATGATGAAGAAGCCAAACTGGCTACCGATATTGCTAAGCTGCTCAAAAGGGCTTATATTGGGCTTGAACCGGTGTTGCTTTCCCCTTATGATGCCCAAAGGGAAGAGCTGAAGGAATTAAGTCGGGGACAATTTGATTGCTTATCTGTACATCAGGCTCAAGGGCGTGAATATGATTGTGTTATTTTTTCTATGACGCGAAAGAATAAGAGACACGATATTGGATTTTTAGCTCAAAACCCTGCCTTAACCTATGTTGGCTGCTCTCGGGCAAAAAGGAAGTTAGTAATATTGATGTCCCGGGAAACTTTTGTTAGAAGGCCTTTTCTTCAGATGGTTGATTATATGGTGGAAGGGAGAGAACAAAATTGTGGGACAACATTAGTAGTAGCTGATACTTCTTTTAAAGAAAAACTTCATCAAATAGTGAAAGGGGGATATTAAAATGCTTCGCTCCTGTTATCTTTTTCAATTAAAGACTCCTTATAAACTAGACCAAGCGGCGTTAGAGCATATAAGGTTAATTGACTTTGATACTTTGTCTCACTCTCTCACTACGGCAAGGGAGGTGGTGTTTTTGAAGGGACTGACGGATCGAGTTGTTAATGAAAGGTTTGAGCGTTATCAGTTAAGCGGGCAACAAACTGAGCTAACTTTCAGCTGTACTTGGAAACTTCTGCCTCCAGGGGCAGCAACCTCAGCAGCCCGAGTGAGGAGGATACCAATCAGCTTTCCAATATGGTTGCGGGAAGGCAGTAGGTTTACATCTATCTTCGCACCTAGAAAGGGGCTAGCACTAGGTATAGCTTGGTTAGTGTCTCAAAATCTATTTGAAGACTATAATCAAATTCGTTCCCTTCGCTTGGGATATCAGGCCCTAGAGGCGGTTGAATCTTGGTTAAATCGAGAGGATCATGTGACGTTAGGCTCAATATTGCGAGCCACTTTTGAGGGAGTGCAATGGCAAGGGAATATGTATGATGAATTGACTGTAAGGCGCAATGCTCTGGGAGAAACAGAATTATTTACTAATTTGAAGAAGAGCTCAAAGAATTGGAGGGCGTTAACTTTCATTTCCCCCCTGCTCACAGAACTTGATCGGCAACTCACTTGCCGCATTGAAAGCTCTGGCAAGTTCACCGTCTATACTCCTACAGTTACTCCTTTAGAGTTTAGTATAGTGCTGCAAAAACTGGAGCAAATTTTCTTACTTTTACAGGAGATTGAAGAAATTTTCAGG
>JRER01002019.1_pt1 | contig 15183 bp, 14 predicted proteins | sample 210161 | NCBI WGS metagenome assembly JRER01 (sample SAMN03019618, study PRJNA260268) | marine sediment metagenome | biome: Marine; feature: Sediment; material: Clay; isolation source: clay from marine sediments 136 meters below sea floor depth collected from... | place: New Zealand: Canterbury...
GCCAAGGCTAGTTGAGCAAGCAAGCGTTCCCTCTCGGCGGCAATAGCCTCCTCCGTCTCACCAGCGAACAATCCTTCCAGGATGTTTGTCACTTCCTTCTTTGACTCCAGTACACGCTGGTACTCCTCGGCCAGGGCATGCAGTTGGTCGACCTGTGAAACGTCATGTCGTTGAAGGACAGTCCGCAGCTCACCTTCGAGGCGGCCCAAGTCTTCCTCCGTTGCCCTCAAACGCTGGACATCAGCCTCACGTGTGGTGACGCCCCCCACTCGCCGCAACCACAGGGCCGAGGCGACGCCAACCAGCAGTGCAACCAGCGTTCCCATGCAAGGAACGGCTGAGTACATGATCTCTTCCGTGGAGAGCCAAACCATGAGCGTTCCTACACACATCAACAGACCGGCTACGATCGCAACAGCCGGCAAGAATCGCAGCAGCGCCGGCGCTCTGGTAGGCACAGGTTCGGCTAGCTTATCCTGCAGCTGAGCTTTCTCCTCCTGCTTCGCTTCCCTCTTCGCGTCGAGGTTGCGGACCTTGTTCAGCTCTGCCTCAGTGACGGGCTTAGTTGCAGCGAGTTGATCGTCTAGCTCTTTCAGCCTGCTATTGAGCTCTTCGATGCGACGGGTCCTTTGATCAACCTTGCCAAACTGGGCTCCCGTCAGGTCTCTCTTTTCTTGCGCTTGGGCGTACGCCTCCGCCTTTTCCAGAGCGCTACGACTCGCCTCCAGTTCCTTTCGAAGCCCTGCCAGCTCGCGCCCCAGTTCGCTCATCTGGGCCCTAGCTTCACTTCGCTTCTGCAAGGGCCCCTGCAGGTCTACTAATTGGCTCTCAAGCTCGCCAAGCTCTGCCTCCCTAGCCTGGATCACACCGTAGGTGCTGGGTTTCGTTCCGGTCTTCTTGAGCGCAGTCACGCGCTTGCCGAGCCACGAGAGTGCGTCTTCAGAAGAGGTTTCCAGGCCGGCCCCAGTGAGTCTTCGTTCCAACTGGGAAGGAAGCTCCTTCGCCGCGAGGCGGATGTCCCTTACTTCGGCTTGGCTAATACAAGCCGTGCTTGCGTAGAGTCTCTCTGTGGCCACACCGAGCGCATCGGCCATGAACTGATCGACTGACCGTCTGTCGGTCCAGACTTCACCAGTATCCTGGTTCCTGAGTTCAACACTCCTGTTGTGGAAATCCTTGTGAAGGGTGAAACTGCTGCCATCGGCGTTGAATTCCAAGAGAATGTCGGGCTTCATGTCCGTGCTCCAGCTTTTGCATTCGTCGATAGCCTTCGCTGTGGAACCGACGTTCCCGAACAGCGCGAGGAGGAGCCCTTCGACCAACGACGACTTCCCAGCCTCGTTTGGACCCATGATCAGCGTCACGCCTGATGCTAGATCGCACTCAAAGTCTCGCAAGTTACGCAGGCGCTTGATACTGATCCTCTTGAGCAGCATGTCTCCTCAGATCTTTTTTCCCTCGAGAAGTGCGAGCCCGACTTGCGTCGCTTGTTCCACGATACGTCGGTCATCGTCCGTCTCGCATGATTGAAGCCGACGCTCCATGAGCCGCAGGAACTGACCGATCACTGTAGTCTCGGGGTACTTGTCGAACGGCAGGTTATCAACCCACAGCTGGCTCTGGTCAAGCAACTCCACATAGAGGAAGTCATCCGCCAAGCGACGAGCTGCGTCGTCAGGATCCAGGACGAGCCCTGCAGCCGCCAAACCTGTGACCTTGATCCTCAGGAGGGCATTCTGATCACACTTGCCCCGGCAACGTTCGACCAGATCTTCGACCGACCGGACGGTCGCCGCGTCCACGCGCTCCTCCAACCATCTGTACCTTCCGACCCTCGTTTTGGAAACACTTGCGACTCCGTCTTGAAGCTCTACCAGTGCCACATGGCCGGCGTCGTCTTGGTCGAAGCTAAGCGACTCCGGGGAGCCGGGGTAGAAGGCGGGAACTCCATTACTTGACCAGTCTCCCCAGGAGTGCCAGTGCCCAAGAGCTATGTAGGTCATCTCGCTCTTCGCTATCTCCTCACGGGTCACCGGAAAATCATCCTCGGCGCCAATGCCCGCGATCGATCCATGGGCCAGCGCCACATGGAAGCGGCGCTCCTTGAGCTTATGAAGGTCTGCTAAGGGACTGATGGTTCCTCTGTTGGAGAGGTTGGGCTTGCCGTACACGACCAGATCCAGTTCTGGGAAGTCGAGATGGGGCCGTTCAGTATCCAGCAAGAGATTCACATTCTCCGGTGGGTGCAGAAATTCGGGGTTACGATATACCGAGCGTCGATCAAAACAATCGTGTGTTCCTGGCAGGATACAACAGGGAATGGGGTCGATGGCAGCAGCGCGGTCGATGGCGAATTGGACGAGGCCTCTGGACACCTCGTTCGAATCAAATAGGTCACCGGCTATGACCACAACGTCAACCTTCTCGGATTTTGCCACCTGAAGCAGCCGCTCGTAGGCCTGACGCGTAGCGTGGCGCATCTGTTCTCCAAATACGCCGAGCCCTGGGAACTCCTTGCCAAGATGAACGTCTGCTGTATGCAACAACTTGAGGCTAGCCATTGAGTCGTTTTGGCTCCTTCGCGGCCAAGCCAACGGACCGAGCTACTGTCTCCTCGCCAAAGGCACTGTCCTTCGCGCCCCCCAAAGTATATCAGCCTGAGTTCCGAGAAGCAACAACCGCCTCCATCCCCTCTAGAACCCCCAACACACAACCTCAGCCCCAGATCCGACCGTCTGTCCCCCGTTCTGTCAGGCGATTCCTGGGTTGTAGGTATCAACATACCGCCAGGGTGGTTTTACCGAGCTTAAAACGGATCACATGGATACTCTTATGCCTAAAAACACCCGCGAAATCCCGGTCTCAGGGGGGTCTGGCAGGATAATGATGGTGAAAAGGGGGTTTGTGCCGGAATTGGGGTGGAGTCGCGAAGAGAATGGGAGCACGCCCGTACTCAACTATGAGTATGGCGCACCTGCACTGTCAAACACTATCACGTTTGGGGGAGGAAGGTATACGAAGGGGTTAGGCTTGAACAAAGGCTAATTGGCGGGTGGATTGGAGAGGCAATTCTACTCTTCGTCCCTTAACCGAGGTATTTGGGCCAAGCAAATACATGATGAATAGCCATTCCTCTCCAACTGTGTAAAGTCAACGCAATGGAAAAAGAGTAATCATGCATATTAGGAGAGGAATGACTATTTCAGCTCTTCACCCTCTATAGCCTTGTCGACCCGGTCGCTTCTGTCAGCCTTTTCAATCCTGATGAGTAGTTGGGGATCTGGCTGAATTTCCCTAGCCGGCGACTCTGATCCTGCATCCTCAGATGTCTGGGAGGTAGAATCACTTGCACCGGGTTTCTGAGTCTCAGAGGGGTTAGATTCTCGACCCTCATTCATCCTTTTCAATCCTCCGTTAATTCTGTAACATCTTCGGGGGGCTCCTCAGCAGCCGTGATGCGATGCAACAGACCAGCATCTGGCTTGATTTCCCTGGGTTCGGGCTCAGGGCGTTCCTCGCCGGGTGGCGGCGAGGTGTCCGACTCAGGGCTATCTACCGTAGGCTCCGAAGGTGTGCTTTCTTCTTCAGACATCATCAACCTATCTTAATTAAAGTATAACATAAACTGTCCAAAAGGGAAAGTGTCACTGGTAACAACAAGGCGATGCCTAAGAGCAATATACCAACGAACAGCAGCCAAAACCCTGCCGTTAAGAACCTCGCCTTACTGCGGATCATTGATTGATTGCCCTCACACGCTATAATGAGAGTGTCAAACAACTTTAGTTTGGTATAAGCTGGATCCCTGTCCAAGTACTTCTCGCTCAATCTCCGTGGGTCGGGGATCAAGCGATGTTCACGAGCTCTGTACGAGAGAAAACTACATGTCAATGATGCTACAGTGCACACAACAGCGCTACCTAGAAGAAACTGATCTAGGATTCCGGGAGGCAAGGTGCCACCGACCAAGTTGCTGAAGAGAGCAGCCAGTATTACGCCAGCGAAGCCCAGAAGGACACTTGCTTTAGTGTCTATCTCAGCGATCAGCTGGAGTTGTATCTTTAAGAGTTCTTTGGTCTCAGTGTAGGCCAGCTCAAGGCTTAGATATTGTTTTGGGGGCTGATTTGCCACGAGTTTATCTCCTTCATCGGTTCTTGAACCTCACTATCCTGACAAGTCTCTCCGTCTTGAGGGAGGCTCCCCCTACTAGCGCGCCTGGCGATCTGGGCTCTCGCATGACGTCGTCCATGTTGTGCGGCTTCACGCTGCTTCCGTAGATCATATGGGTCGTTCTGCCGTCTCCTGGCCGTAGAGCCCTTTCAGGACCTCCCGCATGGTCTCGTGGGCTAGACGTTGTGCTGCCCTCGATATTGCTCCCTTTGAGGGCTTGGGCGAGGGGTAGAACGCGGTGAAAGAGCGACAAACCAAGATCTCTCGATCGGTTACGCCGACCGCGCTTTCCTTGAGAGCTTGGACCAGGGAGATGACCTCTTCCCCGCTCTTGTCCATCTCTCAGTCTCCACCCCTCAGAGAAACGCCATAACGCTTCTACTTCTCGGCCTCTCTTACGAAAATTATATCATTCCTCACTTGGGCTGACAAAGACAGCCCCAAACAAGGCTCTCCAAACCGAGGAGCCTCCCCACGCTCACTCTAACGCCTACCAACAAACTCTGGGCCGGATCAGACCGTCTATCACCCGTTTTAACGGGCGATTCTCCGGGCGAAGGTATCAACATAGGGCCAGGGTGGTTTTACCGGGGTTAAAATGGGTCTGCTGGAAACATCTATACCTAAAAACAGACCGGAAATCGGGGGCTCAGGGGTGGTCTGGCGGAATGATCATGGTCGAACTGACTACGAAAGCCATCAAAACGGGGTTTTGTGGGGGAATTGGGGTGTGATAGCGGTAGGAGTTGGACTGGGCCATGATGAGGCCCCTTCCATTCTCACCTGGAAGGGGCTTTTGCTTTCTACGGCAGGGCGACGTATAATGGTTGCATTGACAGACTCGGGCGGTTAGGTAAGGAGGCAAAAATGCCAACGGACGGCGAACGATTCAGCGAGATGCTGACTGGCAACGCTATGATCGCCATGAATGTCCCTATAGTTGACTTGTCAGCGATATTGACGGACGATAGTCAACTTCGTCTCCGAAGATTAGCGGACGGGACTTCGGTGGTCGAAGACCAGCCTTCTCCAAAGGGGAATTTGGCTGCACAGGCGAAGGGCTTGATTCGGGAATTGGACTGGGCCAACCCCTACAGGCCAACAATCATTTTCACAGACGGGGGTTCTTGGGAATTTCCTTTGCCAGGCGACCCCGCGGCAATCGTAGAGTAGGCTTCCCATCGTCGTCATAGGATTCGTTGTTATCCTGATTGGTGCTGCCTTGGCACTGTGGCCGTTGTCTTGCTGGTGATAGCCAAGCGGCGAGGCAACGTCGAGCGCTGTCCATCCCCACTGAAACCCACAACAAACAAACTGGCCACACGATCCCACCGCTTTTTTAGCCGTTTTAAGCGTCGATTTTTCCCGTCTATATATCTACATAGGGCTAGGGTCATTTTGAGGCCTTAAAACGGCTGGTCTACATAATCTGATATTGAGAAATGGGGCGAAATCGGACTCTGGTCGGGGTTTGGGGGAATAATGATGGTCAAATTGGCTAGGAAAGCCATCGGAACTGAGATTCTGTGGCTAAACTATGATGATGAGTAGTTGCGGGCCGATGGCTAGAGGCCTGATTGACCGGTTGGAACTCTTGACTTCTTTCAACGATTATTGTAGGATGCACCATAGATATTGTCGGGAGGTCACTTATGCCATTGGCAGGCGCCGCTCTGCGACAGGCCCGTCTGGCCAGGAATCTGACTCTCAAAGAGCTGGCCAAGCTGGTTGGGGTCAGCCCTTCATACCTGAGCAAACTAGAGCGCAACCGCTATCGTGCGCCCTCCCCGCTGCTAGAGGCTAAGCTCGAAGCTGTATTGGCGCAACCTCCAGCACCCATTCCTGAGGAGCAGATAGTCGACGTCAGACATGACGTTGATCCTCGCAATAAACTTAATGAGTTGACGGGAAAAGAGTGGATCCGAGAGACCAAAACTGTTTGGAAGCAAAGGGGGTTGGGGCTAAGTCACCCGGAGACGAAATATGAAAAACTCCATCCCGCCCCATTTTCCTTCCAAGATGTAGCTAGGTTGATTCGCTTCTTCACGAAGCGTGGTATGTTGGTGCTGGACCCTTTCTGCGGCGTAGGGAGCACACTGAAGGCGGCTGCACTTGAGGGGCGCAGGGGCATCGGTATCGAGCTATCCCCCAAATGGGCAGAGTTGGCCAAACGTCGGCTGCGAGAGGAAACACCAGACGATTCCAGCCAGCAAGTCTGGTGTGCAGACATCCGCGAAGCGATTGACAAGTTACCCGACAATTCAGTACAGTTTTGTGTAACGAGCCCACCTTACTGGGGAATTCTCAATAAACCGCCTGACCACAAGGTCAAGAACGAGCGCGTTAGGAAGGGACTAGCCACAACCTACTCGACAGATGAGCGCGACCTTGGCAACATCGCCGACTATGATCAGTTCCTCGATGAATTGGCAAGCATCTTTCAACGCCTAGCTCGCAAACTAGAGCCGGGACGCTATTGCGCAATAATCGTTAGTGACTTCAAGCATGGCGAGAAGTACTATTCCTTTCACAGCAATCTAAGCGATCGGATCGAATGCGACACACTCCGACTTCAAGGAATCACTATACTCGAACAAACCCACAAGAAGCTATATCCGTATGGTTACCCCTATGCTTATGTTCCTAACATTCACAACCAGTACATCCTGATTTTCCGTCGTCCACTTGAGACCAAGAAGAAGGGGCAGCGTAGGAAGGACGGTATCCCTGCCTCCATTCGTCGGGCACAAGTTGTGCCTGGCCTCGATGCAGCGATCAGCAGATTTCGCGGCTTGCCTCACCGCCAAGGTGCCATGGCCGGCCGCCATTGGGGTCACCCGCGCCATTCGATCTGTTCCTTTCCCTCCAAGTTTAAACCCGCGCTGGCATCGGTCTTGGTTGACTACTTCACCACTCCCAAGTCAGTCGTTCTAGATCCGCTGGCCGGCAGTGGCACTCTTCCATTCGAGGCTGCGCTACAGGGGCGATCATCGATCGGATCGGACCTCAGCACACTAGCCCACGTTATCACTTCCGCCAAGATCATGCCTCCAACTGAGGATGAGGTTGATAAGGTTCTAGAAGCGCTGGGGGGCCACATAGAAGGCTGCGCAGAACAAGCAAACCTCGATGAGATGGAACAAGAAATCCGAGACTTCTATCATGAGCAGACGGCTCGCGAAATCGTCGCAGCAAGACAATGGCTGGCGCAACAGACCGACGGCTTCCAGACCAATGCAGCGGCTCTCTTTGTAACAGCTTGCCTGGCACACATCCTACACGGAAATCGTCCATACGCTCTCTCTCGTCGTTCACACAACATTATTCCTATCCCACCTAAAGGGCCGGCAGTGTATAAGCCGGTCATGAAGTCGCTCCGCGAAAAGTGCCAACGAATGCTGAGCTTTCCGCTCCCGCCTGCGTTCGTTCCTGGCCAGTCGTTTGAGGCAGCCGGCCATGACTTACCGCTGGATGGTGAAACGGTGGACATTGTTATCACTTCACCTCCCTTCCTGGGGACCACAGAGTTCCTCCGGCATAATCGTGTCCGCAACTGGCTAGTCGGGTGGGGCTACGAAACCCAAGCCAGACGCAGGGATGAGTTCCTCGAACATCACAAAGATGTCGAGTCTTACGAGCCCATTTTCCACGAACTGTATCGAGTGATGCGCCCTGGCGCATTATTGGTATTTCACGTCGGCATTGTGAAAACGGTCAGCATGGCTGACCTGCTTGCACCGCACTTCGCAGCGGCCGGTTTTCGCGAGATAGACCGGGTGTGGGAGCGAACAGCTGATCTCGAGTCACATGGGCGCACCGATCGGGGCAGCACTCACGTCCATGGCTTTGTGTTCTTGAGGCGAACCTAGGGGAACAACTCGGGAGTTAGGTCATCGACCAGCGCACCCTCGACGCGCCATAGATCCATCAACTCCTCTGGTGACAACGCGTCTATGCTCATGCCGGATGGCAGGTGAGCCGAGAGCTCTACACTGGTCGGACGCCCATCACCGAGAGCCACGATCTCCAAGCGACGCTTGAAGTAATCCGCCCAGAAGCCCCGCAAGGTAGAGTCATCGCATACGCCAACTGTTCCCCGAAAAGACGGCTCAAGATCCAGCGTGGCGTGAAAGTGGAACACCTGATGGCGCAAGAAGAGGTAGAACAGCGTTCCAGCTGTGTAGACGCCGATGCCTGCCTTGAACGCCGCCTCGATGTCGGCCAAAGCCTTTGATACGTCGCTCCTCTTGGGGGGCAACTCATGGCCGATGACGAAGTTGATTGGATTGGGGGACAGGGCAAAACGGTTGATGACGATAGCAGCGTTCTCCAGGGCCTGACGAATGCTCCTCACGGGGATCTTTGTCGCTTCACCGGATGACTTGATTTCGGCCGCCATGAAGAACGGCTCAAGCACCACGCAATCAAATCGCCACACTGTATCGCCCTTTCGTCCAAGGACAGCCTTGAGGTCCAGTTCACGGAGCAGGTTGCGGACCAGGGGATAGTATTCCTCCCGCGTTCGGGCTTTTGCGGCTACAAGGTTTTGGAACTCGCGGACGGTCTCCAAGACCCAACCCGTCGACATTGACCAGAATTGTACAGTCTCAGTGCGAAGGGGGATTGTCCAGGCGGCAGTGTCGGCCTCGGCTTGCTCGCCAGGCCCAGTCCGTTCCTCTACCTCTGCCGATAGTGCCGACGCCACCGTCAGTGCGTTGTCTTGCCAGTACAGCGCCCCGACCGGACAACGCACGACGCACACCTGGCAGTGTACGCAAAGATCTTGGTTGATCACGGGCAATCTCTCTGGGCCTGGTTCAATGGCCAGCGTAGGACAGACCTGCTCAGCTTTGTCATTGGGAATGCCCTTTTCTTCCCATTCACCCAGAGCATATTCGTCAGGCAAATAGGTCACGCACGGTGCCGGATGACACTTCATGCAAGTGGTCACAACGCCGCACCCATCGGCGAAATAGAGTAAGCCTGGCTCAGTAGGGTCACGGGCTATTCGTTGTGGTGGCCAGCGGTCTGGCTGTACGGGCACGCGCCAGTGCGTCTGGGCCGTTTCATGGGTTTCGGCTTGGTATAGACCAGAGAACGCCGGCTGAGCGTTGGCGAGCGCTAGCCCCTCCGCAAGCACTGTCGTATCAAATTGCTGAAACGGCTCGAACAACACCGCCGGTTCAAGCAAGGGCTCGCCTGGCTCAAGTTGGATCACTATACCCAAACGGGCCAGTGCATCCGCTCCCGGTCTAAGAGCCTCAACTGCATCAGCATCGAGCGTCAATCCTGCCCGTGCTGCTGCAAGTAAGACGGCCACCGCGGGGAGATTATCACCCTCGGCAAAATCGCTAGCACGAAGATCCTTCACTCAACTTCTCCAGTACTTCATAACCACCATCGGCAAGGTGGAGATACACGGCGCGGCGGGCCTGGTCAGCTCCTAGTTCGTTAACGAACTGCATTTGCACATTGCCTGGTAGCTCAGAATGCGACAGTTTCTCGAACCAGCCCAGTCTATGGACCAGCGCTATCGGCAGGCGTGTGTAGTTCCGCATTGTGTTGAGTGTGATGCCTGTCGTTGCTAGCGTGGCTTCTAGTGCATATTCGTAAGAAGCTGCACCTCCTGGCTCGCGCCAACTCTGGATTTTGGCGGCGCAGTCCAGAACAACGTCGGGTTGTCGATCATCTTCAACCTGAAAAGCCGTCAGGATCAGCTCATCACGAGTTACATAGCCGCATACGGCGGAGGCAACTTTCAGGATGAGCACAAACGGACGCTGTGAGTGATCGTGGTTGGCGTCCGAATGCGGGTGCGGGAACACAATGTTGACCAGGCAATGTTCCCACAAGCGGCGCTCGTCAGTCAGTGGCGTGTCGCTGATGGTGTCGAAGTCTGAACCGCGAAAAGCGGCAACCTGCTCGCCTAGAGGGGTGAGCAAAAACCGGCCGCGCGAACCGGGCAGCGGCCTGAGCCAACCAAGCAACCGGTAGACCTCAGTGAGCATTTTCATTTGGTTGTAGATGGCATCGAGCGACCTGTCTTTGACGAAGCTGGCGACCAATGCTGCGTCGCCTATTTGGCCCTTGGAACTCACCGCTCCAATCCGAGCAGCAACCTCTGCGAAAGCATCGTGGTCTAACCCCGCGCCCGGGTCCCCTGCCTGCTGATATGCAGCATATACCACATTCCTGAAGAACGCTCTTATTGAGATCGGATCCGATTTGGGGTTGGGCAAGCGTATCATCTCGCACCCAACATGTTCAACCTCGGCCTAGTGCCTCGACGCACTGATCGTGATGCGTCGAAAACATTCAATCAGCTGGCCATAGTGATCTACGATTGCGGGAACCCCTGAAGCGACTCAACCTGAATCGTCTATCTCCTATCGGTTCCAGCATGAATCTGGGCGGTCTACCTTTGGGCCATGGAACAAGGTTATGGTGGAGCATCCATCTACCGATTCTTGCGCTCCGAAGTTCAGTGCATTTACCCAAAACGATTTCGAGAGACCAACGTCCACCACTTATCCATTGTCAAGCTCTATCATAACAGAAGTCCATGCCCTCCGGAAATGGTCGTCCCTGTCTGTACGTGATATGCGGATGCCATATCCCCCGCCGGTACCGTTGTTGGGTGACCCCCTTTTCCATCCAACAGCTATCAGTCTCATCGCCATTGCTATTCTCCTCCGCAATTGCTCCTGGCAGATCGCAGTCACGTGACTTCGTGTCGTCTCCCCCTCTCACTCTGCCGCGGAAGAGGTGGGTTGACCTTGGAGGCTCGTCAACCAAGGATCCTTCTACAGTTCTGTTGATGGGAGGTCTGATGTTACAAATCTGCATACTTCTCGAGCGCTTCGCCGAGCTTATCGATCCGCGCCTTCACGGACGGAGTCATCGATCTGGTACCCCTGCATTTCGGGTAACGGGAACACCCCCAGAAATCGCCATAAAGACCGAGGCGGTGCACCATCTGAGTCTGGCACAGGGGGCAAAGCGGTTTCAGTTCTTCGAGCTGCCGGACGATCTCCGAATGTTTCGCCAACCTCTCACGATATTCAGCGGTATCGACGATGCCCCCATGCTGGCGGCAAAGTTCCTTGTACTCGGCTTCTGAAATCTCAGTGTCTTCTCTTACCGTGTAGCTTAGGCCGCGGAAGACCTTCCTGACCCAGTGAACCTTCATTCGCCGTGGCTTGCCTTCTCTAAAGCAAACTATGTCTTCATCAAAGTACTCATCTTGGAGGCCACCGGAGTCTTCCCGCCATTCGCTTGATAGCACCACTATGCCCGAAACACCCAAACGCTCAATGTAATGGCGAGGTGCAATACTCACATTTGCCTCCTGTATTCTGCAGGCATGAAGAGCATAGCTACCGGGACCGTCCAAACTCTTCCACTGCGTGACAGTCTCGACAGCACTTTCGGCCTCGCCGCCAGGACCTAATAGGAAAGCGGTTCTTATGTTCCAAATAATAGATCTCTCCAGGTGCTATGACCTCTCCGCAGAAATCGCACATGTGCGCAATTCTGGCTTTCGTCTCTCCGGCATACGTAGGATCGAAAGGTTTGACGCGCTTCTTGGCCAATCTGGGTACCTGGTCAAAACTCGGCAATTCTCTCTGCATGAGGGCTCTCCGGTGCTCGTCACAGGCTGTTCATCATCAGAATCTACTCCCTAAGCCCGAACTTTGCGCAGGTGTACGATGCGGTCAATCCGGACACCGGTTCCGTTGCCCTTCTCGTCCCAATGAGCATTGGCATCCTTGTGGACGGCCGAGTAACAACGGGTATGACTGGGTATGCGGTCCTCAAGAATCGCATCGACTTGGAACTTGAATCCATCGATGGGATCTAGAGCTTCAGCGATCTCGGAAATGATTTCCGCGGTTCTCACGGGGACTTTCCGACCTTTTCTCTGAATGAAGACATCGCCGGCCACAAGGAACGCATGAGCGCCAGGTTTGAGCACTCGAAGGACCTCGCGGAGACAGGGCGTCATCTTTTGACGATAGATCGAAACGCTGCCGGTTTGCAGGTACCGAGACCGAATTTGCCGATAGTCATAACCTAATACCCAAAGCCTTAGCCAAGCGTCCTTGGCATAGGTCTGGGCGTTGAGATATGGCGGAGAACTCACGACAAGCGACACCTGGTTGTTGAGCTGGCCATCGTCAAATGAGTACTTGTCAGCGCTACTCTCGTAGACCTCTGCCAGCCCGGACGGAACGGAACCATCTGATAGTAAGACATGGCTCTTCGCCCTAAGGCATTCCCGAACGTCCCTTTCTGGTGCCTCAAGATCGTGCTCCGCTGCGTACTTGCGGACGTAGTTGGGTGCCATGGCGAAGACGTGAGAGCATGACAAGGAGAGGCTATAGGAAGCGTGCCCGTGAAGGATACCGAGTAAGCACCCCAGCAGAAAAATCGCAGGTCGTTCCAACTCCGGAATACCCGATCGGGAGTCTGCTTGAAGTCGGTCTCGCACGCAGAGCAGCCTTGACAACGTCCGCCGGTGATAGAAGATCTTCACCTCGGGCGGAACAGTCGAGAGAGCATACCGTCGGTAAGTCAAGGTATCTATGTATTCGCTAGCCTCATCGAAACTAACAGGGGTGACCTTGGCGCGAGTGCAAGTCACTGCATCGGGAGCTACATCTGAACCAATGGCCCTTCTCCCACGGAGAACCGCTTCAAGGACCGCTGTGCCTTTGCCACAGAATGGGTCAAACACGATGTCTCTGGGCCCAGAATAGGCTTGGATGAAGTAGCCCGCTAGTGAGGCAGGGAATGACCCTGCCCTGGCCATCATGGAATGTAGAGGATGACGCCGTGAGGCAGGCTTCTTCTGGTTGGGAGTAGCAAAGCCAGAAGCTCCGACCCGGAGCTCGGACGAGCCTACGCTGGAACATCGGGTGCATGGTTCTTTGCCAATCATGTAAGGATCTCTGAAATGCCGTTCCTACAACCCCAGGAAGTTCGCAGGGAACGTGTAGCTCAAACCACCAGGGTAGAGGAATTCTTGGACATCCAGGGCTTCAGGCCTCTTGAGTTCGATCTGGCGTACTTGCTCCTCAGTCAGATCGGTCAGTTCTATCATAGGGAAAACGACATCGCTTTCAACGACGACATCGTGAAGAAGATCCGGCCCAGATGCACTGAGTTCGAAGGCACGCCTGTCGTCCTGAATGCTATCTATGAAAGCGAGAAGGCTGGCGAAGGGAAAGCGGGCCGTGTCAATTTGAAGTATACCATGTCCACGTAGCACTTGTCGAAACGTGCTGTGATGGAATGGAATGGACAAGCCCGCAACAAAGATGTGTCGCAGCAATAGGTCGCGCTTCTCGTCATTCGGTTCCCTTTGCGCGCGGCGCTGAAGTTCTGTAACCAATCGCATACAGCTGGACACGCCGTGGCAACGCTCCTTCAGGAAACCTTCCAGCAGCGCTTGATCAAAAGTATGCCTTGGGAATTGGCCAACCTGGACCTTCTCAGGCGACCAAGGCGGTTCTGGATTCTCTTGGCGTAGGTAGTCCCAGAGACTCACCAGACGCAACCTGGCTATGACCCATTCTGCGGAAGCCCAGGAGGTGGTTCGCACGACCCTGTCTCCATTCAGAGCCTCACCATTGCGCCTGACCAACGCGTTATAGTCTTCGCCGAGATACATACGTTGGATTGTGGACATCAGCTCGAGGGGGTATCCTATGTCGTGGAAAAGGGCGGTCAGGAGCCAGACGTACTCCGGAGACATCCGCTCGTCACCCATAACCCGTGATGCGAATTCGGCGAAATGAGGATACGCTTGATCGAGTACCAGGCAGCCTAGTAGAAAATTGTGAAACGCGTGGAAGAAGTGATCACGGACTAAGCCTGACGGTATCCGGGACTCAAAGTGCCTAAGGACATCGAGGAGTTCTAAGGGTGCCATGAACTCCTCGTCCAACCGTGCCATCTTCTCAAAGTGGTGGCGCAGAAGGGCCTCCTCTGTGGCTGCACCAGCCTCTTCGAAAAGCCCCCCCTCCGCATGTTCGAGATACTCCTTGCCGAGTTCAGAAAGTGCTGCCCCAAACCGCTGGTCGAGCTCGTTTAGTTGCGTTATCCGCCGAACCAGGCGGATTGGTAGGTGATATGTGGGAGGAGCAATCACCGTGGGTGTAGGCAGATTTCCCAATGGAAGAAAGTCGAATTGTGCGCCAATGAGGGCCATAATGGCAATATCGTTCTTGGCGCACGCATCCATAATGACGGTCTGGTCTGACTCTGGATACACCAAGAAACAGGGGAGGAGGGTCGGGTACTGGCGATGAGCCTCTTTCATTTGATATACGATGGATTCGATCATGAACTCCGGGATTTCCTGGCCCATCAACCTATCCACCGCCCACAGCACTTCATCTGCTTGATAGAGATGGTCTGGGCGCCAGTGTACCTCTGCCAATTCAGGAATCGAATCGAAGTACTCTAGCGGATCCAGAGGTTTCACGTTCTTGAACCCGTTGCGTTCGAGCACTGACTTGATGATTGCTTCCTCGTCCATGGGCAAGCGCTGTTACTGTTCAAGAAGGTTCTTGATACGATGGACAAAATCCTGTACGCACTCGGAGAGGAATTGCAGCACCTCCAAGAAGCCCTTGGGATCAACCTTGGACCGACCGACACCCTCCAATATGTATCGCTCGTCATAGTTGGCTATCACTTCACCGAGGTATTGGATTCGATTAAGGAGCGCGATTGGTCCCATGCTGGGCTCTTCTATAGCATCAGGGAACTCGTTGAGAAACCTGTCCCGAGCTTCCTCGAATGACATGTGCTTGTCCTCTACCAGTCGCTCTAGGAGGGCTTGGGCTTTCGCTTTCCTGTCCTCGGGCGGATTGTACTTGGCGATGATTTCGCTGTCGCGGACGTTCCGGGCTGCACCCACGACTCCTTCATCCCACTTCTCAAATAGCAACCTGCGAACCTTGTCAGGCGGAACGCGCTCGAAATACAGGGGGAAATTCGACTGTG
>JRER01001440.1_pt1 | contig 15121 bp, 23 predicted proteins | sample 210161 | NCBI WGS metagenome assembly JRER01 (sample SAMN03019618, study PRJNA260268) | marine sediment metagenome | biome: Marine; feature: Sediment; material: Clay; isolation source: clay from marine sediments 136 meters below sea floor depth collected from... | place: New Zealand: Canterbury...
TTTCTTATCTTTAATGCGTTCTCGCTTTCTTAAAGCTCGCTCTTTGGCTAACGTCTCTGGTTTTTTCTCGCTTTTCATTCTTCCATCCCCTCGTGTCGCTCGTAAGTGTAGATGCCGTCAAGGAATACCCTGGGGTCTTTTTTCTTAATTTTGGTTGCTCTTTCGATGTTTGCAGCGGTTTGGCTGACATCCTCGATGTTGATTCCTTGTACAGTTACGTCATCGCCCTTTGGTATAACCTTGGTGTCACCCATTATTTTGGCTATGCGGGGGCTTCGTTCCCCTGTAAAGTTTTCGATAGTCACTGTTTTTTCTCTAACCTTAACAGATATTGGGAAGTGGGAGAACACGATTTTGAGTTTGTAAGTGAACCCTTTTGTCACCCCTATCATCATGTTTTGAATATGAGAGCAGATCGTCCCAACGAGGGCTGCCTCTCTTTTGCGAGGCCAGTTCGCCCGAATCTTTATCACATCTTCTTCTAATTGAACAGACACGGGGGCGTGAGAAAAGTCTCGCGTTAGTGTTCCCTTTTCACCCTTAACCATTACAACTCTTCCCTCTACTTTAACCTCCACCTCTTCAGGAATTTCGATCGATCTAACCGCCTCAATGACGCGCATTCACAGTTCCCCTAATAGATAAAAGCAAGGAGTCTCCCCCCGATTTTTTCCTTCTTAACCTTCCGGTGAGCCAGCACTCCCTTGGAAGTGGAAACCACGAGAACACCGATGTCCTTGGATGGGAGAAAACGTTTCTCCCAAGTTTCAAATTCGTTTGATCTCACAGGAAAACGGGGTTTTACGGCGCCGCATTTGTTTATACGACCAAGAAGTTGTACCTTGAACTTTCCGGAACGCCCGTCCTCCACAAATTCAAATTCGCCGATATACCCATTCAGTTGCATAATCCTCAAAACGCGCCCCAAGAGTTTAGAGGCTGGACTAATTATGCATTCACGCTTATTTCGCATCTCATTGTTCATAATGGTCGTCAACCCATTAGCAAGAGTATCCACAGGTGTCAAGTTTCCAGCCTCCTACTCATACTTTTTGAACCCAAGTTTTTCAGCGACCTCTCTAAAACATTGACGACACAAATACAGTCCATACCGACGAATGATTGCTCCATAGGAACCACATCGTCTGCATGGGCGACTACCCTTACCGTATTTTCGCTCTTTTTTAGGCTTCTGTTTTCCCATAGAGTCCCCTCAGCTTATACGATTTCAACTCCAAATTCATCTTTAATAAATAGCATCGCATCATCAAGTGTCAATAAGTGGTCTAGTCCAACTTTAGATCGAGCACGATGCCTCCGTTTAACGCGATATCCGGGTCTACCAAGAGTAACTGAAACATCCATGCCATATATGCCGAGTTCTGGCACGTATTTGGTGCCAGGTATCTCTATATGTTCCTTAATGCCGAAAGAAAAGTTTCCGTGACGGTCAAAACAGTCCTTTGAAAGTTTATTATCAACAGTATGAAAAGCTTTCTGAAGAAAAATCTTCGCTTTTTCCTTCCGAAGAGTCACAACACAAGCGATCGGTTCTCCTTTTCTGATACCAAAATCCCGTATTGTTTTCTTGGCCTTTCGCTTACAAGGCGTTTGTTCAGTCAGTTGCTCAAGAATCTTTGATGCCTTTTCAAGAGGCTCTCCAGACTTTCCGACAGAAATATTGACGGTTACTTTTTCAATTTTGGATTTAAGCATCGGATCTTCACGCCATCTCTTGCGAATTTCTTCTTCTGACAAATCAATTATCCTCCGGCAAAGATATCCACGGCCGGGTGTCACCAGTAGCGAAAATGAAATTAAGAGTTGTTTGGAAGCGATTTCCGTTTTCGTCTTCGATAGTAACCAGCGAGCCTCTGCGTTTTTGGCCTGGGCGCTTTTCTACGGTAACGATCTTGCCGTATTTACCCACGTTTTTTCCTCCAACAATAATTGCGTGCATGTCTTTACCTAGCTTCAGGTGTGCAGTAATTTCTTGACTAGGGACACTTGTTTTCAAAACATCTAATGTTTGATAGACATCTTTTTCAGGTTTTTGGGGGTCTTCCACTTGAACCTGTATGTTTCTTCCATCATGAAGATTAAGCTGCATATGTCCGCCTTTGATGACAGTTTTGTTTTCGATTCTACAGAGTTTGAATAGTGCCTCCTCGGGTCCAATGGAATGGAGAAACAACCCTTTTTCAGAGGGTAAAATTCGATATGTTTTTTTCATCTCAGGTATGGAAATGACGTCCATTAGGCCTGTTGGAAAAAGTTCCTCCAGTTGTAATTTTCCGTTGACTTCTATCTTTCCTTGGGAAATTATCGTTTTTGCTTCTTTTCGTGTTTTTGCGAATCCAAGAATATCACGGACAATAAGTGCAAGTGGCATGCAACGTGAAGTTGGGTGAGGCCCCGGCTTAGGTCTGACTACCCAAACGAATTCTTTTCGATGGATGGGCCAAAATTTTGGAGCTGGTTTTCGTTTTAAGTGTTTTTTTCCGCCTTTTTTCCCCAATTTACGTTCCTCTGGTTTTTGCCGTAGTTTTGCGAGTTCCCTTTTTCTTTCTTTTCTGCTGAGCTTTCGCAGGTTTTAGCTCTGTTTCTTCCGCGGCCGTCTCTTTTGGTAACTCTATTTTTTCGCCGACGCCTTTTCGTTTCAGTGCTTCTCTGCGCCACTTGTCATCAAGATTCAGACGGGTAATTCTCACCTTAGACGGATGAATAGGGATGGGCATTGAAGTTCCATCTACTTTCTCCCGTGTTACTCCTTCAACAAAGATTCTATACTTCGTTCGGTTAACTCCGGTGACTTTCCCTTCAAATCCTTTACGGTCCCCCCTCATGATATGAACAGTGTCGCCCATTCTCACCGGAATCGAGTTGGTGTTGTAGGACGTTTTTAGCTTCGATGAAAGAGCAGCAGAGAATTGTTTGTATCGTTTATGCAGAGGAGCTTGATACAATCTTTTGTGCTGTTTTCTAGGTTTTGTTGTTTTCACTTCTTCCAGCTTCCTACACGATGATGCTTGCGGCACTTGCTATTCTCGGCCATCGCTCAGCCGCTTCCTTCGCCACTGGGCCTCGGATCTCCGAGCCGCGCATTTCTCCTTCGGGGGTCATTATAACAGCTGCGTTGTCTTCGAATTGAACCCAGACTCCGTCGGCACGTCTGTATGGTTTTCTCTGTCGAACTAAGACTGCATGAAATATTTTCTTTCTCATATCAGGTGTTCCTTTTCTCACTGAGACAACAACCCTGTCTCCAACGGCTGCTGCGGGAACACGTCTTAATCGACCATGGTAACCCATTACTTGAATTACTCTGAGTTTTCTGGCCCCGCTGTTATCAGTACATTTGACAATAGAACCAGCTAACAAGCCTGTTGAAATTTTTGGTCTCTGACCGATCATTCCTCTGGCTATGAAAGCACGCGATTTGGCTCTTGCCGCCATTTCATTTTCCCCCCAGCTTTTCGACTACCACAAAGGAAACGGTTTTGCTTATGGAGCGGCATTCAGCTATCTTCACTAGATTTCCTTCTTTCACGTTTATGCATGGAGGGTTATGGGCGGGAATGTGACTGTGCCTCCGTTCATAACGTCTGAATTTTGGCACGTAATTTAAGTAGTCACGTCGCACGACGATGGTTTTGTCCATCTTGGCGCTGATGACAACACCTTCTAATGTGTGCCCTCTGATCGAGAGAGTTCCATGAAAGGGACAGTTTTGGTCGTTGCAGGTTTTTTCTGGTTTTTTTGCGGAACGGGTTGTCATTTACCAACGCCTCCTGATTCGCTTCTTGATTCGATTTTCAGGTCGTCCAACGATAATCTTTCCGTTTATCTCTACAACTGTTCCGTCGGGCATGGTGAAATGAAAGACAGCCACGTTCTTGATGATCATTGTTTTCTTGTTGTTATGTAGTATTACCAATGTGTTTCGAGTCTCGTTGAGTACTTTGCCTTTTATGCCGACGTAGCTAGGATGTAGGCTTCTTACAACCTCAGCGTTAAGCCCGATAAACTCATGTTGAAGTGTGGTGGGTGTGATTTTCATTTTTTCTTCTTCTCCATGTGTATTTCTTCGTTTTCAACTGTGAGAATGCGAGCGATTGTTTTGCGGAGTTCTCGTATTCGAGAGGGGTTGTCAAGAGAACCTCCTGCTTTGACCATTGTTTTCAATCTGACGAGTTCGGTTCGCAGTTCAATGATCTTTTTTTTGCGGTCCTCGGAAGACATTGTTCGGATGTCTTTCATCCTTATGATCGGCATGTTATTCTTTAGCCTCCGCGGTTTCTTTTTCAGTCTTCTTCATCGCCTCTTCTGTGGTTTCTTCAATAATCTGCACTTGGTCTGGAAATCTTGCGTCTGGAGGCATGATTTGCACTTTGACTCCAAGAATGCCTGGTTTTAATTGAACGGGTAATACTGCTTTTCGCATGTATTTTCTTGCAGCGTCTCCGCTTTTAGGCAGGTATCCTGAGCGAAACTTTTCGTATCGAGATCGGTCTGTTCTTAGTTTTCCGCTTATAACAATCTCTACGCCTAGTGCTCCTGCTTCCATGATTTGGTTTAATGCCCAGAAGCCTGCTCTTCGAAAGTGTACGCCGCGTTTTAGGGCTGAGGTGATGCGGGATGCTACGATGTGTGCGTTGAGTTCTGGGATTTCGATTTCGGCTACGGAGATTTGTGGGTTGGGCATTTTGAATTTTTCTTCTAGTGTTTTTGCGAGGTTCTTTATGGTTTCTCCACCTCTTCCGATGACTAGTCCGGGGCGCATTGTGTATATTACTACGTGTGTGCCTAGTGGGGTGTTTGTGATGTCTACGCCGCCGTATCCTGCTCTTTCGAATTCTTGTTGTAGGAATTCGTCGATTTCTGTTTTTTTTATGGCTTCGGTTATGAAGTGTTTGACTGTTGACGTTTTATGTTTCCTCCTTTGTTTGTTCTAGGATTAGTTCGACGTGGCAGAGTGTTTCGAAGTGTGGTGTCATTCGTCCGAAGGCTCTTGGTTTGTATCTTTTGATTTTCATTCCTGGGTAGGCTGATGCGTGTATTATTCGTAGGTTTTCTGTGTCTAGTCCTTTGAATTCGGCGTTTGTTTCTGCTTCTTCTAGTTTTTTTAGGATTTTTTGTGCGGCTTTTTGGGGATATTTGCCTGCGGCTATTTTTTGTAGTCCGCGTCTGTGTGGTTGTTTCTTTTTGTGTTTGCGGAATGGTACGGGTTTTTCTATTTTGATGACTTGTTGTAGGTAGGTTTTTGCCTGATCAAGTTTCATTCCTCTTATCGTCGTGCATATTTCTGTTGCGTGTTTTGGGGATATTTTGATTTCGCGTGCGCTGGCTTTCGCTGTTTTTTCTGGGTCTATGTCTGTTTTTGAGTATCCCCAATGTGGCATTTTGTCTGTCTTTCCTTCTTTTTGTTAATGTGCTGAATCAACTGGGGTTGCGTTGTTTATATGCTTTATTATTTCTGTTGGTGTTTTTGAAGAGTGTTTTTTTGTTATGTTATTTTGTGTGTCTCTCTCTTTAGACCCCCTATCTATTTTTTGAAAAGCTTGAAGTGAGCTTCTTTTTGTGAACAGCGTTTGAATATTGCTCAAGTCACGATAGGAATAGATGGGAAAAGATACAAAAAGATGGGGAAAGATGCAAAAAGATGGGAAAAGATAGCGGCTGTGTTGGAGAACGCTGTTTTCATGTGATGTTGCAAACGCGCACGTACTCCTTAACCGCAGGATCCCCTACCCAGGGGGGTCGCGGCTTGTGCCAGAGTTTTTTTAGGTTCTGTTTCTAAGCTTGGTGAAGACTCTGTTTACGCTTTGATTACGTGAGTTTTCAACATAAAACACGTGAAAAATGAATGTTACGTTAGTCAAAGGGATGCTATTCTTTGATATTTTTTACAGTTGTTCTGATTGTGATTTCAACTGCTTTGGTTGTTGTATCTAGGTTCATGCTGGGGATCCCTCTTTTTCTTGTCTTCTGTAGTTGTGCTGCTTGGGTTGGTAGGCTGGGGACGTGTATGAATCCAGCTTTGATGTCTAATCTGTCTTTGTGTATTTTGTGCATTGTGTGATAGAATATTTGGTTGCATCCGAATGTGCCTGATGTGTAGGATATTTCTGCTGGGATGTTATTTTGTCGTAGTTTGTTGAGGATTTTTCGTATAGGTAGTGTTGTGAAGTATGCTGTTGGTGCGTTTGGTTCTAGTGTTTGGTCTTTTGGACGTGTTCCACAGTTGTAGAGTATGGAAGATTCGGTTAGGTCTGCGAAGTTTATGGCTACTTTTTCCAAGGAGATTAAAGCGCGGTAGGATTGTCCCAGGTTGATTATGACCGCTGGTTTCTGAGTGTCCATTATCCTTGTGATTGTGGGTTTGATTTCTTTGTATGTTAGTGGGATTTGAAAGGATTTTACTTTGAAAGAGTCTATCTCTTTGTGATCAAATGTTTTTGCGGCTTCCCATGAAGGGTTTACTTTGAAGTCTGCGAAGGGCTCAAAACCAGTCAAAACAACTAGTCTATTGGGATTATACATTTGGAAATCACCCAATTTATGCTTTCTTTGGACATTAGAGAATATCAATTCTACTAGACAACTGATAGCTTTATCTCTACTGAAGTTGGATTGACCTCGCATGCATGCATGGGAATTTGAGTTTTTCAAGTCTCCTAACATTTATAATGAAAACATTGTTCTTGAGAGAGCGCTAGCCAATAAGTGGAAATACCTTCTCGCCTACGAAAGCAACCGCCATTGCCTCAAAGTCTCCTGCCCTAACTATCACGCATAACTTTCCTATGTACTGTGGACTTTCTTTAGAGGTTGCTTCCTCATATTTTCTTATTTGGATTCTATAAGCCGCGAGCTCTTTGAGTATATTTTCCAATAATTCACTCCGATCCACATCATCACTCGTTATCCTAGGACGCCTCAGCCGGCCCGATGGATCCATATAAGCAAAACCGATTGGATGATACAACATACTAGGTATCTTGTCGCTGAGTTGATACAGATCTGTCTTGCGCATGATCTGTAAGATCTCATCACGTTCCAGTCTTGCAAGTGCAACCTCTACAGTACTGATGGAATAGTCTGCATTGCTCTTAACTATTAGTCGCAGCCACCTTTCTCCTTTGGTAGCCTCGAAAATTGCAACTGGTCCACGATGAACCGCGCCAGTAACGTCCACCCAAGCAATGTTACTGGCCCTTTCTATCTCTTGAATTATGTACCCAAAGGCCATGATGGTTTTACTCTTTTACATTGGCTTTCCAGGTTTCGCCTCTACTAGGCAAATTCGACTTTCAAGTAAATATCTATGGCCAACCCTCTTTCCGTTCTACGAGGATCCTCTTTAACTAATTTGTATAGGAACGTATCATCCTCTTGTGGGCTTTGAAGTTCCACGGAAATCTTCTTTGCTATTGGGATGTGACGGCCCCGCGTTTGAAGAACAATCCCTTCATGTTTCTCAGGATTAAAAACGCTGAAGGTGAAGCTATCTACCCCCCCTCTCGTAGTTTCTGGGCCAACATAGGTTATAATGTATTCCTTACCTTGCAGCTCCATGGTTTCTGCTTTTTCAAGCCGCTCGGGGCGCACCTTTGACGCTTCCGCAACTGTCTCCCGAAGTAACTTAACACGCATAGAAAAAGTAGAGTTCCATAACTCCTCGGGATCGTCTGGCAGAACTGTGAGGTGGAACTGTTCACCTCGCCGTGCTACTAAACCGTACATACAAGCACTTTTCAGTATGCTATTTATGGACACGGTTTCAGCTTGTATTGCACTTCGAGATGCTCCTTCACCAAGCCTAATCTGAGCCAACTCCTCCGCGCTAAAAGGACTCTTTTGAAACTTGCTTGCTACTAGGAGATAAATCTCCTCCACACTCTTCCAATCTGGGCCAACCTCAATCTCTACCATTAATAGCCACTCCCGCCCGATCTCAATAAAAATGTTGGCGCTTATGAGATTATAAAACTTGCGGCTGTATTTGCCAGAAATACATTTTTATGTTATAGCACTAGAAGCGAGCGCTCTGATAAATGACCGGAGGAAAACCTGAGGATGACTTGGTGGTTTAGAAAAAATGCATGCATGCAAACTGAGTAGTCTCCCAAGTCACCTTCAGAGGAAACTTGAGTGTAGAAAGATTGTTCCTTGGGGAAATGTTTTGGTTGTGCCAGCTCGGAACTGGAAGCCAAAGTGGACATTCGCATTACAGAATAAAGGCCGTAAAGTCTTCAAGCATGCACGCATTTCTACCAAAGATATCTTCTCTACGCTTTCGTTATTTGTAATGTTAACCTCTCTCCATTCCGGTTGTATACTGCAGTGTTTCTTTTTTCTGCAAAGGGAAAACCTACGATCATGAGTGCACTTCCAAAGAAATGGTTGAGGTCTGCTGTGGAAGGTGTTAGATTTCCAGATGGATGGGAATGTACAGTTCCAACGATGGAGAAATCCATGGGTAACATGTGAAGAGGAATGTTGGCGAAACTTCTCCCATAGGTTGCGAGTGGAGGAACAATAAGCTCGGAAACCATAATCAAATTCTTCTTCTTTTCGCCTCGAAGAAGCAAAATTGTTTCCCTTGGATAAAGCCTTCTTGCGCCTTCAAAAATCGCCTCGAGCAACTCTTCACTGATAGAAACGATCATATCAGTTTTCACATAACCTTCAAAAGTATCTAATCCTTAATTATCCTTGCGAAAATACAGCATGCATGCATGCAGAAGGGCGTGGGTTCAAATCCTTGAGGATTTCATGAAATCACGGACAGGAACTCTATGAGGTCTTTCACAACATACTTGCCTGACCTTTGTTTTTTCCTATCCAAGAAGAAGGATCTTATTCCTGTTTTTCTAGGTATTTCAAAGTCGAAGTGCCAATCGTCTCCAACATGAATGACTTCTGACGGTGTGGCATCCAATATGTTTAGGATCTTTTCATACAGATTTTTTGTCTTTTTGACTTGATTGAAGTCAGAGGTAGTAGAAAATACGTGTTCAAAGTACCTGATAAGGTCTGTTTCCTCGAGCTCAGTATCAAGGAATTCTCGTGCTGCGTTAGATACCACTATTAGTTTGTGGCCAGCATCTCTTAAGGTTTGTAACACTTGAGGGGCTTCAGGATAGATGCTTATCTTATGCTTATACTTTCTAAACAGCATCCCCCAATTCTCAGATCCTAGATGAAACTTGTTCAACCAATACTCTATATCGTACCACTCCAGTCTTTTCATGCCAACTGCGTCATACTCTCTCCTCACCTTTAGTTTGGCAGCGTCTAAACTCATCCCCCTCTTCTGGGCATACAAGCGGGGAATCCCATCCAACCATACGGCATTTACGAAGCTGTAGTCAACTAAGGTGCCGTCAAGATCAAAGGAGATAATTCTCAGCTTCTTCATCCAATTGCCTCCAACCTTAACCTATGCCGTCAAAGTTCTGTATTTGCAGCACTCAAATCATTCCATCCGAGAATGTATGCAGTAAACGTTCCACGTTGTTTTCCAAGACATAGATAATAAATCATTTGAGAAAGAACCTTCTATTGAGATAAAGCAGAGAGGTAAGGATGATGAGCATGAAGGGACAGCTCCGTTTTATCGGGGTTGTGGAAAACGCAAACGGCCATGAAGGAAGAATTAAGGTTTTCCCGGAATACTGCGGTGGACTCAGAGGTATAGATGCTTTTTCTCATGTAATTGTCCTCTACTGGGCTCATCTGCGGGACACCAAAAAGGAGAGAAGTATTTTGTTGGTCTTTCCGAGAAGACACAAGAGAAATGTGGAAACAGGGGTCTTTGCTTGCAGAAGCCCATCAAGGCCCAACCCGATATGTTTGTGCGTGGTGGAACTGGTGAAAGTTGAAGAATGCACCTTGACAGTGAAGGGGCTTGACGCTTTCAAAGGCTCGCCAGTAATTGATATAAAACCATACATTCCAAGAGCTGATTCTGTTCCTAACGCTCGAGTCCCAGAATGGACCTCAAATGGACCTCCGACATGAAGACTGAAGAATAAGGGAATGAGGTAGTTATGAGGCTTTCTCTGCATAGTGCTAGCCCAAACACATGTGCGCTCAAAAAATGGGGTTTGCGGGGGATATCTTCACTGTGGGCATGTATGCATGGACGCAACGAATGACTACGCTTCTTTGAAGCTTCCATGTTTCCATAGACGGTTCCAGCTCATCAATGGATAAATGTGCGTCACAGTTTGTAGCCGATCTTTCTAAGAAAGTCCTTTCTCTCTTTCACGTCCTTTTCGGTTTCGATTGCCTTGCTTTTCGTGCCGTCGATGACGCCTAGAATTCCTCTTCCCTGTCTTGTCTCTGTGATGATAACTTCTAATGGGTTGGCTGTTGCGGCGTAGATGCTACAAACTTCGGGTACTTGCTTAATCTTGTCTAAAACGTTGATTGGATAGGCGTTTTTTATAAAGACGATGAAACAGTGGCCACAACTCAAGTCAAGCGCATATTTAGACGCTAAATTTTTTAATTCATCGTCGTTGCCCTCGTGTCGCACTAAGCAAGGTCCGGAACTCTCGCAAAAGCCTATGCCAAACTTGATGTTAGGAGCGGAGTTGATTAACGCTTCGTAGAGGTCCTCAACCGTTTTGATGAAGTGGGCCATCCCTAATACTACGTTGCAGTCCTTAGGCACTTCTATTTTTACTGTTTTAAGCTCCACTCGCCTCACCGATTCAGGTTTATCTGAGCTTCTGTTAAAAGAGACTTTCTACTCGGACGTATTGTCAGCTAATGCTCGAATAACGCTATCTACAGCTACCATATGTATTCTTTGAATTCGTTCTCAAAAGTTGCTGATGAGACAGGGGTATGGCGGGCCCGCAGGGATTTGAACCCTGGTTCTCCGGCTCCGAAGGCCGGCGCCTTAATCCTGGCTAGGCAACGGGCCCTATTGGAGATAATGCTGATGCAGATGATTAAAGGATTTCTTTCAGCTGTATACTTTTAGATTGGGGGGTGGAGTGCAAGTTCAGGGGGGAAATATCCCTTTTGTAAAAAAGTCAGCGTCATAACAGGTTTTCGAACTTGCACTCCGTTCAACTTAAAGTCATGTTGCTATAGAAAAAGCTTGTGAAGAAAAATACTAGACGTAATCTCTGTCTGTGTTTTGAATCGGGAAACTCTTTAATAAAACAGTCATCATCTAAATTTGATGTGGGCCGGTGGCTCAGCATGGCTAGAGCGTTCGGCTGATAACCGAAATGACAAAAGCTCACGGGAGAGGTCGAGAGTTCAAATCTCTCCCGGCCCACCATGAATTCTCCCGCTACAATGCAATATGTTTTCTAGTGGTTACTTGGCTTCTCTGACGAGCATAAGCTTCTCTGATGTTGTGCAGATGTACTCGAATTCAGCTTCTACTAGTTGACAGGCTTCTTCTGCTTTTCTGGCAACTTTTGCTGCGTAAGCGTGCGCGAAAAATCTTGCATGTTCTTATGAATACCTGTTTCGTCTTCCCTTGAATACGATTATTGTTGCCGACAAGAATAGCACTATCAAAATGATGCCTACGACCCATAAGGTTGGACTGACCAACGTGAATTTAACAGTGCTATCAATATCATATTGACTTGAGCCTGAGTTGAAACCGAGAAGAATAGAATCGACAAAAATTAGGTGCCAAGGCGCGGAAATCTGAACTTGCATTTTCAAAGGGCGATGTAACCGAAAATCAGAACAATAGTTGACGACTTTGCTTCCAAGAAAACTATCGTTTAGACTGATGTTGATATCTCCGTATGTTCCTACATCCCTGACTGTGTCTTTGGTGACGTTGAGGCTGGAAGAAATCGACATATTGTGAAATCTCATTGTTCTAGTCAAATTAGCAAAATTGGAAATTTGTGGAAGATACCACAGTATAGCGCGCACATCGACCAATATTTTTTTCTAGCTGTAATCACTTTTGCTACCTAATTATACTTGAGGAGTTGAATATGACAAAAGAACTTATTAACACGATCTTCGCTCGGCGCAGCATACGTGAATATACTGCAGAAGCGATCAGCGAAAAAGACACCAAGACAATGTTAGAGGCTGCTATGGCAGCCCCTTCAGCTTCAAACCGTAAACCTTGGCACTTCATCGTAATTACCAGCCGCAAGATTCTGGACAATCTGGCTAGGGTTCACCCCTATGGCAAGATGCTGTTCAAAGCACCTCTCTGCATAGTCGTATGCGGCGACACAACAATTTCAGCACGCTATTGGGTACAAGATTGCTCTGCCGCTACAGAGAATCTCCTCCTAGCTGCAGCTGCATTGGGACTTGGTGCAGTTTGGCTTGGTGTTCACCCTAGGGAAGAACGCGTCAGCCCTATAAGGAAGGTGCTGAACATGTCGGAGACCATTGTTCCTCTCAACCTGATCTCTATTGGTCATCCAGCGGAAGAAAAAGAACCACGCACACAGTACGACGAGCAGCGAGTGCATCGCCAACAATGGTAGCTAATCAGTGAGCAGGCCAAAAAACTTAAGAAGAAAGAGGAGTTTGCGGGGACATCTACGGTTCAGCGACGTGTTTACCAGAACTTCTTCTTCCTAGGCATAGCGATGACTTCCCTGAATTCCATCCCTCTTTCCTTATGAAAGAAGTCATCTGAATGACACGATTTTAATACTATTGCAGTGTCTGCTCCTCTACCAGTTCCGGCTATAGAAATTACTTCTTCACTTATTGGTATGGCACCAGCATCGGTCGCCATCATGACTATTTCTGCAGCAACTTTTACACCCTGTGAGAACCTTCTCAAGACATCCTTGATTATAGTGTTCTCGCTGCAGTAGCCACTGTGGAGCTTTGATATCGATTCAGCTGGAGTAAGGAAAGAATGTGTGCTTGTGATGACAACTGCTCCTAGTTCTTCCAGTTTCCTTCTGTTCTCGTCCTTGAATTCTGCCATCCCTGCGTATTCAGTTACAACCACAACCTTCATACCAGTACCTTTCAACGCTTCAGCTGCCTTTACGCCCGTTGCTCCACTTGCAGTTGCTACCACAACATATTTCACATCTAGGTCTAAGGCTGTCTTTTTAGCCACTTCTATGGTCGACTCCGTGTTCTGTTCTCCAAAATCTTCAAAGTAATAGACTTCTCTCTTAATCATACCCTTTTCACCAAGTTAATCATTCGAGAATTAGATCCTATTTTAGAATTGGAAATTAAGTCTTTTGCGCGTACTCATGAAAAAAAAGGTTTGCGGGAGATATCTCCACTGTGGGAGGGCTCAAATCTCTCCTAGCCCACCATAGATTCAACAGACACGCATGCAATTGTTTCCAAAATAATCTGGCATAGGCCTCATGATTATCAAAACGTGGGTTCTCTACTTTCAAATAATCGGTGCGAGAGTTGTATAAAACGAGAACTGTGGCTGGATTGTAAACTTTATCGCACGCTCATCTGCGTTCAGGAAGTTTCGAGTAAGTTCCGTTCGAAGTCCTATAGACTGCTAATCTTCCAACGGTTTCCCAATTGTCTCCGTCTCTGCGCCTGAGTTGTACAACGATAACTTCTGCTGTTGGATCGGTCTTCCCAGACCATATGGTCAAGCCTAGATAATCTTGTTCATTAAGGCGTGTGTAGAATCTTCCTTTTGGCTGAGATGTTGAGGTCAATTTTATCACCATAATTCTTTAAGTGACTCATGTTTTTTATTTTTAGGTGTTTATAGAGAAAGAAGCCTGCATGCGTGCACGTAAATCCGATTCCGAGTATTTGAACGAAGGCGTTAAGATTTTGTCCACTCCTTTCTCAGTAATGAAAAGCACACATCGTCCCTGAATTGTCCGTCAAAGTAGCTCCTTGCTTCATATCGAACATACATATAATCTATCATCACATGGTGATTACAAATTGTGTGTGTCACTCCCCCCTTTTTTCTATGGTGTTCAACTTCCCTGACGTTAGGGAAAGAACCACTTGGTGAACGTGAAAAAGAAAACTGCCTTACCAAAGAAATCTGCCTTTCCAAAGAGTGTGTGTTGTCCCTCATGTGGCAGACCAATGATATGGTTGAGACTGGGAGCGTTTGGTTGCGATAATGAATACTGCCCTGTGATTGAAGTTAGATATTTTCAAAGGAAACCTGGTTGGAACAGTCTGATCTCTCGGAGAATCGTTCTCTCAACCAGTTTAGGAGGGACAGCCTAAATGAGTTTACACGAACACATCCTGCCATTCCTTTTGGTAGTAGTTATGGGGAATATATCGTTACAAATAATGTTCAACCCCACCACATCGTTGGAGTGGAAGATGTTTGCCTTAACCTTTCTCGTAGTTACTGCTTTAGCATTCAGCTCATACGTTGTGCAGATGAATGAATTATACCTCTCTGGAGGGAGTTAACAGATGACTAATGTAAGAGGCAACGTTGAAAGAGTGGAACGTAAAACAGTTGTGTCAGATCGAGAACTCACTGCCATACTTAACAAAGCCAACAAAATTGAACGTGAATTCTATAGACTGCGAGCTTTAGCTGTGGTTTCACTGTTGAGGCTTGTTGGAAAACGTAGAGAAGAAATCGCGACACTTGAACTTGAGGAGAACTTCAAGATTGTTGATAACCGATACCTCAGTGTAACCTTCACGTTACAGAAGAAACGTAAAGGCAAAATGTTGAGTAGACAATCAGAAAAACTGCTTCCTCTCACAGATCCACTTGTGCATCATATTCTAAACTACATCAACTACCTCAGGAACTTACCTGAACCTCCGAAACATTTTCTACCTCGAACTTGTTTGAACACATGGTTCAACACTTTCACCATAGATAGAGAACACCATATATCAGGTCGACAAGTTTTCAACATACTTAGAGGACTCACTGATGAAGTGTGGTGTCACCTGTTCAGAGAAACAGTAGCCAGTGACATAGTAAAAGAGGATCCCACGTTAATTGGTGTCTTCAAAGTTATGCGTAGGCTTGACTTGGAAAGTTACCAAACAGGATTTAATTATCTTCGCAGATTCGCTGGTTACGTCATAACCCGCGAAACACAAGAATCTACAGAAACAAACATGAGTGGAAACTGATGCTCAAACAGAAAACCGTAAGGGTGTTTTATTAATG
>JRER01001410.1_pt1 | contig 15106 bp, 13 predicted proteins | sample 210161 | NCBI WGS metagenome assembly JRER01 (sample SAMN03019618, study PRJNA260268) | marine sediment metagenome | biome: Marine; feature: Sediment; material: Clay; isolation source: clay from marine sediments 136 meters below sea floor depth collected from... | place: New Zealand: Canterbury...
AACTAAATTTAAGGAAAGAGACAGAGTGGGGATTGCCTGGATTAATTGGGCCTGTGGAGAGTGTTCCTTTTGTCTTAAAGGTGAGGAAAATTTGTGTGATAAAGCGAAATGGACAGGGAAGGATGTTAACGGAGGCTACGGTCAATATACTGTGGTTTCGGAGGACTTCGCCTACCCCATTCCAGAAAGATTCACCGACCTACAAGCAGCTCCACTTTTATGTGCCGGGGTGATCGGTTATAGAGCTTTAAAGCTCTCAGGAATGGAAGATGGCAAAGTACTTGGCCTTTATGGATTTGGAGCCTCGGCCCATATTGTCATCCAGATTGCTAAATATAAATACCCCAATGGTAAGGTTTTCGCCTTTACTCGACCAAACCAGAAGGAGCATCAAGATCTAGCCCGAAAATTGGGGGCTAATTGGGTTGGAGCCACCGGAGATACTCCTCCAGAAAAGCTTAACTGCGCTATTGACTTTACTCCGGTGGGGGTACCGGTGCGTGAAGCCTTAAGGAACCTAGAAAAAGGTGGGAGAGTGGTTATAAACGCAATTCGCAAGATAACGCCCATTCCGGAGTTAGATTATGCCGAACATCTCTGGCATGAAAAGGAAGTGAAAAGTGTGGCTAATGTCACTAGAAGAGATGCTCAAGAATTTCTGCCTTTGGCCGCTGAAATCCCCATCGTGCCTGAAGTTCGAGAATTTAGGTTAGAAGAGGCAAACGAAGCTTTAATTCTGCTCAAGGAAGGAAAAATCCGTGGCGCTGGTGTCCTGAGCATCCCAGAATAGAAGGTTAGTAAACTATGGTAACTCAGATTTTGCTGGCAGTTGTTGTAATACTCCTGGTCATATTGATTTTCCTTGTTATCAAAGGGAGGAGTGTCAAGCCAAGAGATATTGAAAATGCCGTATCAAGCACCTGGACGAAGCTGGGCCTGGATGAAAAGATAGGCACGCTAACTGCTCATGCACAGGATATTAGAGATAGCCACAGGTTAATTGAACAAATGCTCCGAGTGCCCACGGAGCGAGCGGCACTCGGCGAAATGAGTTTGGAAACAATCCTTTCAGATCAACTCCCCCCAGATATGTTTGGTATCAGAAAGATGATTCTCGACGGGAAAATCCCCGATGCACACATCAGGTCCACTGTGGGGCTCATCTGCATAGATTCCAAATTCCCCCTGGATAACTATAGAGGGATGATGGAAAGCGAGAACCCCAGAGAAAAGGAGCAATTCAAAAATGATTTCCGCAAAGATGTCCAAACCCATCTTAGCAAGATAGCCGAGGATTATGTCTGTCCAGAAGCAGGCTCGGCAGAGTTTGCCTTCGCTTATATTCCCTCCGAGGCTGTTTACTATTTCTTAGTCAACGAGGAATTCGAAATGTTGCGGGACTACACCAAGAGAGGGGTTCAGGTTGTATCCCCGTTGACGCTTTCCCACAAGATTGAGCTTATCAAAGCTGGCGTTCATGCTAAAAAGCTTTCCGAAGAGGCGGAAAGTGTGAGAAAAGACCTTAATGTAATTTCCCAAAGGTTTAACGAAATTGACGAGCTGTGGCGGGTGTTCTATAGCACCCATCTAAGAAATGCCGGAGACAGGGCAGAGGAATTGGATACAGCCTATAGGAAACTGAGGGAAGAGTTTGATAAGATTTCAAGAATGTCGAAGGAGTAACAAGTCCAGTCAAGGCTATTGACATTGCTGTATCGGGCTGTTTACAATAAATTACATGAAATTATTAGTTATAGGTCTAGGTCAATGTGGCGGCAGAATTGCCGATAGGTTCGCTCGGCTAAATAAGAGGTCGCGTGCTCTGCGGAAAATCAATATACTTGCCGATGCCTTTGCTGTTAACACAGATGTTGCTGATTTAAGTGGATTACGCACTATCAAATCTGATTACAAGCATAGAATTCTTATCGGAGGTCAACGGACCAACGGTCATGGAGTAGGTAAGGTAAGTGAACTTGGCGCCGAGATAGCGAGGGAAGATACTGATAAGATCATAGATGCTATACGAAAATCAGACAAGTTCTATGAGACAGATGCCTTCTTGTTGGTTGCTGCTGCTGCCGGTGGCACTGGTTCTGGATCGATAGCAGTGCTAACGCAGTATTTGAAAGAGCGCTATATAGGAAAGCCGGTCTACAATGTTATTATTTTGCCGTTTAGGCAAGAAGAAACAACAGAATCAAGAGCTGTTTACAACACGGCTATGTGCCTCAAGTCTACCTACTTAGTGGCTGATGCGATAATTCTTATTGACAACCAAAGGTATGTTAAGAAAGATTCTCCGGCCGGAAACAACCTAGCAGTGATTAATGCCCGAGTAGTTGAACCATTTTACAATTTGCTTTGCGCTGGTGAAGAGACGAATAGGAAATACGTTGGGTCAAGAACGCTTGATGCCGGAGACATAATACAGACTCTAGCAGGATGGACAGTAATTGGCGAAGGTAACTCGCCAATCCCACGAAGGATACCCCTATTTGGACCAAAACGTGATTTCAGAGACAAGATGGATGAAACCAGCAAAGGAGCTCACGCTATGGATCAAGCCCTAGGTGAGTTATCGCTCACATGCGATCCTAAAAATGCTGGGAGGGCTTTATACCTTGTCACTGCACCGCCCAAGGAAATGCATATGGAGATAATCAAGCAACTTGGGGACAATTTAAGCACTGTGGCTCCAGATGCTTTAATACGGAGCGGTGATTACCCTAGACAGAAACGTTCGCTGTATGTCACTCTAATCCTATCTGAAATTAACAGTGTCAGGAAAATCACAAACTACTTTACCAGAGCAATTGACTTAATTTCTGTTATCAAAGCTAAGCGTGGAGTAGAGTACTCCAACAGAAAACTCGCCGAAACCTTCGCTGATATCCCTGTATTACTGTAATTAATCCGTTGAACCTACGCAGAATATTTGGTATTCTTGCTCTTCGGCAAAAGCCAGGCCATCAAGAAATATAGCTAGAGAGGCAGTTTGACTTGTTTCTCCCTTACTTTCTAGCTTTAGTAAAGACTGCCCATGTCCGCTCGATGGTCTCATTGCGGGCTTCCCCGGCTTTTCGTTCCGCCTCGTCACGGGTTCTTAATGCCTGAGCTACGCTTCCCTCATAAGCCTTTCTAGCTTGCTCTACAGCCTCATTATAGGCCTTATCTGCCTGTCGTTCCTGCTCCTTATAGGCTCCTTCTAGTTGGCGTTCAGCTTCTATGTAGGCTGCGTAAGCTGCCGCAGCCCGCTGTTGAGTTTCATCAAGGAAGCCAACAGCTTGCTCCGCTTTCTTAGGGACCTTCTTGGCTTTCTCTTCAACTTCTTCCTTACTCGCAACAAAGACTCTCTCTGCATCTGACATGGTATACCTCCTTTGCTCCCTGGATTTTTATTTTACTCTTTTATTTACCTTCATACAAGGGAAGATAAGCAAAGAAAGAATTACACCCTCACCTTTAAGACAAAAGGAACACTCTCCACAGGCCCAATTAATCCAGGCAATCCCCACTCTGTCTCTTTCCTTAAATTTAGTTACCCCTGGCCCTAAACTTTCTACCCTACCCACGATTTCATGCCCCAGAACCATGGGAAACCTTGAGGGAGGGACCCTGCCTTCAATTTCATCCAGTTCAGTGTGACAGACCCCGCAGGCAGAAACCTTGACCCGAATTTGACCCGTGCCGGGGGCAGGGTCAGGCAAATCCACTAGCTCTAAAGGTTTTTCCTCAACCAGGGAGATTTTCTTAAGTACCATGGCCTTCATTTTTAGTTCCTTCACTTCGCTCAGGACTTCGCCTATATAGTGAAGACGCGCTCCACTTTTTAGTGTTCCTCCCACTGAATTAGACAAGTTTCACCATTCGCACGCTTCCGTGAAAATTGAAGCGCCTACAATAGTTTGGGTCAGTTACTAGCTTAGCAATCTGAAACCCTAGATGCTCATAAAGTCGGCGTGCTCCTTCATTCTCAATCTCTACATCTAACACCACCCTTTTCAACCCTCTCGCGCGAGCCTGGTTTTCAGCAAATTCCATTAATTGTCTGCCAATCCCCTGCCCACGCCTCTCAGGCAATACTGCAAGGTGCTCAATATAATATTCTTCATCTGAAACAGGTAGCATTGCCCTATCAAAATCGTCGTATGCCGCAATCATCCGAGGTATTTGCCATGGCGGGACAGCTACAAACCATAAAGGGCCATACATTTTCGAAGCACGCTTAGAAGCTCGCCAAGTCTTTCCATCGAGACCGGAAAACAATCCCACGACTTTACCTTCATCTTCAGCAACAAAAGCATAACTGTAGCTTGTCGTATGGCCGGGCAAGGGAAACATCCTGCAAAGGCCCCTAATGGCCTTTCTCTCTGTCTTGCCAAAGAAAGCAAGTATATAATTTGGGCCAGCGTAATACATCAATTGCGATGCCGCAGGAGCATCATCAGGCTGTGCTGGACGAATAAGGACTTTCTTAGATATCTCTTCCTTCGTGATAGGCTTCAAGCCTTGGCATGAAGTCATTTCCAAACTCGTACTTCTCTACTACACAACGAAGATGCTTTCATACAGGTTTTCCGAGATTTCATCGAAATCCTGTCTATAACGCTTTAGCGTGGCAGGGAGATAATCCAGTATATCCTGGGCAGTTATTCCATCCTCACCTTTATCCGCTGCGGCCAGGTCGCCAGAAAATCCATGCATAAACACGCCCATTCTCACTGCCTCTCTGAGAGGTAGTCCTAGCCCAAACATAGCAGCGATCGTTCCCGTCAAGACATCGCCACTTCCAGCCGTTGCCATACCGGGATTTCCAGACAGGTTAATGAAAACCCTCTCGTCTGGATAGCCTATGAGCGAATGAGCCCCTTTTAAGACAATCATGGCATTGAGTTCCTTTGCTGTGCGCTGCAAAACGCCTATCTTGTTTTTATTTACCTCGCTTACCTCCATTTTTGTCATCCTTGACATCTCGCCCATATGAGGTGTAAGAATCGTTTCTGCCTTCCTCTTTTTAATTATTCCTATGTCTTTGGCAATAGCAGTGATTCCATCACCATCTATAAGCAAAGGCCTCTTTATCTCTTGTGCCAATTGCCTTACCAATTCCTGAGTCTCCTTATTTAGGGAAATGCCTGGGCCCATAACCACCATATCTACCTTCTCCGAAAGCTTGAGCAATTCATCCTTATTTTTTAATGATATGCTTCCTGATGGTGTCTCCCTTTGAGGAATGAAGACGATTTCACTCCCTTTATTTGCCAGGAATGACGAGATGGATATAGGCGTAGCCAGGCGGGAATATCCTCCTCCTGCTTTGAGGAAAGACAAAGCGGAGAAATACGGTGCCCCAAAGTAACTTGAAGCACCGGCAATGAAGAGAACCTCACCAAAATCTCCTTTATGCGCATCTTTGCTTCTCTTAGGAAGCTCTACAGGGTTGTTGATTTCTACTCTTATGGAATCTGAATTGTAGAGCGAAGGTGGGAAAGAGATGTGTGAGAGATACAATTTCCCACAGTGCTCATAGCCGGGATAAAGCATGTTTCCTATCTTGGGAAGCCCAAATGTTATGGTGTAATTCGCCTTAACGGCTATACCCATCGCTTCTCCTGTATCGCCATTTATGCCTGAAGGAATGTCAACGCTGAACACTGTTTTTTCGCTCTCGTTTATCATTTGAATGACATCCTTGTATGTTCCGCTGACCTTCTTGGTAAGGCCTGTGCCAAATATGGCATCCACAATGGCATCGGAGTTATGAATGGCGGCTCTTATGGATTCATTTGAACTGACCTTAGAAATCTCTATTGGCATCTTTGATACTATCTCGAAGTTCCTTTTTGCTATCCCTTTAAATTTAGTTTCGTCATCTAAAAGAAGGACCTTCGCCTCTCCGCCATTGGAGTGAATCTTTCTGGCAACAACAAATCCGTCTCCACCGTTATTCCCACCTCCACAGAAAACGGCGAATTTCTTATTCTTTATCCCGAATTCCTTCAATATAACGAAATACACCGCCTGGCCGGCATTCTCCATCAAAATGTCATCCGAGATGCCAAATCCCTCCGTGGCAGACCTGTCCAGATTCTTTATCTGAGCCACTGTGCTTACCTTCATTTTTACCTCCTATGGACGGAAAGCGTTTACTAACTCTACTTGTCATTCTGAGCGTGTGAGCCAGAGCCCTGAACGAAATGGAGGGGAGGAATCTCAACACTCTCCACTTAATTCAGAGTCCCAAGTAAACACCCTCCGTGAAAATTAGTTTAGCTTAACCCTTGAACTATGGTACCTCCTACATAAACTGAATTATAGCTCATAAAAGCCAGGAATATAACTATAAAGCTCTTTCCACCATGTCATTGCAAGGGTGAGCCAAAGCCCTGAGCCGAGCGAAGGGACAGCGACCGAAGAATCTCCACTTCAGTTCCTTTCTATCGTTAGATTTAGGGTTTTGACTTAGCCTGGGCAAAGTACGCCCTATTTGTCAACCGGTTTTCACCAAATAAGAGTTTTTCCACTGATTGGTGAAAAAGCTAATCTTTGTCGGGTTAGCCCCCACTATGGAAAACACTGGTCAATATTGGTGAGTATCTGATTATAAAAAGCGGCCTCACACTCAAACGCTTACAAAATAAGCGATAGCAAAGCGGCGATCGGCAGAGATTACTTCAAGTGAGGCATCAGTGATATCGCGCTCAACTACCTTTAACAGGCTGGCAATTTCTTGCCGCGATGTTCTGTGTTTTACTAACTTCCCATCAGCCAGTAATTGCTTTAAGGTCATCGTCATTTCCCATTAAGAAGACCTTAGGCTCACTCAAGATGGTGAGGACAAAGTGATTTTGTGCCCTGACCTTGGCCCTCAGTTCCTGAGGTGGCATGGCTACGGCGTTAATCTCTCGTCCCAATCCTTCCTTTGCCGGGGATAAGGCCTTTGAGAGTTCTGAGGCGGTTACATCCCCAACCACAAAGAGGTCAATGTCGCTAGTCACTGCTTCTTGAGCCTTGGCATAGGATCCATATATGAAAGCGACAATAATGTCCTTTTCAACCTGTGATAAGTGTTGCCTGAGAGTATCGCCAAGGGCAAAGGTCTTGAGAAATATAGCCTTCAGTTCAGGGAAAATGGGGCAGTTCTTATTAACCTGGTAATATTTTCTGTTGCCGTCCATAGTGTGGTACAGCAGTCCTGTAGCCTCCAATCTGGCGAGTTCACGCTGCACGGCGCGGATAGGCTGACCGCTGCGAGTGGCCACTGCACGCATGTAGAAGCGGTCGCTGGGGTTTAATAAAAAGAGCCCTAAGATAGCGACTCTAGCCTGTGAAGAAAATAGCTCCTGTAACACTTAAAGCCTGGTTGTATACTTTTTGTAGTCAATAGTATACTTATTGTATACTCCTGTCAAGGGCGTTTTGCTATACGAGCGAAGCAGGCAATCTACCCCCTCTCCCTTGATGGGAGAGGATTCACCCCGTGAAATATTATTTCATGAGGTAAAGGTGAGGGTGAAAGCCGAAGCACGCCAATCTCAGAAATAACCATAAGATTGTTTCATTTGCTCGAAATAATGGAGAGGAGCCAGGGGGAAGATAGGATGTTCTAGCAATCCAGGGTAATAAAATTATCTGAGGTGTATTTACTATAATCAACTGCTTCGTCCAAAGCTAGGGCGAAAGAGTATAAGGCAATCTGATGGCTCAGTTTGGTCATTCAATTCCTCTAGGATCTCGGAGGTGCGCCTTTTCAAAGCCCAGAAGGTAAAAGCATCTTCCCCATATCCAAGTGTTTCAGCCATTCCTTAATTCCCCCCCACTTTGTTTTGCCTAACGTTTGCGAGCTTTACGAAGTGCGAAGCACGACGAACGAAGTGAGCCGTAAAATTCCTGTTAGACAACCCCCTTGAGAATGCCAAGAGCACCTATGTTAAGCTACCAAATATTATTACTTGCTGTGCAATACGACGGATCACGGGAATCCATGGTCTAATTTTGATTTCATTGGCTTCTGTCGGGCTAATACTTGCACCAAGCCTGCTCTCACGACCATGTACCAAAGCATTTCTTATTTTCCGTAGTGTATCAGGCATCTTTGGAACCCACGTGGTGGAGAAGCTTTCGAGCGTCATATCTTCTGAGATAAAAGGCTCAATGACGAAACCACCCTCAAATTCTTGCCTTTTGGAGAAATAGGATAGGTTCTGTTGCAATTCTTTCCAAACTATTTCAGGAGAGCATCTAGTTTCAACTATTTTGTTTAGCTTGGCTTCATCGCTTTGGCGAGTATCAGCCATTGCATCTAACAATTTAGATATGTATCTATCAGGGTTTGCGTGAATGTCAGGCATAGTGATTACTCGTAACATCTCTCTCCTCACATCACTGTAAACATAATAGAATGCCGTGTATTCCAAAACCTGGTAGTAGTACAGAAAACTCAAACGGCCCTCTGCCATGTGTGCTGCCATAGCAAGATCGAGTAAGAAGGAATCTTTGCGACAGGTAGAAATCTTCGTAGGGAAATGCATTTCAATGAACTGTAGTTGTTTGACAGGTGCTACGTCCTCGCTTACCGCTGGATAGATGAGGATCCAGGGAGATTCTGTATCATAATAAGGCATGAAGAAATTGAGGTGCTTTGATATTTGTAGAATTTCATCCTCGTCGAACTTTTCAAATCCATCGATGAAGAAGGATATTGGTTTGCTTTCCGCGAAGAATTCCTTTTCCCAAGGTTCGGCAAATTTCGGATCAACGTAGGCTCTAAGTGGCATCAGATTTCTATAGTCTGTTCTTGATGCCTCCTCGACGCGTCCAGAGAATTTGCTAATTAAAAGCAAGCGGTCTGAAGCATCTCCAAATCGACAATGGTAAGTTCGGCCATCTATGGTGAACTCGAAGTCACGGGAAAAGCAAGGATCTTTTTTGTCTAGGACAGTGTATATATACTCCAATCTATTTAAGTCTAAATGATAAAGAGCCGCGAAACGCCGTGGCAATATCACATTATTTAGAGCGACTATCAAATCAGATTGGGAATTCGGCTTTAATATGAAGGAGACAGATTTATCATTCCATGGGTTAACAACATAATAGAACTTTTTTCTCCTTTCAACCTTTGAATATGGATTGTGTTTCAAAAAGGGAGCGAGTTGTTCATCAAGAGTCTTGTTTTTCTTCTCTGGTGTTTTCATATCTTTGCCTCCATCTGGTGTTCACACATCGGAATATGTGAACTCTGTGCTTGTTTGGTCTAGCCTGCTTTGTCTCATGCTACACATGCCATATCTTCAATATATCTATTATATCACTGTTAGAGCGAAGCTGCCGTTGAGCAGATTTCGGTTTTTGGGAAGAGATATCAGTGGCGATAGATGTGAAGCGTTCTGCCCCAAACCGCCGCTGGATAATGCTATGCCATCCTTTTATTTCACAGTCGTCCCAGTCGCCACTTAATCTAGCGGTTCGCGTGTTTGCCAAGCACCAAGGCATTTGAATAAGCGAAATACAAACAGGCTGCGGGTGAAGTGAGCAGTATTGCATCTACCCTCTTTATCTTCAAATCTTGAATCAGACTTATGGAGTCTTTGCCACAAATGGCTTCTTATCTTGGCTGCAGATGATCTGAACTACATTGCGGCCTGACATAGCTACCATGGGCACACCACCACCTGGTTCAACCCACTGCCCCACCATATAAAAGCCATCGAGTCCGGGCAAGGTTTTGCTCAGGCGCAACCTCCAGGTTTGTGGTGTAACCATCCATCCCTCAAAGGTGCCCTGCAAGTTGCCGGTATAACGATGGAAAGTGAGCGGTGTAGCCACGTCACGCATCTCCACCTGAGCGGCCAGTCCCGGGAAGCGCCTGTCGAGCAAGGCCGCCACTTGGTCAGCGATTTGCTCTTTCTCCCGCTTATAGCGGTCAAGGTTATCCCGCAATCGTCTCCAATAAGCGTAATCTGAGAGGAACATGACCTTCACCACCGTCTTGCCCGCTGGGGCTAGGGTAGGGTCGAAGTTATAGATATGCACACCCACACCCAGTCGTCCCCACTCCCTGTCAGCGATGGTGACCGGCTTATCGAGGGGGAAGTTTAGCCCCATTACAGAGGGAGGTATCTCCTCAAACGAGCGGTTTACCCCCAGAGCTACATGGATCAAAGAGGGGCAGATGGGAAGGTTGTCGTAGTAGCCCCGGATTTTTTCGTCAACGTACTTGCCATCCAGCATGTCAAAGATTGTCGTGTGGCCATCGGTGGCAGAGATGACGTAGTCTGCTCGGTGCTCGCTGCCATCCTCCAATCTGATCCCAACGGCGCGGTCATTCTCTACCAGGATCTTGGTCACCCGTGCGTTATAGTGGACCTCGCCTCCTAAGTCGCGGTAGCGTCGTTCAATAGCTCGGGAGAACTCTAATGAGCCGCCTATGGGATAGCCGGCCACCTTTCGGTACATCCAGGCGAGGCTCATAAGTGCCACTAGCATTGTAAGTTCGGGAAACCACCAGGCGAGAGGAAAAGCTTGGCGTAGCAAGGCGTTTTTGAAGCGTGCGGCAAAATCTTGAATGGATATGCTGGCCCATTTCCGAGCAACCTGTATGAAGGGACGCATCTCGGATAACGACTTGAATCCACCAATGGGGCCATATACTTCAGCTGCTCCTTCAATGGGCAGTTCAAAGCGAGTGCAGGCACGTATGCCTGCAATGAACTCTTCGATCACCTCTTTGTCCGTCGGAGCAAGCTCCTTCATGTGCTGCTCTAAGCGGTCAATGTCTGTATAGAGGATAAAGACTTTGCCACCAGCGCCCTCAATCCGCATAAACTCATCATGGTCAATCATACGCCGCCCCTGCACCGCGCCCAACTCTTCCCAAATGCGGTAGAAGTTGTTTGCCGGGCTAGAGCCAACTAGCCAGTGCAGGCAACCATCAATGGTGTATCCCTTGCGCTGCCAGGAGGTGCACAGGCCGCCGGGTTTATTCTGTAGCTCGAAGATCTGGGTGTGGTAGCCGTTCATCTGGCTGTAGCACCCGGCCGATAGCCCGGCGACACCAGCCCCAATGATAATTATTGACTTTTCTTCCATTTTCACCCCCATTACAGCAAAGCGGCTCTTCTTTTACCTACAATGTTTCAAGTATTAAAGGAATTCTGTGCGACCAGAATTTGAACAGGGGGTAGCGGAGTCTTTTACACCGCGTTGTTGTGAGGTCTGGCATAAGTTAATTCGCCTTGCCTTGCTCTTTTAGGTTCCAGTCAACCTTTCCACAACTACAGCGAACAGCCACGGGCTCCATTCCTGTAACGGCAAGACGCAGCATCCCACCACAATTGCTACATACGAACAAGCCATGTAGGTCCCGAAACGCATCTACCACTGGCCGAAAGTCGTTCTTTGAAAAATTGGCCCAGTTGTTGTAGTGAACGTTAACATTCACAGTCCATTGTTCGGCACTTGAACGAGCGTAAATCTGCCTTGCAGTGCTAGTGACCTCTTGCAGCATGTCAAAGCGATCCTTATCGCCCCACGATTGAGCCGCACTTGTCGCTCGCTTGAGCATCTTCCTGTATTGCCCCATCGCTGCGGGGAGGAAATCTCCTAGTTCCCATCGGCCGGTCAATTTAAATGTTACTCGCGCTTGGAGAGCATCACACACCATCTCAAAGAACTGTTCTGATCCCCTGCGCAGTCGAGCAGCCGCACTTGGGACATCGTTTCTTTGAAGGTCTTCCTCCACCCGTTTCCACATGTCTGCTTCGTAGCCTACCTGCGGTCCGGTCTCGACGCGCCAATTGTACAACTCAACAGTCCCTCGCGAGTCCACAACGCCTTCGCTTTTCAATTGATTGGCCCAAGTTTTGTCGTGGGTTGTGATAAGGAATTGCCGATCAGGGAAGGAGGTGGCTAAGAGGTGGCAAAGTTGTCTTCGGTGGTCAGTGTCAATAGAAATCACTACGTCATCAAGCATGACCAAGTCAATTGAACCTCCGGTCAGCCGTTCTGCTAGGGCCAAATACAGGCAAAGCCCCATGCTATCTTGATGGCCCTCACTATGGAGAGCATGAGGTGGATGGGCCCCACGTCCATAAAAGTCAACTTGGAAATTGAGGCCGGCTTCCGCGGGTTTCATCTTAGCTGTAAACTTACTTTCATCAAATTCGTGCAATTGCCGATACAGATCTACAAACCGGTCTCTAAGGGTGTCATAGAGTCTCCCCAAAATATTGTCTCTTGCTCTCAGGAAACTGCCCAGCAAGATGTTGGCCCTTTCTTGAGGCAATTCTACGTTCTTGAATGTAGTTTCAGCGCTTTCGAGGGCTTTTAAATTCTCTTCGAGGCGTGTTAAGGTATCCCACGCATCTTGTTCTGGGGTGGTCTCGGGATATTTAGCCCTAGCTACTGAGTGAATGCGCTCGAGAGGCTTGATAACATTGTCGGGAGCAAGCATCCGCTGGACTTGGTCTAAGCCGAAGCGGGGGTCTGGGTATTTTTCTACGGTAGCACTTAACGCACTTGAAAGTCCTTGCAGATCACCAAGCCAGGATTGAAGCAATGGAAGCTCATCTTTGAGACGCACAACCCGTGCTGCTTCGATGACTCTCTGAATGCTTGCGATAGTATTATTGACAGAGCCAGCAATAGTAGTAGACAACTCTGTGATACGTTCATGATCTTGTGTTGCGACTTGCTCAGTGGACAGTCGTTGCTCCAGGTATTCACGCAATTTACCGGGGGGCCAAGGAGTATCGCATAGCGGACAACTGCCTGTCTCATCAATAAGTGTTATACCTAGTTCGGTCAACTGCCGGCGTGAGAGAGCGCGCAACAATTGAGGATCAGATCGGATAGTTGCTATCAAAGCGCGGAGTTGTTCGTCACTTTCGGCAATCTGCGCCTGATTTTGTTCTGACATCACTTTATGAAGGTTCTGAATATCTCTCTCAAGCAGTGTGACGTTCACAGGTTGGGCGCTGGAGACAACGGTAGGCGGTGTAAGTCCTGTTTTCAATTCTGTAGCGCGAAGGATTGAGATAAGCCGCCCACCCAGAGCCGCACGGTTTTGATTCACAAATTGCAAAACGCTGTCTTCGCTGAAGCTTTTCTCTTGGACTGTTGCGTTGACTGCTCCTCTTGCTGTGTCCACAGCGTTCTTCGAGACTTCACGGTCTCTATCGAGCTTGTGTTGGACTTTGATAAGTGTCTTCCTAGTCTCTTCGATTTCGGTAATGTCCAGAAGCTCCTGAATCTCTTGAGCACGGGTACTGGCCTCGGACGTGATATACCTGAGTATATCGCGTCTAGTTAGAACATACTGCCCTCGTTTGGCAAGCTTCACAATCGGTTCGAGGTGCTGTCTAGCACTCTCGTCACAATGTAAGGTGTTGGGATCTGTCATGCAGCGTTTTATCTCCACTGGGCTCTTTAACCCTGGCAACTGAACTATGGCACGTACCGTCGCATCCTCCGGTTTGTGGTCAATGTGCGGGCCGTATTTGCTAAGCGTAATGCCGCCAGTTCCCTTACCGGTCAAACGTGAAATTCGACCCGTGAGCAGGAAATCAATCGCATCTACAACTGCGCTCTTCCCTGAGCCATTCGGTCCCCAAACTAGAAAATTTCTGCTGTTTGGTTCGAGTAACAGATGGAGGATGCCACGCACGTTGTGAATCTCAAGCTCAAGGATTCTCACGATGTTCCCCTGATGCCAACTTAATGGCCTCAATAATTTGTGTTTCTTTCGTTAAATCACCTCTCATGGCCAACTGCTTCAGTTTTTGAATCGTATCTGCATCGAACTCCTGTCGTCCTTCGATGCTTGCGAACATCTCATCGAGAACCTGCTCCATGAGCGATTTCTGAATGTTGGTTTCTTCTGTCATCAGTCCCCCGGATTTCACATAACATCAGAATATACAGACTCTGTACTTGCTCGGGCTAACTTGCTTTGTCTCATATCGTATCTTTGATATATCTATTATACCACCATTATAGCGAGACCAGTCTCCATTTGTTGGCAGGCTTCAGTTTTTGGGATTGCTTCGTCGAGTTCATGAAGTGCGAACAAATCACTGAAGGCAGGCACCCTATTCATTCAGGAAGCTACTGGGGATGGTAAGAGCGTCAAAAAGAACGCGAAAGGAACCACAATAATTACCGTAGGAATAGAGATAGGTTAAGCTTTCATTTGAGTTGCTATCTTTTTCCCAAACTCCCTGCACTTGGGAAGCTCGCCCTCTGAAATCGGACCCTTCATCCCCTCAACTCTTATTGATAAGCCGGGAGTCACTGGTTTCAGTCCAGGGACCTTCTCGCTTATCCTCCTCTCCATTTTCTTCACTACCTTTTCGAAGTCTTTTCCAAGGTATGTGTCAAAAACGGCAAACATTTTCCCCTCTAAGGGAAGCTTGCCAAGTTTGTCAATAAACTTCTTGATACCCCTGGTTGGCCCACCTATATGGTTCGGAGAACCTACTAAAATCACGTCATAATCGGGGATTCTGTTAAGGTCAACCTCTTTGACTCCACTGACGACTGTTTCCATTCCTTCAACTTGTCTCATACCTGCTGCGATTGTTTCCGCTACGAGTTTAGTGTTACCATACTTTGAGTCATAAACAACAATAACCTTCGCCGACATATCCACACCTCCTTACGCTAACTTTTCCTCCGCCATAGCCGTTTTCTGCCAAAGGATACAGGAACTTATCTTCGTCCTATGTCTGGCACCATCTCCATCACCACCCTTTCAAACTGCTCCAAAAGAGATCGCCTGACGCTGAAATATACAGACTCGTGCTTGCTTGGTCTAGCTTGCTGTGTCTTATGTTGTATCTTTAATATATCACAATTGGAGTGAAGCCAGTTTTCATTTGCTGAGCGGGTTTCAGTTTTGAGATTGTTTCAGCGAGCTCCCTCGCGGAGCCTGTCCTGAGCGAGATTCTTCGGTCGCTTCTCTCCCTCAGAATGACAGAGAGTGAAGGGCTCGGGACAGGGAGATTCTTCCTTTTCACTTCACTCAGGGCTTCGGCTCACGCGCTCAGAATGACAGTTGGCACAAATTTGGAAGGACTCCTCTCCTGTTTTAATAATCTTCGCC
>JRER01002425.1_pt1 | contig 15090 bp, 11 predicted proteins | sample 210161 | NCBI WGS metagenome assembly JRER01 (sample SAMN03019618, study PRJNA260268) | marine sediment metagenome | biome: Marine; feature: Sediment; material: Clay; isolation source: clay from marine sediments 136 meters below sea floor depth collected from... | place: New Zealand: Canterbury...
CTCCTCCAGAAGACTTTGGTAGAAGATTTCCCCATGAATTGAGTGGAGGACAACTCCAAAGAGTTGCTGTTGCCCGTAGCCTCGTTCTCCGGCCAGACTTCATAGTAGCCGACGAGCCCGTGTCCATGCTGGATGCCAGCATTCGCACCGAGGTCATCAACCTTATGACAGAGCTCCAGCGCATCCACAAACTGACGTACTTGTATATCACTCACGACCTAGCGCAGGCTCGTTACATAGGGGAACGTCTCATGGTAATGTACCTTGGAAAAATTATGGAAAAGGGACCGATGGAAGATGTAATCCGAGAACCGATACATCCCTACACGAAAGCCTTGATCAGCAACGTACCCATTCCAGACCCCACGGCTGAAAGAAAAAGGATCCTCATAACAGGAGAGACTCCAACTCCAATAGACCTCCCTCAAGGGTGCAGGTTCCGTCTACGATGCATGGAACCTATACCACTATGCAATCGTGAAGAACCTGAACTACGAGAAGTCAGCCCAGGTCGCTGGGTCGCTTGCCATAAAGCTTAGACAGACAATAAACTTTCACGGTGCGGCCGCCGGGATTTGAACCCGGGTCGTCAGCGTGGCAGGCTGATGTCCTAACCAAACTAGACTACGGCCGCTCTTCTGCTAAACTAGAAGTTTACAAAGCTTCTAAAAATCTTTCTCAAGAACGATGCCAACTTAAGACATAGAACATTGGAATTGTTCATGGAAATTTCGACACGTATCTGTTTTTGATATATATCCAACTTCGATATGATGGGCGGTAAAGCTTTTTTCAACGAAGGGTCAGTGGTGCCGCGGGGGAGACTTGAACTCCCGACAACCCGGTCTTCAGCTTCACCCTCAAATAGATTACTATTGAGTCGGGTGCTCTCCCAGTCTGAGCTACCGCGGCCAGTAATCAACATGACCCGCACGTTTATTTTTAAGTTTTCGGAGGACAACTCTTACTGGTCAAAACTAATAGCATAGACTGTGCATTTTATATTGTGGGTGCAGTGGCTGAGTTGAACATCGGAGTCTGGATTGTTGTCCCTCCTCATTTTCTTCAACAATACTTGAGTTGCCCGAGATGTGGGAGACGCGTTTCCATAGTTTCCAATTATTGCAACTTCTGTGGAGCCTTGCTACGTCCTCAATCAGTGTGGGCTTTTGCGTCTAGAATCTGTTCCAAATGTAAGAGCCGAATTCCTTTCGTAGCCCGATTCTGTCCTGAATGTGGGCAAAAACAATGACTAATTCTCTGTATGCCTGTAAAAAAGAGATTGCGGATTTTTAAAGAATTTTTCCATCTCTCATGATAGTCTTCTTGGTTTCAACGACTTCAATCGTTGCGCTCGGATGAGTTACAAAATCCCAATGCATACTCGACTTCGAGGTTCCGCCATAGCCGAAGTTTGAGCCGAAGGCAACGTGAACTGAACCGCCTAACTTCTCGTCCGTGAGAATGTAGCCGATTGCCCTGTCAATTGCAGGGTTGCAACCTATACCCAACTCTGCGATGTTCGTTGTTCGGACTTCTTTCTCTTTCTTGTCGATTTCCAAGCACCGATTGAAGGAATCAATCATTTGGTCACGATTGGTTCCCGCCTTACACTCGTCTAGCAACAACTTTCCGTTCTTAAAGTGAAGCGTCACGTCTTTGATGATTTTGTTGCTGAAACGGTCAATGGTGATGGGACAGTATATGGTTCCCTCGCCTACTGTTTCATGTGGCGCAATGAAAAGTTCTCCAGCTGGCAGGTTATTGCCTAAATCGTTAATTTCTATATCATGGTCATCGACTACGCCGTCATCCTCGTTGATGCGTCGCCCCTTAATCTTGCAGGTGAAATCTGTGCCCTTTCCGTCAGTTATGTGAAGCACATCTTTTCCCCGTAGACGTTTAGCCAGCCTAGAACAGTTTTCTTTCAGCGTCGAAGCAGGAACCATCATGCCTTCGATGATCAAACGCTCTAACGCATCGTAATCTATGCCGTAGAATTTTGCCGCTTCAGGCGTAGGCCAGCCAGCATAAGTCCATTTTTTGCCTCTACCTGTTTCCTCGCCGTAAAGCTCTTTTCGAATGGGAACAGTGGCTTTTTGCCTTGTAGCCATCTTCTCTCGAGAAAACTTGGTCTGAATCTCCGGATCTTGGAAGGGTTCGACGACGATGTATGCATCTATTTCTTTGACCATTCCTAAGTAGTGTTTGGGAGTGATTTCAAGGCTTTCTTTTGGAATCTCGTCGTACACTCTTGCTGAGTAACTGTCGGAGGTAGCTGAAATTATTGGAGAGGCGCCACGTTTGTAGCAGAGGATGCCAATTTCTTCAAGCAACTCTTGAGTATGGGTGCCTCCGCGTATGAGAACAGCTTCTCCCTTCTTGAGGTTCATACCGTTTACAATAGCCTCGGCGCACTTCACAATTTTTTCTTTCGTAATCATTGCAAATACCTTCCGTCTTAGTTTTTTAGTAAGGGTTGAAGCAGTATTTATTTCTCATGGTAAAGGGGTAAATGTTGGGTGCAGACCAATTACAAGTCCGAGTTTAACAAAGTTATCTCTGTTAATTGAAAAAAATGTTTAGAATATGTTGAAACGGTTCTATAATGAACCTAAAATCAATATCTTCTCGATTCTCTTTTCTTCGCCCAGCATTCTCTGCAGTAGACTGGTCTGCTAGGATCGGGTTTGAATGGAACTTCGCATTCTTGGCCGCAATCTGCACAGACGGCTTTGTGCATTTCTCTGGGTCTGCTGGATCTTCTTTCTCTGTATGCCACTATTTCACACTCCTTTGTTTGAACAAGAATCAGATTTCTTCAAAATCTTGGTTCTTGCGTATTTATTCATGCAATGCTAGGCTCCTTATAAATTTATGCTAGGCTCCTTGCGATAAAAAATTTTGGTGGGCCGGGCCGGATTTGAACCGGCGATCTTCGCCGCGTGAGGGCGACGTCTTAACCACGCTGGACTACCGGCCCTTGGCAATTCTAAACGGCAGACGAAATCCTTTATACTTTTCGTAATAGATTCCCAGATCTTTGCGTACGTAGACTTGGAATTCCTTGTCCGCATTTCCTTCATTCCAACCTCTCAATAGCGATCACAAACCGCTAAGAGAAGTTTACTTCCTATACTTCTCTTCGACAAGACGGCGAAACCACGATAAACTAAACCCAACCAAAACCTTCCCTACCACAATACTCATGCAACCCCATTCTCCTCAGCCATAAAACAACAACCCTCCCTAGACGAGGCTATACCCGTCTCTCTGTGTCCCGCCACCCTTTACCTAGGGTCTTCACAAATTTTTATTCAAAACAAAAACTATTCTTTCTTAACCAACTCAACCCTTCTCTTGCCTTTTATCAAAGACGAAACATGAACTTTACCCTCAATCTCCAAACGCATCAAAACCTTGTTAAAAGACCCAAAACCAACACTCCCATAACGGTCCCTTAACAAATCAAAAAGCTCAATATCAGTCAATGCACCTTTCCTCTCTAAAGACTCCACGATCGCCAAATCAATTGGATGAGGCTTCCAAGTTCTAATAGACATCCGCAGCACCTCAGAATGCTACGCAACAGGCGTCGCAGGCTTCTCCATCCGCCAAGCCTTCTTTATAAAACTCTTGTACCACGCCTCCATATTAGACGTAATAGTGGGCCCAATCTTACCCAAAGCTTCCTTGAAATCAGCAAAACTGACCTCCTTAGCGTTAATATCCGTACGCAAAGCATTCAAACCAGCCTCCCGACAAACCGCATCAATATCCGCTCCCGAATAATTTTTCGTCATGCTGGTTAGTTGAGCCAGATCCACATCCTTCGTCAAAGGCATACCCTTTGTATAAATCTGTAAAATCTCCAATCTAGCCTTCTCATCCGGATCAGGAACGTAAATTAAACGATCAAACCTACCCGGCCGAAGAATCGCGGGATCCACAATGTCAGGTCTGTTCGTTGCAGCGATAACAACCACATCCTCTAAAGTGATTATTCCGTCCATCTCTGTCAAAAGCTGACTAATAACACGCGCCGTCACTCCGCTGTCAGCGTAACCTAACCCTCTCCTAGGTACAAGCGAATCGAACTCGTCAAAGAAAATCACCGCTGGAGAAGCCATTCTCGCTTTTCTAAACACCTCGCGAATCGCCTTCTCCGATTCTCCAACCCACTTAGAAAACACTTCTGGACCTTTTATGGTGATGAAGTTAGCCTCGCTCTCGGTGGCAACAGCTCTTGCCAACAAGGTTTTTCCACATCCGGGTGGCCCAAAAAGTAGAATCCCTTTTGGCGGTCGTATACCCATCCTCTTGAATACTTGTGGATTCTTTAACGGCCATTCAACGGCTTCTCTAAGCTCCTCCTTCACACTTTCTAAACCGCCTACATCCGTCCATTTAACCGTAGGCACCTCTATGTACACTTCTCTCATAGCGGTCGGCGTGATTTCCTTGTAGGCATTCAAGAAATCTTCCATTTTAATCTCCATTTTCTCCAAAACGCTGGGCGGAACGCGCTCCTCTTCTACGTTTATCTCAGGCAAGTATCGACGCAACGCTTTCATAGCGGTCTCACGGCATAAACCAGCTAAGTCTGCTCCTGTGTAGCCATGCGTCATATCTTCAACTTTTTTCAAGTCAACATCCTTAGCTAACGGCATGCCTCTTGTGTGTATTTGCAGTATCTCATGTCGTCCCTTTTTGTCTGGAACTCCGATTTCTATCTCCCGATCGAATCTTCCAGGTCTTCGTAGGGCAGGATCAAGGGCATCTGGCCTGTTTGTTGCACCTATAACAATGACGTTTTGTCTTCCAGTTAGTCCGTCCATTGACGCGAGAAGCTGAGCAACAACCCTTCTCTCAACTTCGCCTGTGACCTCTCCTCTTTTAGGTGCAATGGCGTCAAGTTCATCTATGAAAATAATGCTGGGCAAATTTTTCTGAGCTTGTTGGAATATGTCGCGGACATTTTGCTCTGATCCTCCGTAGAACTTGTTCATTATTTCTGGGCCGTTTACGGGGAAGAAGTTGGCTTCTGATTCGTTTGCTACAGCCCTTGCCAACAATGTTTTTCCACAGCCTGGTGGACCATGTAACAAAACCCCTTGTGGTGGTCTTATCCCAAGCCTTTGGAATAGCTCTGGGTGGCGCATTGGAAGTTCAACCATTTCTCGTATTCGTTGGATTTCCTCATGGAGCCCGCCTATATCTTCGTAGGTGGTACGGGGCATGCCCTTAGTTTCAGGTGCGGGTTCAGCTAAGATTTGCAGGTTTGTTTCATACGTCATCCTCACAATTCCGTGGGGGCGTGTTTTGGTTACAGTGAACGGTATGGCGTGGCCTAGCATCATGACAAGTGTGGTGTCTCCTTCTACAAACGTTCTTTCCATAAGCCTGTTTTTCACAAAATTGGTAAAGTCTTGATCAACGTTTAACCGCATATCAATTGGAGCTAAGACGACGCTTGTTGCGTTCTTAACTTTGCCTGGGCGGACTGTGACGTACTCGTTTATTGCTACTCCGGAGTTCTTGCGGCTGAACCCGTCGATTCGTATGATTTCTTTGTCTTGATCTTCGGAGTAGGCTGGCCAAGCTATTGCTGCTGTGTTTCTTTTTCCTAAAATTTCGATCACGTCGCCTGCGGAGATGCCTAGTTTTTGCATGGTTTTCTGGTTGATTCTGGCGATTCCTCTGCCCACGTCGCGTTGTCTGGCGTCTCCCACCTTTAGTTGAACTTCGCTCATGTCTTGGCTCCCTCTGTTAATTTAAGTGTCTAATTTGGAAAGGAGCATGTTCTTATATAAACTTTAAAGGGAGTGCTAAACTCTGTGGATCATTAATGTTTCTATTTGACTGATTTCTTCCATGTTTTGGAGCGATTTTTCGAGTTCGTCTAACCCTCCAGGTTTTTCTTCGGGTATAGTTATGTGTGCGATTAATGCGACGAGCCCATAGGCTATAGGTTCTTCGGCGAATTTACGAATTGAGGCGTATTCCGGTAGTTCCTTTTTTATTTTTTCTTTCAGCAGGTTGAGGTCAACTGTGACTTCGGATGGGAGGATTTTGTAGGATATAAGGACTTTTGCCATTTTTTCTTCTCCTATGGTTCCGTGAATCCATATTTCGCTAACATCACGAAGACATCCTCCGCAATTTCCCTCTCTTTTGAATGCCTTTACTAGGGCTTGCCTTCTAAAAACTTTGTGGAACATAGCGCTAGTAGGAGTAAACGCCTTATCGTACATCCTCCCAACCCTTGCCTTTTTCGGCTGATATTAGGCTCTATAACCCTAGAGGAGTGATATCCCCTCGCATTTCCTATGAGAAATCGAGTGAACCTAGTTTAGCATATAGCGCATGGTGGCGGTTTCACTCTGTTTTTATGGTACACTTGGTAGCCAGGAGTACACTGTTTATGAATCTAATGTTACGTCAAGTCCTTCTGTTATTATCCTATACACAGCAGTGTCTACTTTATGTGAAGCGCGTGCGTGGTTTGCTCTTGAGAAAGCTGGAAAATGTAGAAAATTATTGTTACAGCAATTCCAGCACCCAATGCTAAGCCGAGGACGTAAAGTGGTAGCGCAAAAACTGCAGCGCGAAGAACATCCGCAACGATTGGTGCTGCGACCATTAAAAACGCGGCTATTCCAGAAGCGCTAATGACAATGAGAATGATTAGGATGTTGCACCGCTTGCTAACCTCGGCCACATCTTTTTCGTTGCCTCCATTAGACAAAAGTTCAAGGCGACTCAGATTTGTCAAGGTCGCATATCTAAGAAAGAAGCATCCTCCCACAATGCTAACGGTTACGGCTGAAAGTTCATAATAGCTGATGGATTCTATGGTCGCAAGTAGTCGAAATGACCCTCCTATCCGTGACTCCGCCAAAATAGCAGGCAGAGCTAATACAACAAGAAATTCAAAGAACCCTCTACCCCTAGAGCTTGGGACAATCAAAACCGTGGTGACTCCCATCAGCACAGCCAAAAAAGGAACTATCAATGGAAACAACTCTATGGCTTCATGACCGATGGGAGAGAGTGCCACTGCAGAAAGCGCAAAAGAGAAAGCAAGACCGATGTATTTTTTGTAGTGAGAGAAGCATATGTAGCCAAGAAAAACGGTAATGACGTATGCCAAGTAGCGGTTGAAGCATAGTCCATTTATTTGATATGTGGTTTCGGTATGCTGGAAGACATAAGAGGCAGATACACTCATTAATACGATAACAGTGAATTGCAACAACATTGGCGTTCTCTTTATCAATTTCAAAGACATTTCACCTTAACCGGATTGTACTCAACAGTGTGGTTTCCATATTCTCCTTTTTTGGGTCCCAATCTAACACGGTCACCCCTAGATTTCGCAGTCGGTTAGAGGCGCTTCTGCTGGCTACTTCAAGCATCTTAGCTGCAGATATCTCCCAATTGTTAACTTTTGGAATAATATCGTAAGGCAGAATGTTTATTAGCAAAATATTGGGCTGTCTTTTCTTTCTTTTATAAACCAAAATTTTCCTCAATCCATTTAGGAGATTACCCCAATTGCTTGTGGTCACATGAGTGATAATTACTATTCCTGGGGATTGGGGGATCAAATACCTCTGATTTCGTTCCACGGCTTTTGAAAAGCCCTCGTCCCAGAAAATCTGTAATCCAACTTTTGGAGGGGTTAGTTTGAGAAGGTTGTCAGCGATTTTGATGAACTGCTTTTTTCCCGTATCAAAATGAAGTGTCTCTCCTTGATGATTATAGATGTACATGCCTAGGCTGTAACCTTTGCTCACAAAATAGTAAGAGACGCTGTATGCTGCTCGTATACCATATTCTAAGGCGTTTTCAAATGAAGTTCCAACTCTAAGGTCAGGACTGGCGTCCAAAAATAGCCAGATCGACAGCTTTCCTTCTCGTTCATATTCATTAACCATTGGATACAACTTTCCACGGCCTGCAGCCCTAGCTGAGGCTTTCCAGTTGATAATCTTGAATGGATCACCATAGAAATAGTTGCGAATCTCCTTAAAGTCGGTGCTCAACGGACCGATCTTGGCGATACCTTCACTAGGATGTATCCTCTGGATCGTACGCAAAGGTAACTTCATTTTTCTTATTTTGGGCGATATAGGGAACACTCTCAACTGTCCAGCCTCCTCAATTGAGACATGAGTTCGAGTCAATCCAACAATATGTCTCGTTTCCCAACCTACCCCAAGCCTGTAGGTGCCACATTTGGTGCATTGAATCTTATAGGAAAAACTAAATGCTTCATCCTTGAACCCCTTAGAGACTATTTTGAAGTTGTTGCCTTCAACAAGTTGAAAAGGCTCTGGGACCTCATCACAGATGACAACTGCACCAGGACCACCGGTTATCTCGCCCGCTATTTTCACCTCTATTGTTTCGTCGAGCCTTGCAGAACTCGGCAGACCAGTTTTTTTGATTTTCACTTCCGGAGGAGCAATGAAAGCTCTCATGAAATATATGAAAAGTGGAATAAACGAAGCGCAGATTAATATGGGGTTGGCAAGAAGAAAACCAGAGAAGAAGATTATGGTGAACCCTGTCAGGAGCAGATTGGTTTCCTTTGCGATCAAGGTCAAGAAAGCTCACCTTGGATGGTAATCCTTTGGCACACTTACTGTATCAAGGGCTTCCTTGACTATTTTCCGTTCGTCTACTCGTTTCATTACGTCCTCTACTTTTAGTATCAGTCTGTGGGCAAGGGCATCAACGGCGAGAATCTTGATGTCATCAGGCGTGACGAAGTCTCTTCCTCCTACAAGTGCCATGGCTCTAGAAGCCTTAAGTAGCGCAAGGCTTCCCCTCGGGCTTGATCCTACTTCTACTTGTGGATGTTCTCTTGTCTTTCTGACAATTTCTGCTATGTATTTGATAACAACTTCATCTATGTAAACGTCATTTTCCACTGCTCTTTGCAAAGAACTGAAATCTTCTGCGGATATAACTGGCTTCAAATCCCTTGTTGGGTCGTCTTTCTTCCATTTTATGCGTCTTTTGACAATGAGCTTCTCTTCGTCTAGAGTTTTTGGGTATCCAGTGGATAGTTTCATCATAAAGCGATCTATTTGGGCTTCAGGTAGAGGGTATGTGCCCTCATACTCTATCGGATTCTGCGTTGCCAATACAAAGAACGGTTCTTCGCACCTGTAGGTTTCCCCTTCAATGGTGACTTGTCTCTCTTCCATGACCTCCAAAACAGCAGATTGTGTCTTGGGTGGCGACCTATTTATTTCGTCTACTAGCAAGATGTTGGTGAAAACTGGGCCTCTAAATAACTCGAAAGATCCGTTTTTCGGCCTCCAGATCTTGGTTCCAAGGATATCTGCTGGCAAGAGATCCGGAGTACATTGAACTCGAGAAAAGTTGCAGTCAATTGAAAAGGCTAGTGTTTTAGCTAGCAAAGTCTTACCGAGTCCAGGGTTGTCTTCAAATAGAACGTGTCCATTGGACAGTGCTGCGGCAAGTATCTTTTTGATTAGTAGCTCATCTCCAACATATAGGCTACGTATTTGTCCCTCTATAGTATCACAGGCGGCTCTTGCTTTCTCCAGATTCATTCTGACCACAGCCCATCGATTTTCTCGAGGAGAGTATTCAGTAGATACTCCCTAGCTTTTTTGCTTCTCATAGCGAATTTTCTTTTTGCCCAAGGAAAAAACAACAAATACAATTTGTGTCTTCCAGCATTTTTTTGATAATCTATTAGAGGGCTTAATGTATTGATGATGCCTTCTTCAATCTCTCCTAACCTTTGCAGGTGTAACGTCAAGTAAACTAGCAATGGCTCTTTCACTCCATGGTCTACAAACTGTTCCATACCAGAGGTTATGCGCATTAAGTCACGTCCTGTCTCTCGCTTGACCTTTTGGATATGCTCCTTCCAACCTAGGGCTTCAGAGCTTGCATTGGATTCCTTGGTAGAATGTTTTGGCATACTGTACATCAAATAAACTGCTAATGCTATTGCAACCCATTCAATATATGGAAGAAAAGACGTGCTGGCAACTAAAGGTGGTCTTACTAGACTCAAGTAGGCTGTTACGAGAAAGCCTATGGAGAAATTTCTCGTTGATCCTTCGGAAATCTGTTGTAATAGATGGAAAGTCGCTGAACTTTCTGCATCCGATAAGGGTTCCAGCAGAGAGCAAAAGCTTAGCGTAATCAACCCACCTGCAATGGGTAGAGCGCCATAGGCGATCAGTTGAAGAACTTGAGGAAGCGTCTCTGCGTTGTGGTCAATTGCATATTTAAGAATCAATAGGAAAAGAACTGAGAATATAAAGGCCACAAGCTTACTTTTTCTACTCAACATCAACATTTAACTCCTTCAAAGATAGATACATAATCTCGTAGTCTTTTCTGGTTGCTGAATGGTTGCTATACTCAGCTTTCTCAAACCAAGTTGTCACCTTGCGAAGGGCTTTTGGACTAAAATCACCAATCCTCAGAATGAGACTCTCTATTTCTCGCGCCGTCATTTCGTTTCGTGCAAGGATACCATAACTAGCCAGTTTTCCCAGGAATTCATTATAAAGCCTGATAATTTCCTCTCCGTAACCAACAACACGAAGGTTGATCTCTGCATTCCAAGGTCGACGCCCAGATATTCCCGGTAGAATTGCCCGCATCTTGTATTCACCCTTCTTAATGAACACATGACAAAGTTCAGCGTGCCCTTGCTGAGAAAGTCTGACGGAAGCAATAGTTTCTTCGTCAATGAAAACTTCAACCTCTCTCTTTTGATTTTTCTCCAAAACACTCTTATCGAGTACAATTTCTATGCCTAACTTGTCCTTGACGCCCCAAACATTAGGAAACTGGGCATCTATATCAGGAAGAACGATTTTAAGCGGGTGCATCTTTTGTGGCCTATATCTGAGCTCTTCCTCTACTGTTGCTCTCTCTTCTACAACTTCTATACCACTAGTTCGTCGAAGTGTTTGTCGCCTTCTTACAAGGTGCTTGGCGCACACAAAACCCATAGCGACTAAAGTTGGGGAAACTAAAGGTATGAGGAAAGGTAGGCTAATAACGGGTTCAAGAACAACCTCTTTCTCGGTCGTGACAGGTAAACATAACTTGGAGCCTTCAAACCTTGCGGTTAGCACTAGGTTTTCTGGCCACAGCTTAACAGTATCCAGAAGAAATGTTAAGTTTCCATTCTTATCAGTTTTCCACGACAAGCCGTAATTATCTACAACAATTTCTGCCCCTTGGATAGGTAGATCATGATCATCAGAAAGAGATGCTGAGAACAAGAGAAACATTCCTCCTGCTACATCAGAAACTTCTGTGGTTAATCTGGTCTTTGATTTCACCACAACTTTGTGAACTGCGGATACATTGCCTTTTTTAAGAGATACAGTAAAAATATGCGGTCCAAGTGTTTCTTGAGAATCCACAAAAAAAGACCATGTATAGGAACCATTATCTCTCGTTTCAATAGTCGCCAACAACTGATTATCGAAGGCCATGGTTACAGGTTCTCCCCAAACTCTTATGTCCTCATATTGAACTGTCACGGTAATGTTGAAAACTTCGCCTCTTACAGCAATGTTTCCACCGAAAATCTGGATTGCAGGTAGCCCACGTTTTAATTCTACGACATAGGTTACGTTACTTCCCAAAACATATTCATTTCCGGAAAATGTTGTTTTTATTTCGTATGCTCCTGGGTTCTCAAATGTGGTCTCTATCCTGAAGGATCCGTCCTTGGATGTTAGGTTCTGCAGTTTCCAAACCTCTGATAGTGTGGCCAACAAAGTTATCTTGAGCGAAATAGGTGCTTTTGCAAAGCCTGTTCCATTGTCCCATAATAGGTGGCCATGAATTGCTCCATACCCTAACAGGAATTCTTCTTCAGAGCCAAGTTCCATTCTTGTTGTTGCACACACTCTTACGATATACGCTCCACTAGAAGAGGCGTATCGTGTTGTTCCCCAAGAAATGGTAATCAATCGGTAGTCTCCGATTTCCATAAAAAACGGTATCTTACCTGCAATCTGGAAATTCCCTTGTTCGGAATATCCTTTGCCAACAATTATGCCTTCAGCTTTAGTACTTTTTGTCAGGAAGATAAAAATGGTCATGTTATCGACTTGTTCATCACTGGCTGTAAGAACTGTTCCGTTTACCCAGAACTTGTCTCCTCTAATGACGGCTTCGTCTGTGTTCCTAAGCGTTGTTGTTGTGGAGATATGAAGAACATTCTCAACTTGTAGGATGGCCATAATAGAAAATGCAATCTTTGAGCAACTCCAAGAAGCTACAGTTACGGTCAACACATCTTTTTCGCCAATGTCTGCGTCATCCGGTATGGTAACTTCGAGTAAAGCATCAGCAGTTTGAAATGCTTCGATCCTTAATTCTTTTGGAGCAGCCTCAATATTCCATTTTTGCTTACTGTCCACGTACAGCTTGAAGTTATCCGTTAAATCACGTCTATTTGTGATCGAAAGTTGATAGAAAAGTCGGCTTCCAGGGAAGCAATCTTTTTTGAAAGGTGACACTTTTACAAGAGGTTTTTCTTCGAGTGGTGGTGTCGCATCAAACTGAATCCATCCGTAAGGGGGAAGATAGACTTCTGTTACGGCATGTGCTCCAGTTGTATAGTATGGAAGCTTACCTCCCTCAATTCTTCCAGGTTTGTATCCGATACTTATTCGTGCTGGTATTTTTTGAATTCTTAGGATGATGGCAAGTGCGGTTGCGGCGTCTATACAAATGCCTTTTTTCCGTTTTATGTAAGACAAGACATCGGAACCTTGTGTGATGCGTTCGTATAGAAATTGCGAATATTCAAAGTCATAAACAGAGCTTGTTCTTAACTGTTCATAGTCATAAACAAAGTTGATTCTCAAATATTGAACGTCAGCAAGGACTTGGTCAAGGATACTATAGGATGGATTCTCTAGATCTTTGGCTAATTTTATAACTTCAGTTAGTATGTCTGGCAATTGCAGATATTTGTTTATGATATCTTCTGTGATATTATTAAGCGAAACAAGCTTGTCGTCGACTTCAACGTCACGCCGTGAAACATTATAAGCTAACTGTACTTTTTCCGCCGGTCCATGTTTTATAACCTTACAGACAGCCCCAACCGTATCCACGTAGAACTCTAAACCCTCAATTGGCGCCGAAGATAGGTTCGTCAAGGTCGAATTGGGCGGAGGTAAGGGCAGAAGAGTTTCCCGCTGATTGAGGTTAATTTCCACAGTGAAGGCTTCAGTTGCATTGGCATCTTGAACCTGAGGAAACTCTTCTAGAACCTTCTCATCTGTTGTCCTAAGCCAATTAAGCCCCGTGTAATAGTCGGCAGTCGAAACTCTCCAATATAGTTGGGGCGTAACTGGTGAAACCTTGAACAAGAGGACGGATGGTTCTTCCTCCGTACCTCTTCCTGTCCGTTTCTTCTCTGTGTCAGATAGGCGTGGATGTTCAGGGTATCCCGTTAGGACGTTAGAAAGTACGGAAAGAAGGAACAGGGAAACGAGTAGAATCAGTAGAATCAGTACTGATGATGCTCTTCGCATTTTTAACCCTGTGCCCATGATTTCTTGTTGGTGCGAAGTGTTTCCTTCTCAATTTTCTTATGCCTAATCAGAACTGGCAATAGAAACATAGTTGAGATTTTGTAAATACTCACGGAAAATATAGTATTGTACAAACACCACGTAACCACTTCTGTGGCTTTCATCAACAAAACGAAATCGTTAACGAAATGGAGAGAAATATTTACAATTGAAAACAAGATTGTTATCATTGATATGCCGATAATGCATCTCTCTGCAATTCCTTCTTTTCTTATTTTATAAAATATCAGGCACAAAACGGCTGCAAACAAAAGCATCCAAACATGGAAAAGCATGATTACTTTGAGTCCACCGTTTGCTATTGCTCCAGTCACGGCAACCGACGTATTCAGGTTGAAAGCTAGGATTATGACCAGTGATGTCCATTGAAATATAACTAGAAAGTGTGGGAACATCTTGTTTTCAACGGCTTTACGGAGCTGCATGCTGTAAACTGAAATCCAGTTCTTTGCATTTAGCAAATTCATCTATTATAAAGCCTCTAATGAAAACAGAGGATAGAGACCATTTAAAATTATCTCATTAGTCAAAATGCAGCTTATCTAATGTATGCGCAGGAGTGCCTGCAACAAATGTCTGAAGAAATTTTCTCCTAAGGTCCCGTGAATCCGCATTTTGGGCAGCGGTATGGTCTTCCGAATTTTCGGCATTTTGAGCAGCGCCATATGATTATTTCTCCGCAGTTTGGGCATGGGAATTTTGTTGCTTCTGTTGTTGGGGCTATGATTCTGTGGCATGATGTGCATGTGGGCATGGTGGTTGTTGTTTGCTCTGTCACGGTTGATTCCTCGTGGAATGTTCGATATAATGCGTGGTTGTTTATATGTGCTGTGTTTTTTGTGTGTGCGTGTGTTTGTCACGTTATTTGTATTATTCTCTCTTATTAGACCCCCTATACAGGGGAGGGGTAGTAAGTTTTGAATAGGCATGCATTCTCGTCGAGTGAATAGATAGTATTCCGTTATCCTACAACGATGAGCCCGTGAATTACGAAGGTCTCAGAAAACTGAAATATACAGTTTGTGGACGTTTCCTTAGTCTTCTTTTAGTAGTTTCGATAGGGCTAAAATGCACAGCAGCGGAGTTGCTGCGATTGCGATTATGAAAGGGGTGTGCGGTGAAGCCTGGTATAACATGCCTCCAAGGTATGGGGCAAGAATCGTTGCAAGCATGCACGTTGTTTGTGAAACAGACATCCATCGTCCCCTTGAGGCTTCTGGGGCCATAGAACCCACCACTGCCCCCATTAATGACCAAAACATGTATGTGGCACCCATTAGGAAAAAGGGGAAAATTAATGCAAAGAAACTACTGAAGATGAGAAGCCCGATGAATGATGCACAAACCAGCATGATTGAAACGGAAACGGCGCCTGCTTTCCTCCATTTATCACCTAGTCTGCCCAGAGTCACTGCTAATATTGCTGATCCCAGAAAAGTAACTGATCCCAAAACGCCAATGT
>JRER01003006.1_pt1 | contig 15072 bp, 17 predicted proteins | sample 210161 | NCBI WGS metagenome assembly JRER01 (sample SAMN03019618, study PRJNA260268) | marine sediment metagenome | biome: Marine; feature: Sediment; material: Clay; isolation source: clay from marine sediments 136 meters below sea floor depth collected from... | place: New Zealand: Canterbury...
AAATATGATCAAGTTATTGGTGCAAGAAAAACTGAAGAAGGTCAAAATAAATTATTAAGAGTGCCTACAAAATGGTTTATTAGAAAATTAGCAATATTTTTGTCTGGGAAGAATATCCCTGATTTGAACTCAGGACTTAGAGCATTTAGAAGAAAGGAGGGATTAAAATATTTGCATATGCTTCCACAAGGTTTTTCATGTGTTGCTACTATGACTTTAGCATTTTTAATAAATGGTCATCCTGTAAAATTCATACCAATAGATTACTTTAAAAGAGTTGGAAAATCAAAATTCCACCCTATAAAAGATACTTGGGAATATCTACTTCAAGTAATTAGAATGATATTGTTTTTCAATCCCCTTAAAATATTTTTACCAATTTCTATATTCTTAATGATTATAGGTATTGGAAAATTACTATATGACATAATTTTTTATCATTTCAGTATTAAAGGTTCAACTATTGTTGCATTAATGATAGCAATCCAAGTTTTTGTGTTTGGCTTATTAGCTGAATTAATAGTAAAGATATCAAAAAAATAAAAAATTCTTGTAATTCCTCGGAATAATTTATAAAGGTATAGAAAGATGACAGATAAAATCAATCATAAGAAGTAATTTTAAGTTGTGAGAAAAATGGGGATTCTTGAGTTATTAAGAATAATTTTTGGCTCAATATTTGTATTATTTATCCCTGGATTCGTATGGAGTTATGTATTCTTCAAAAAGGGAAAAATAGATGAGATAGAAAGAATTGCATTATCCTTTGGGCTTTCCATTACCCTCGTTCCCTTGATTGTCTTCTGGTTAAACTGGCTATTAAAAATAAAAATTAATATCGTAAATGTTACAGCAGTAATTCTTGGACTAATTGGTTGTGCGTTAATCATCTTACTGAAAATGGGAAGGTTTTCACGAAAAAATCTCTATTTACAGAAAAAAGGAGGATGGAGGGTATGAAAGTGACTCTAATGGGCATACTACAACCAATAAAAGGCTTAAGCTCCTATTGTCAGGAATTACTCAAGTCACTTTCAAAAAGAGTAGAATTTGAATTTGTTGAATTTAAAAAACTCCACCCAGATTTTTTGTATCCTGGTGGAAAAAAGGTGCATACATGAATGTTCTATTTATTACTCGCAAGTTCCCACCAATGAAAGGAGGGATGGAGAAAGTCGCACACGAATTATATATGCATCTGTCAAAAATAACTAATGTAAAATTGGTTAAATGGGGTGGTTCTAATAAATGGCTACCTTTAGTTCTACCATACTTTCTGATTAAATCTTTCTTGATTCTGTTTACAAAGAAAATTGATGCTATTTATCTCCAAGATGGCTTACTCTCTCCTCTAGGCTTGGTTTTAAAAATGTTTAGGAAACCAATTGCTATAACAATATATGGATTAGACATCACTTACAAAAACAAACTCTATCAGTTTTTAATTCCAAGATGTATTAAAAGATTGAATAAAATTATCTGCATAAGTCAGGCAACAAAACAAGAATGCATAAAAAGAAAAATACCTGAAGAAAAGATAACAGTAATTCCTCCCGGCATCTCAGACAAGTTCTATATAAATGAAGATAAAGAAGTTTTGAAATCTGAATTGAAGAAGAAATTAGATCTAAAATTAGAGGATAAAAATGTTCTACTTTCTGTGGGTAGATTAGTGAAGAGAAAGGGATTTCATTGGTTTGTTGAGAGCGTTATTCCTAAACTATTAAAACAAAGAAATGATCTTGTGTATCTAATTGCAGGTGATGGAACACTTAGAGAGAGAATTAAAAACACTATAGCAAATAATGGTTTAGAAGATTATGTTATCATGCTTGGCAAAGTCGATGATGAAGCATTAAAATTACTTTACAATGCTTCTGATATACTCATTATGTCTAACATGCCAGTAGAGGGAGATATGGAGGGATTTGGTATTGTTGCATTAGAGGCTGCATCCTGTGGCCTGCCAGTTGTTGCTTCAAATTTAGAGGGGATACGGGATTCGGTTATTGACGGAAAAAATGGATTTTTGGTTGAACCTTATGATGTCAATGGATTCATGGACGTGATAACCACATTATTAGAGAACGATTGCGAAAGAAAAAAGGTTGGAAAAAGAGCAGGAGAATTTACTCTACAAAACTATGATTGGGGAAAGATTGCTAAGAAATACCTAAATATATTTAAAAAGGCAGGAGGAAGGTGATATGAAGACCTTATCGATTTGTTTAATAAGTAATGATTTCCCCCCCAACCTGGTTGGAGGTCAAGGAGTTTATGCTTATGAAATAGCAAAGAGGCTTTCGAAGAAGGGGCATAATGTAAAAGTGATCGCTTCTACTAATGATAATTTAAAAAACGAAGAATTTGAATTATATCCTATCAAGAGGACTAAAAATCCTTTATATTTTAGCTTTTTGGTTAGAAAAATATTTCTAAAAAATATACACGAGAATATAGACATTCTCCATGGGAATGCTTTAGATCACTTATTTCTCTGTATAAAAAAACCGAAAAACATTGATAAAATAGTTACTACAACTCATAATAGCTATTTACAGAGATTTTATGCAAAAAGTCTATGGTGGAAAGTCGTGTATCCTTCATTCCTCATCTTAGAGAGAGTAATTTGCAATCACTCTAATAAAATAATTGCAGTTTCTAACACAACAAAAGATGTTTTATTTAAGCATAATATTCCCAACTCAAAAATAGACGTAATTTATAATGGAGTTGATGTTGAAAGATTCAATCCAAAAATCAAGTGTGGTTTTCTGAGAGGCAAACTTAATTTATCAGAATCGGATCAAATTGTGCTTTTTGTCAGTCGACTTGTTAGAAGAAAGAATCCATATATCTTGTTAATGGTGTGTAAAGAACTTATAAAGCAATCTCCAAATATTCATTGTGTATTTGTAGGAAAGGGAACCTTAGAAACTAAATTACGAAAACTTGCAAATAACTATAAAATAAGCAAAAATACACATTTTTTGGGTTTTATTTCAAGTGAAGAGTTACCAAAAATCTATAGTGATTCTAACGTTTTTGTTTTACCTTCAGCAGGAGAAGGAAAGACACATTTAAACTTTCTTTAAATTATTTATTAAATTCAGAAATAATCATCAAAGAGAAAATTGATGATAAAATTGCTGGAATTGCTGGAATTTGAAAGAATAAAATGTTGCCAGTGCTATTCATAGTAGTAAAGTCAGAATTTTAAGGGAGATGAATGGGAAAAAAAGTAATAGAAAGATTACATAAAATTACCGAAGAGAAATATAGCTTCATAGTTCTTAGTGTTATTAAAGAAAACAAGCAAGCTATAAATCTATTTAAAAAGTTTGGATATGAAACTTTTGGTGAAAAGAGGGGATATTGTTATATGGTTTGTCCATTCGGCCTGAAAGGGAAGGTTATTTCTAAAGTTTTAGTGTTAGTTTCTAATTTACTGGTGATACAATAATTAGGTGTAGAAAATGAAGATAGAAACAAAGACATTCAAAATTAAAGAGAATTTGTTACCACTATTACTATTTGTTTTTATTTTCTTATTTGTAAGTTCTTATACTCTCAATGCCAATATTCATGGTGATGCTAAAACACATACACTTTTTGCCAGAGAAATTATAAAAACAGGACACATATTAGATCACAGCCCATACGGAATATTAGACATTAAAAGTGATAAAGTAATATATGCTCCTATCCCATACCCACAAACATCGCATATATTTATGGCATTGTTTTATACGCTAGGTAATGAAGAATTCCTTAAGTTTTTCTCACCTTTTCTTGGAGCGGTTACAGCATTATTTGCCTATCTGCTTTTTAGGAAAATAAATATATGGATTGGTTTTTTTGGAGCGATTTTTGCTACAGTTTTGAATATGCAAAGGTTGATAATGGTACCACTGATAGAACAGTTTTTACTATTTGGGATGGTATCCACTATATACTTTTATTATCTTTTTCTAAAAAAACAGCAAATTAAGTATATTATATTGACGAGTATTTTTTTAGGAATGACTTTGGCAACTAAACAGCAAGGATTTATACTTTTTGCAGGAATTCTGACCCACGGACTTATACTTGTACTTTGGGAGAAGATCAAACATAAACAATTCAGTTTTTTAAAACAGTTTGCATTAATTGCCTTATTGACAATCTTAATTTGTGTTGTTCCCCTATACGATCAGATAAAAAGGAATGGAACAATCGATAGTGTCCCAGGTGTAACACAAATACCCTTTATGTATTCTAAATATCCACTTGACGTAGAAGCATGGGAAATTCTACAGCAAAGAGTTGGATATTTCTTTCAATATAATTCTATAGATGAGATCTTGAGAACTTTATTTCTTCAGCCAATTTATTACCATAGATCCTTGAGTATGGTGAGGGCACCTACTCCACTTATCAATAATCAGATGATTATATTTGCTGTGATTTTTATTTTAGGTTGCTTATATCTTGTTAAAAAGGATAAAAAACTATTCTTCCTAATCTTAATAGTTTTCTTTATTAATTTGTTTGTGATTTATCATTCAAACACTCACTTGTGGCAGTACCATAATTTATTTTTATATTTATTTGCCATAACTTCTGTGTGTGGATTATTTAAATTTAGAAAAATATTGCGCAAATATCAAAGATTAATAATTCCATTATTTTTAGTGGTTCTAATAACATCATCCGTTATTGGGTATACAAATTACATTCATCCTATGTATGCACAGTCTAGCCATGAGAAGTATATTGAATATTACGAGCAGTTAGGAATGTATGTTAAAAATAATACACCAAAAGATAGTATTTTCCTTACTGCTCATACAAGTTTTCGATATTATTGTGAACGAAATATAATATGGATAAATGCTGGTGGTGGTGCTAAAATCCCTTTAATTTTCGAAACTAAGGATCCCAATGTTGCATTGAGATGGTTAAAGTATTACCTTATTGATTATATATTTATAAACAAAGACCAAACAAAAAGGCAAGGCACTAATGATTATATCCCCCCACATGGATTGTTAGAATACATTGACCACTCACCGTATTTTGTAAAAGTGTACGAAGTGCCTTCAGATAATCCAAAGTTGATATTATATAAGGTGATTTATCCTACACACTTCGAGAATAGTTGATTATCAAAATCTCTATATATATGCTCATCAGCCCCTATTCCTTATTTCTTGAAAAAGAACTTTAGGTTTTTAGATGTATTGTTTTGTCCTTTTTAGAGAATCTTTTAAGAAATTTCTTGCTTTAAATATCGTGATAGCACCTACTTGTTGAGATATATTATATAATAAATCAAAACGCTTCAGCTTAATCATTCTAATAATCTGACTCATAGGCTCTACATAAAGAGAAGAATTAACTCCTATAATTTTTGTTTTACCACTCAAAATCATTTTTCTGATATCTTCTATATCCAAAACATCATCCATAATACATCTACCCCTACCTATCTCAAAATAAAAATGAGCATCACTCCCACCAGTCATAGGTTTATTCCTAGATTTAGCCAAGTCCATTGCCATCTTATTTCCCGATTGAGAAATTACTCCCTCTCCTCTTGCATTAAATCCTTCTATTGCATCTATCTTTGCTAATATTTCTTCTTTAATACGTTTAGCTCTTTTATATGGATGTGCTAATACTGCTATCCCCCCTTTATTTTTAATTTCATCTATTACTTCCAATGCTGATCTTGATTTAATCTCTTCATCCAGAAACAAACCCAGTATATCTCCGCTTTCGGTTCTAATCTCAGTTCCACTAATTACAAAAAAATCATTATCTTTCACCATATTTTTCGTTTCAATCCCACCTCTAACAGTATTGTGATCTGTTATTGCTATACCATTCAACCCCCTCTTTTTTGCTACCTCTAAAATCGTTTTTGGATCTAATATAGAATCAAAGGAATATTTCGAATGAATATGTAAGTCAAACTCCATTTTGTTCACCCAATTTTATGTCGGATATAATTCATTGCTTTTAATGACAATTTTTTTAAATATCTAGTAAAAGTAAATTCTGGATCATCCTTTGATATAATCCCATCATAAACATTAGGATTAAGAAGATCCTTAATGAAACTCATTAAAAAGAGCAATTTATTTGGTTGCGAGGAAAGAATATATTGTTTAGCCACTAATAAATCCAAAAAAAGAAAACGCAGTTTGACACCCTCTTTGTATGAGATAACAGGTTCGATATCTCCATCAACGGCTATCTTGGTTAATAACCATGAAAAATCAACTCCAGAGGCAACAGCTAAAGGCAATGAACCCCAAAATCGCGGATTAACTTCCATTAATTTTGGCTCATTATCTCGTTTGTCAATTTTAAATTCCACCATCGCCACCCCATACCAATTAAATGCTTTTAATAATTTCAACCCATATTTTATTATTTTCTCGTCTCTAATACTTACACAAAAACTGCTTTGCCCACCAGTTATTGGAAGTTCTCTTATCCGCCTGTGACAAAAAATTGCTCTTGGTTCAGAATTTTTATTGAATAATGCAAAAAATCCAACTCCTGGACCCTTTATATATTCTTGAATAAGTGGAAAATCTTGTATTTTGTGCATTCGAAGATATTCCGAATTAAGTTCTTTTTCTGAATTTACAATTGTATATCTTACACCGATTAAACCCTTTTCATCTCTTGCCTTAATTACAGTAGGGTATTCGATTTCTTTCGCTACTTGTTTCACTTCTGATATACTTTTAATAAAATATGTTTTTGGAACTGGAATATTATTTTTCATAGCAAATTTTAACAACAATTCTTTATTTCGAACACGATAGATACTCTTATAATCTGGTATAGGCACTTTGATGTAAGGATTAAATAAATTTAAATGTTTAGAAATAAATTCAACAGTAGGAGTAGAAATTGGTAGCAGTACGTCATAATCTTTAGATAAATCTAACAGTTGAGATAAAAATTGTTCAGGATTTTTATGTATTGATGGCAATACAATAAGATTCTTACAATACTTTGAACGCCCTCCACCACTACCATATTTCATAAGTGCGTCTTCTTCTATAACTCCCGTAACATATACTCCGTTTCTTCCAAGTGAACGTATTACACAAAGTGCTTGCCTTTCAAAAGTGTCTGTAACAATTACTTTCATTTGTTTTTCACATCTGATTCTGAAGGTGAAATGATATTTATATCTCGGTTACATAAATATACTATGTTCCACGCCAAATTTCGCAGAGGTTTTTTTGATAAAATATCTTCAAATTTTAGAAATAGAGTGTCAATAATCCTATTTTTTCCTAGGAATCGGTTTAAAAGAGGAAATAGATAACAACCATAATTTCTTTTTCTGATTTTAAATCCTTCTTTTTTTAGAATGTTTTTTATCTGTCTCTCACTAAAGAAATGTAAGTGCTCAAGAAAGAAGGGGTTTTCAGCATTTTTCCTTAAGTTCACTTTTATTCTATTTGTCCATTCTCTATAACTATATTCTGAAGGAAAAGATAATAACCAACTTCCTTCGTTTTTAAGTACTCTATTTATCTCCTTTATGGCTTGTTCATAATTTGGAATATGCTCTACTAGCACCTCTAAAGATATTATCAAATCAAAACTTTTTTCTTTAAATGGTAAGAAACACGCATCACTATTAACAAGACGGGTAGTTACACGATTTTGACTGCACAAATCTTTTGTTTTTAACAAATAATTTTTAGATAAATCAAAGGACATAACCCCAGTCCCTCTCTTTGAGAAATACAACGAATAAATTCCAGATCCACATCTAATGTCTAATGCTTTAAGATTTTTAAAATCTGTAATATGCGATAATAGAGAAACTGACCTATTAAACCTTTCATTAAAATAAAAATGAGTTCCAGAATCGAATAAACCTATGTTTTTAGGGGAGTATTGAGCACCAATTGGTGTATATTGTCCTTGTTTCTCATAAAAATCTTTTAAATATACATGCTCTATTGGATGTTTTTTCATACGATTACCTCAACTTTTTCCGCTACAAACCCCATACGCCCCCCCACTATTTTAAAACATTTTTCCTGAGCTTTTCCATAAGTATATCAAAACTTAGCGTGCACTTATTAAATTTAAATTTGGTTGGTATTAATGGGATATAAGCGCTACACCATAGAGTATTTGTATCAAAATATGTTACCTTCAAACCATGCTTAAAAAGAAGATTTTCAATCTCGTTTCGAGTGAAAAAATGTTCATATCCCTCCATGCGAACTAATTGTCCTAATAAATAAAGAATGAAATTTTTTCTATTCGAGGTAGTTAATACTAATCTTCTTTTTGTTGTGTTGCCCATATTTTTATCCATCTTTCATAATTCTCCCAACCCTTCACATGCTCAATCGCTGAAAAAGATAAAACAACATCGAAGAATTCCATAGGAAAATCTAAGAAAAGAGCATCACCTTGATGAAGCTCTGCATTAACACCCGACTCATCCAGCCATTCCCTCCCTTTTTGGATGATTTTGTCATCCACATCAACTCCAACGATATTCTTAATGCCCCATGAATTGAAAATAATTTCAGCCACGGGATATCCGTATCCTATGTTTAATACCCTATCTCCTCTTTCAATTGCAATTTTAGCCAACCGAATATCTATACTCCGAATAAATAGATATTCAATTACAAGGTACGGATTTTTTAATTCCTTCAGTAAATATTCGTAAATTCTCAGAATAATATCTTTTTCACAATAAAATAACTCAGATATTCTATCCTGCTTTTTCATTGTTTTCACCATTTAGGCCGTGGGATGGAATTTTACATCTTATTTTACTACCTCTAATTCCCAGTATATATCTGAAATCAAATTATTTGTAATTTGATTGATCACCTTGATAATTTTTGCCGGTAAAAAACTAATAATTTTATATCGATATACATATTTCATTTTCAGGATTTTGAAACGTACCTTAGTTATCCAATTGTCACGGGATTTTAACTCAGTAAAATACTTGAAAGTGTCCTCTGTAAAAAATTTTAAATGAACCGGAGAATAAGCATTTATATCTCTGTAATAAGGGACTATAATATGAATGTTAGCATGCGGTTTGGATATTCTATGTATTTCTTCCATGGTTTTAACTAGATCCGGCAAATGTTCAAGAATGCTATAGGCATAGATATCATCAAAAGTATTGGATTTTAAAGGCCAAGGGAAGCACTTAAGGTCAAAATTTAAGTCAACACCTTCATAGGGAAGTATATCTATGTTTATACAATTTTTCATTATTTTTTTCCCGCAACCAATATTCAATTTTATTTTCATATCACCTTTCCGTTTAAATATATCTTCGTTTAATTACCTTGTTTAAATTTCTCTCCAAATTCTCTCCGCAAATTTCCCAAGTGAAGTTCTCTTTTATCCATTCTCTCCCTTTTTTGCCCATACTTTGAGCGATCTCAGGGTTGTCAAACAAATACCCAATTGCTTTAGCAAACTCTTTTTCATCTCTATTTGTTAATATTCCTGTTTCGTTATGAATAATAGTTTCTCTAGCGCCGCCCTCTCTTACTGCAACTATCGGGGTTTCGCATGCCAATGCAACTGGTTCAACTGATGGCTCCATTATGAAAGGAATTACAACTACTTTTGCTTTGTTGTGCAACTTAACAAATTCTTCATCTGGAACATACCCTTTTATTTCTAAATTCACACCTAATTTCTTAGCTAATTCATATAATCTCTTTTTCTCACCTTCTGATCCTGAAGCAGCAACTATTATTAACTTCGGACGTTTTTCCTTCGGTATCAAACTAATACTTCTGATTGCAAATTCATGTGCTTTATGGGGTAGCAATACACCAACTGATAAAACCACGTTTTCTTTTTTTACAGCCTCTATATTTCTATATCTTTTCATATCTACACCTAGGGGATTTGTTATTGAAAATACTCCATAAACTTTCCATACATATTCACGAGAGTAATATGATGGTGATAGAATTAAGTCAGCATGTTTAACACAATACCTATCTAAATATTTTCTATAAAATGTAGCAACTTTAAGAATCTTCCTCTCTTTTGACACAATAGGTTCAAAAAATATTCTTGGAGGCTCATAGCAGTAATAAACTTTTGGAATTTTCAGTAGAGGTAATATAAATACAGAATATCTATAGTGGTTAATAAAAGCTACATCACACCCTTTTTTGTTAATTTCTTTTGATATTTTTTTATATTTCCAGAACGCTATTATATCATCAATGAATGGTATCTTACGCTCTTTAAATCCAAGAGAAGTTATATAAAATTCATCTTTGATCTCTGTATAAATCTCGTTACTGATATATAAGCAATAAATATCCACATTGCATCCTCGTCTCCTTAAAGAGGACATCATATTTAAAAATGCTAATTGTGCCCCACTTTTAGTATTAAGGAAGTTTGTTATTGCTGCAATTTTCATATTTATTGCCTCATTTTAAGTGCTTTGGCTGGAACTCCTATGACAATTGTATTTTTGGGGACATTTTTTGTTACAACAGCTCCAGCACCTACTACAGAATTGTCTCCGATCTCAACTCCTGGTAAGATTACAACATTTGCCCCTATTAAAACATTATTGCCTATAGCTATTTTTTCTTTTTTAATTTGCTCTCTAATTAATTTTTCTTTATTTTTATAATCGTTGGAATGAGAATAAATTTTAACACCAGAAGAGATAGCGACATCGTTACCAATCTCTACACCACCTACACCTGAAATCAAAGTAAAATCTGCTATATGTGTATTATCACCTATTTTTATTTTTCTTCCATTAGATTCATTGTAAATTGTAACGTAATTTCCTACACTTACATAATTTCCCATTTCTATTTTCCCATGATAATATATCACGCATCCTGTACCAATTCTAGGAAAATATCCACATTTTTCAAACTTCTTAGAAAGTGATGCGCCATTAACGAAAGTAAATAAATAATAGTCCCTTCTTTTAGCGACAACTTTATTTATTGAACTTATTACTGGTAGTGTAGATATCTTAAGTATCAACTTAACTATGTGAAGGATCCTTCTGGATTTTGTTTTGGATTTATATTTAGATGAAATTTTGTCCAAAAGGTAATTATCATTACGCATTTTTAATTGCCTCTTTAAATACTCTAAGAGTTTCTTTCGCCATTTTTTCCCACGCCATATTTTCTTCAACCCACTTTCTACAATCTTTTGACATCTTTTTAATGTAATCTCTATTTTCAATACACCAAATGATCTTTTTTGCCAAATCTTTCTCATCCAAAGGCTTATACAAAAATCCTGTTTTTCCTTCCATAATTGTTTCCTTTGGACTACCATCGTTTGGTGCAATTACTGGTTTTCCCGAGGCCAAAGCTTCTGCTGGCGAACCTATTTGTGGTTCTCTAATTGCTGTGAATACAAAAACATCACAAGCAGCATAATATTTTGGTAGTTCTTCTTCAGAAATAAAACCAACTACCTTAATGTAATCTTGAACATTTAACTCTTTTATCAAATTTTGCAATTTCTCTCTTTCTATCCCATCACCAGTTATTATCACTTTAATATTTTTATGTTTTTTAATAACATAATAAGTTGCTTTAATCAGCATATCAACTCTCTTCCTCGGATGAAGTTTATTAGAAGTTAAAATAATAAAATCGTTGTTTTTAGCGTATTTTTCTCTAATTTTACTTCCATCGACATTTGGATTAAAATTTTTTGTTTCGATACCAGGCATTATAAAAATGCTATCCCGGTTATAAATTTTTTTAATCTCATTCTGCATAAACTTGCTAATCGTAATTATTTCATCTACATAATTTATAGACCACATATCAATTTTTTTGAGTACATATTCTAATATTTTTCCAGCTATTCGTTTATGCAATTTAAATCGTTTATATGTCTTTGCAGATAAATCATAAAGGAATCTTGGAGGTTCATTGCACTGATAAACAACAGGAACTTTTATTTTTTTAAACTTTTTAGTTAATGCCGCAGTAATTGGAATAGGATAATTATGAATATTTATAACATCAAAATTATCAGAAAGATATTTATATATTTTTGCAACAGAGTAGTGTTCTAGTAACTTAGACAAATCCCAATCTTTTATATTGAAACATCCTGTTTCAATAATTTTGAGATGGGGGTGAAGCATTACATTACACCTATTATCATATTTAGGAGTGAATAATGTTACTTCATTTTTCATCTTAATAAGTTCTGAGCTGAGATTAAGCAATAGTTTTTCAGCTCCATAAGGTCCGGTAAAAGTTGGGAAAATCACTGCAATTTTCATTTTATTCCCATTAATAATCCTGTAATTATTTCTATTATTTCTTTATTAAGGGAAATAGAAGAAGGTAAATTAATACCCTTTCTAGCTACTTCCTCGGCTGCTTCAAATTTTTCATTGCTTTTATAAGGTGGCATTGTATGTAGCGGATAAAAAAATGGTCTTGTCTCAATTCCATTCTCTTCCAATTCTTTCATCAATTCGTATCTTGACATGCCAAATCTATCTTCGATTAAGATTGAATACATCCAGTAAACACATTTTGCCCATTTCATTTCTGGATGCAACGTTATTAAATTTTTATCAGCTAATTCTTTTAAACCTTCTTCATACCATTTTGCAATTTGCCTTCTCTTTTCAATGAATTCATCTAATTTTTGAAGTTGAGCTAAACCAACTGCTGCTTGCATATTTGTCATTCGATAATTAAAACCAATAACATCATGCCAAAACTTTTTATTAGGATTCATTCCATGATCTCTTAAAATTCTCATTTTTTCTGCTAACTCTTCATTGTCAGTTAAACACATCCCACCTTCTCCAGTTGTTATAATTTTATTTCCATAAAAAGAGAAGCAGGAAATATCACCAAAAGAGCCTACCTTTTTACCTTTATACTCAGCTCCATGTGCTTCTGCTGCATCTTCTATGACATACAAATTATGATTTTCTACAATATCCATAATAGGATCCATATCACAGGGATGACCATATAAGTGAACAGGAATTATTGCTTTTGTATTTTTTGTAATTTTCTCCTCTATTTTCTCCGGATCTATACCCCAAAATTCCGGATGAGAATCTACAAAAATTGGTTTAGCATTACAGTAAATTACAGCATTAGCAGTTGCTATAAAAGTTAAATCTGGAACTATTACTTCATCACCTTTACTTATTCCTAAAGCTGTTAATGCTAGATGTAAAGCTGTAGTTCCGTTTGAAGTTGCAACACCATATTTACAATTGCAATATTTGGCAAAATTCTCTTCAAACTCTGGAATAAACTTACCTTTTGAGGAAATCCAGCCAGATTTTACAGCTTCTATAACATTTTCAAGTTCCTCATTCCCCAATGAAGGTTCTGCGACTGGAATCATATTACACCACCTTATTTTTAAATTTTATTTGATTTCTTTAAAAGTATTCATAAAATTAAATTTTCTTTCTACTTTTCTATGCTTTTTCTGCTTTAATCATACTCTTAATACCCTTGTCAAAATTTTTGATTCTCCAGGATAATTTGGAGCATCCCATGGAAATCTTTCACCATTTTGCCATCTTTTCCATCTATTTAAATCTTCTTTGACCATTAATTCAACTAATCTGTTAAATTTTGTTTTTGGTTCCCATCCTAACTTTTTCTTAGCTTTTGAATAATCTCCCTTTAAATAATTTACATCAAATGGTCTCAAGAATCTTTTATCCATTTTAATATATTTTTGATAATTTAAACCAACAATATCAAAAGACTTTTCACAGAATTCTTTTACACTATGAGTTTCATTTGTCGCTATCACATAATCATCTGGTTCTTTTTGTTGAAGCATGAGCCACATAGACTCTACATATTCTGGAGCATAACCCCAATCTCTTTTTGCTTCTAGGTTACCCAGCCTTAATTCTTTTTCAATTCCTAAAGAAATCTTTGCTACAGAGTTAGAGATCTTTCTTGTTACGAACTCTAGACCTCTTAAAGGAGATTCGTGATTAAATAGGATACCATTACAAGCAAAAATTCCATATCCCTCTTTATAAATCCTTGTAATCCAATAGCCATATAATTTTGTTGCTGCGTAGGGGCTAGCAGGTTGAAATAGGTCTTTCTCATTAAATGAGCCTTGTTTCTTTCCGTTTCCATATAACTCAGAAGTAGATGCTTGATAAAATTTTATTTTCGGATTTATTTGTCTTATAGCTTCCAAAACTCTCGTTACACCTAATCCAGTGATTTTTCCAGTTGCTATGGCTTGTTCAAAAGAAGCACCAACAAAACTCTGAGCAGCTAAATGATAAACCTCCTCAGGTTCAGATATTTTAATTGCTTCAATTAAAGATGCTGAATCTACTAAGTCTGCTGGAATCAAATTAATTTTCTCAAATATGCTCAGATATTGTAATCTCCAGAAGTTTGGTGTAGATAATCTACGATATATTCCATAGACTTTATAGCCTTTTTCTAGTAAAAATTTTGCTAAATAAGCACCATCCTGTCCAGTTATTCCAGTTATTAAAGCTCTTTTCATAAAATATCACCTCTTATTTCAGATTAAATTTACTCTGATAAAACTTTAAATCTTTCCTAAGTACTTCAGTTTTTTATTTTATCCTTAATTCTTGCTTTCACAGAAATATCTTGATATTTAATTTCTCTTTTTGTTAATTTTGAATCTTCTTCAAATATTAGTATATATTCATTCCCCCTTTAAAACATAATATAGAAATATGATCATAAAAAATCCTGATATTATTGAAATATAGTATGATATAGGTTCATATTCTTTGGTCCTAATACATATCAGAACAGAACCAATTATTCCAAGTAAAATAATAAAAAGAATGTCTTTTCTTTTAATTTCATACTCTTGCTATTCAATCTCCTTTTCCCTAATAGAAATAACATAGAACGAACCACTTACAATAAGTATGATTAAAACAACATTTAAATTAAAAATTTGTTTAAATAGATTTTTAAAGAATTGTTCTATAAACAAAAGAATAAGATATACTATGAGCAATATTGAAAAAATTTTGCTACAGAATTCAGAAAA
>JRER01000897.1_pt1 | contig 15069 bp, 10 predicted proteins | sample 210161 | NCBI WGS metagenome assembly JRER01 (sample SAMN03019618, study PRJNA260268) | marine sediment metagenome | biome: Marine; feature: Sediment; material: Clay; isolation source: clay from marine sediments 136 meters below sea floor depth collected from... | place: New Zealand: Canterbury...
GCTAAACTGGACAAAATAGCTAATTTATAGGCAGCATCTATGCCTTCAATATCATTAGCCGGATCGGCTTCAGCATAACCTAGTTCTTGGGCTTGCTGTAAAGCTAAAGGGAAATCCAATCCTTCTTGTGACATTCGGGTCAGAATATAGTTAGTAGTGCCGTTAAGGATGGCATAGATGGCTGAAATGTCATTAGCGGCTAAATCTTGCTGGAAAGGGGAGATAAGTGGTATGCCGCTACCCACACTTGCCTCATAGCGAAAGTCAACGTTGTGTTTCTGAGCTAAAGATAATAGCTCATATCCATACTTGGCTATCACTTCCTTGTTGGCAGTAACCACATGCTTACCATTAGTGATAGCTTGTTTTATATACTCCACGGCAGGATGCTCACCCCCGATAAGCTCAATCACTATATCCACTTCGGGGTCAGCGATAACTTCATCAATATGATTAGCCAGCATACGAGGTTCAAGCTTTAGTGCACGTGGTTTAGTTATGTCGCGCTCCAGCACCTTTTTCAAAACTAACGGAGCTCCCCCTTGTTCTGCTAGCCTATCGGCTTTGTCATGTAGAACTCTAACTACACCACTGCCTACAGTGCCCAGCCCCAATAAACCGATGCCGATGTCCTTTTTCATTACGATGGTGTCCTTCCTTTCAAAATCCTGTTTACAGCCCAGGCTCTCTTCTCTTCATTGAGAAAATCATTAATGGTACTGCTTTCCCATTGTTTTTTGAACCACTCATTAAAGGCTTTTTGGACCAGTTCATTCTTGGCTTCCTCCTCTAGCTTTCGCTCTTCCTTGCCCAAAACTTTAACTATCCAATAGCCACCCTTGGTTTGGCTAGATTCATCCTCAATTGGCTCACTGATCTCATTAAGAGAAAGGCTGATGGCAGTCTCATTAAAAGCCCAACCATGTATGTCTTCAGGTTTTAACCAACCAAGCTCACCTCCATTGTCTTTGCTTTCATGCTGGGAATATTCTTTTGCTAGTGTAGCAAAATCTTCATCCTCATCAACCTTGGTTCTAATTTCCAGTGCCTCCTGTTCACTACCAAGTAGTATGGCTCTGACCTTTATCCCCTTTTCCTCATCCTTGCCAATAACCTCTATAAGCCAGTAACCGATGTTTTTGGTTGCCGACTCATCATAAATCTTGCTTATCCCTCCAGGCTCGAGGCTGAAAGCAGCCTCTTCAATAAAGGAATTAGGCATTAATTCTCGGGGCAACCAACCCAAATCACCCTCAGTTTGGGGATGGCTGGAGAACTTGTCAAGTAAAGCGGTGAAATTCCCGCTGCTTTCCATTTCAGCCGTCACTTTGTCGGCCACTTGTTCACTCTCCACGAGCATCACTTGAATATGTGCTTGCTCTACCGGATTAGGTATTTGAGGTTCAAGATATTCCTCCACGAGCTTATTAGTTAACAACCGAGTAGTTAGTATCCCCTGATATACCTTGTCGTGGGGTAACTTCTTCTCCTTGATTTGCCTATTTATGTCCTCTATCTCCTCATTTGTAAGCTCAATTCCCAGGCTGGTAACCCTCTGTCTAATCAACTCGTCATGCTTTATCTGGTCTGCAAGAAGACTGGACATTTGATAGACTTGATCTGATGTCATGCCTTCAGTATAAACGTCGAGGGCTTCTATGTAGTAATCCATATCGAAGGAAGTATCGTTTACTTCAATCACAATCTCGCGGAGAGGCTTTATTTCACTCTTATAGTATCCATAACCCACATAGCCTATAACACCAGCTAAGAAAATGGCAGCGCTGATTACTATGATGCGGCGCATCCTCGTCTGGCGTTGCAATCTAGAGAGCTGATGCTTGGTGGGGAGTTGCTTAGGACTAATCCTCTTCTGTTTCTTGCTCAAGAGTTACAACCCATCGAACTTAATATTTTCATTGTTTTGGTAGCTTTGTTATGATAACATATTGTAAGAAGCAAAGGAACGGGGTGTAGCGCAGTCTGGTAGCGCACCTGAATGGGGTTCAGGTGGTCGGAGGTTCAAATCCTCTCACCCCGATATTAAATCAGCTTCAGGGAAACCTCAGTCAGTTAACAAAATCTCAGATACAATCCCAATACGATTTGTTAACTCTTTTGGTGAGCCCCAGAACGGAAGGCATAGTCAGGATTATCCTGCCCTGTTTTCTGGCATTATTGATGATTTGATTTTTACTGACCAAAATCTTCCCCTTTTAAGTATTGATGCTCTTCGGTAACAGTAGGCTCTCTGCGCTCAACACCAACTGATATAGTAGCGTAAGGCGCTAAGGGTCACAGTAGGCTATTTCAGCAATTCTGGTCTAACTCATTACCAACGATTGTAACGGCGACAGTGGCTGCCCCCGGTTCGCCACCCTGATTATGAACTAACCCAAGCCTGGGGTTCTTTACCTGACGAGGGCCAGCCTTGCCCTGAAGCTGTTTATACACCTCGTACAGCATTCTCAGTCCGCTGGCACCGACAGGGTGGCCAAAGCACTTCAACCCACCGTCGGTGTTGACCGGCAACTCCCCCTCTAAAGTGAAAGTCCCGGCTTCAATATCATCCCTGACCTGTCCTCTGGGGCTGAATTGCAAGTCCTCCATTTGCATTAACTCTAGGATGGTAAAAGCATCATGCACTTCGGCGATGCTTATTTCCTCCCGTGGGTTCTTCACCCCCGCCTCGGCATAGGCCGCTGCACCAGCACGACAGGTCTCCTCTACATGGACAAAATCATAAGCGGGGTTCATCCAGCCCTCGAGCGGGCCCTGAGAGACTTGTAGAGCCTTGACATAAATGGGATCGGCTCTAAAGCTCTTCGCCATGTCGGCCCTAGTTATAATAGCTGCCGCTGCCCCATCGCTCACACCACAGCAGTCGTACAGCCCTAGGGGGTAGGCGATCATAGGAGCATTGATTGCCTGCTCTAGTGTAATCTCACGGTGGAAGTGTGCCTTGGGACTAAGGGTGCCGTTATGGTGGTTCTTTACCGCAATCTGAGCCAAGAGCTTCTTGCCTTCCTCAAAACTCAGTCCATACTTGGCGAAGTAGGCGTTGGCCGCTATAGCATTTACAGCTGCTGGTGTATGACCTGGGAGCCGGTAACTCCAGGTGGCAATCGGCCTGGTCTGGGGGAGACCTAAGAAGCCTGTATCCTTTAACTTTTCTGCACCCAGCACCAATACCACGTCGTAAACCCCGGCGGCTACAGCATAGCAAGCACCCCTCAAAGCTTCCGACCCTGTGGAACAAGCATTTTCCACACGGGTAACGGGTATGTAGGGTAGCTTCAGCGGCCTGGCCATAATTCCTCCTGTCTCACCAGCCCAGACGGTTCCAAACCATGCTGCCTGGATGTCCTTGAGCTCTATGCCCGCATCCTCATAGGCCTCATAGGCGGCATCAATTATCATGTCGTTTATGCTCTTATCCCAGTTTTCCCCGAACCTGATGCAGCCCATGCCAACTATAGCAACCTTGTCCTTAATACTTTCCATCTTTCTCCCTTCTTTTTCTAGTTAATTTAGCATCTCACTGGCTGACATTTCCACCAATAATTATAGATACCGCTCACATAGTAAAGCTTTCTAAAGGTCATCTCCACCGGCATACCAACCTTTACCTCCTCGAGGTCTCGGTCGGTCATATCACACATAATCCTTCCTCCACCCTCGAAGTCAACCATAGTCACTGTGACCGGTGGATCGTCAGTGGACATTACGTAGTCATGACAGAATGAGAACAACTTGGCTTTTTTGTCAGCGAATGGATAGTACTCAAATTCGTCTTTAGCTTGGCAGACCATGCACACTCTTTGAGGAGGATATTGGGGTGTCCCACAGCGCTTGCATTTGGTCCCACGCAGACACAGTTCTCCTTGATTTTCCCGCCATTGCGCCTGTGGCGCTGGCTGACGAAACTCTATTGGTGGGCGTTCTTGAGGCTGGACATCAACGAGTCCACGCCAGCGCAGGTACCTGTTGTAGCTGGATAACATCCGCTTCGATGCCAGATGTCTCTTTATTCCTCGCCTATCTCTAACCTTTTCTATTTCATCGCTTACCTTCAGGCTAAAAACATCGCATCCATTACCGTAGCTAGCAAGAAGTATCCTGTCTCCCCCCTTTGCCTCCTCTAGAGCTGCCACCAGGCACATCAATGACATGGCGGTGCCGGTGTTACCCACTGCGGAGTGCAAGGTGTCTTGCACCTGAGTTTTTAAATCCAAACCCAGCTTCCGAGCCACCGCACCGAGCTGCCGCGAATTAGGAGAGTAGAAAGCAGCCTTAGAGTAATCTTTCGGAGCCAGGTTAAACTTCTTTAGGGCAGCAGAAACTGCTTCCAGAACGACTACGTTATATCCTTTTTCTTGGATAAAGCGGTCCTCCCCGGAGCGGACAAAAATGTCTCTGTCTGCCCTCCATATATCTTGAAGCTCATTGTGGAGGGTATAGCTACCTTCAATTTCGGCAATAACCCCCGTGTCACCTATTAGAACGGCAGCAGCACCATCACCAAAAGCCATCTCGCTACCCCCGGCAGGGTGCCCCAGGCGAACATCAGAGGCACAGACTAAAACCTTTTTGGTTGAGACACTGTTAACCGCATCCATGGCAGCTCTCATTGCATTCGTTCCGCCCCTCAGGGATCCAGAAAAGTCCATTGTAACTGCTCCCCTAGGCAGACCCAGTACTGTGGCTATCGTAGCGGCGGACTGCTTTTCCTTATAGGGTGAAGTAGTTGAGACAAAGTACAGACCTTCAATGCTTTCGGGGGCTATTCCTCTTATGCAATCCCTGGCGGCAGCTACAGCCATTGTCAGGCTATCTTCATCATAGTTGGCTACAGCCCTCTCTCCCGGCACCTCAGCTGCACCCCAGGCGCTGGCAATCTCAGCTCGACTCAACCGATAGAGCGGTATATATGCGCCATACGACGTAACCCCTATCATTTCTTTTCTCCTTTCTTCCTTTGCATTATTTGAGTGTCCGTAAATACTATAGTTTTCGACCTCCTTCTCTACGGGATAGAATAACCCGCTCCTAGAACTTCTCCACCCTAGCCAGCATAACTGATTGGCTACTACCAACGATTTCTATTACATCAAGGGATAGCAAAGCAACCTGGCTTATCTAGTGGACGCAACATCATACCAAAAAGTTCTACCAAAGTCTAAACAGTGTACTCGTCCAGTACATTAGTGACACTTGATTTCCTTTCTTGTCATTGCGAGCGAAGCGAAGCAATCTCATTCCTCCCCCTGGATTGCGGAGCCTGTTCCGAGCGTAAGCGAGGAATCCTGCTCCTGGTTTGCTTCGGCTACGCCTCGCAACCGCAAAGCTCCTTGCAATGACATAAAGAACCGCTAGAGACTGTTCCAAACTCAAAGTAGAAGATAGCCTTATACTTCAAAGTGTCACCCATCTATCTGAACGAGATCAACAGCCTCTCCTGGACTTATTCCGCCTTGTATTATTTTGTGGTGCTTGCACCTGGGCAACCTGAGCTTACTATTATTCCCTAAACACTTTCGGCTCCGGCGCTAAACAGGGCATCATTGGCTACTGCGACCGGGTCTCGGTCACGAACACTCAGCTTGAGGGCTTCATATAATGCATACCAACCTACCTCAGCTATAAGTACTGCCATCTTTAGGCAATTAATTTCATCCTCTGTTTTTACAGCTCGTGCTTCCAGCATCACAGGCATTACATCAACAGTCTCTATGCCAGCTTCCCTTAGCGTTTGATGAGCAGGTTCATCAAGCTCATTAACACCTAACTTCTCCCGCGCAAATTTTGCTATTACCTGCCTCCTTCAAAAAATAAAATAAAAAAATCTGGCGTCACGATTCTTTCGTGATCCATTCGTCAAAAATTAGATTAATTGTGACATTTCAAGAGCTCACTGATTCAATTCGCCTGGTTGACATGGTTAGGCTATGATGGATAAAATATAGCGTTTTACATAGAGATGGATATACTGTAATATGGCTGATGTAAGACTTGGTTCAGGTGAGAGTTTTGAAAGTTTGCTGCGTAGGTTTAATAGGCAAGTGCAGCACGACAATATTTTAGCTGAGGTTCGCCGTCGCAGGTTTTATGAGAAACCCAGCGATGAGCGTAAGAAGAAAGAAGCGATAAAGCGGCGAAAAAGTTCTAAGTAGCCAAGGTGAAGTGGAGAAAAAGATAAGGGAAGACCTCAAAGAAGCGTTAAAGCAACACGACGGAGCCAGAGTTTCTATATTGCGTTTGCTCTTATCTGAGATAAAGAAGGCTGAAATTGCTCAACGGAACCCCCTTGATGATAATAAAATTGTTGATGTTATCGGTAAGGAGGTAAAGCGACATCGGGAGAGCATTGAAGCTTTCAAGCAGGGGAATCGCAATGATCTTGTAGCTCAGGAAGAAGCGGAATTGTCTATCCTTATGGAGTATCTTCCCAAGCAGATGAGCCATGAAGAGATCATAACTGTGGCACAGCAGGCGATTGGTGCAGTTGGAGCTAAAGGAATAAGTGACAAGGGTAAAGTCATGTCTCAGCTTATGCCAAAGCTCAGGGGCAAAGCTGATGGTAAAGAAGTCAGCAATGTAGTTTCAGAGTTGCTTGCTAATCTTTGAATTTATAGCGATAGTCAAGGTTTTAGCTCTAGAATTAAATGGTGTGTGGCGGTAAAATAATACCGTCATTATTTTTTATTTGTAGTAAAGAGGGCAATGTTTTAGACATGATGCCCTATCCTGAGCGAGCTTGCGAGCCGCTTCTTGGCACCATAGATGGCAATCTAATTTGGGAGTCGATTATTAACAGCTTGCGGCAATAAAGGTGCTCGTATTTCCTTTGTAGTTACCTCCAACGGAGTAACCGATTCCAGCCCATGTTATACTATTGGCAAACAAACTAAAGGAAGCGATGTCGATCACTCTGCGAAAGCACTATTCTAAGGCTGATGCCGATTTTATAGCCAGGATATTTGCCGTTATTGAAGGCTTTAGCCATAAGGGGAAGCCTTATTTAGTTTACCTCCAGAGTCGGGAGCAAAATGACGAGTTTCTCATGCGTGACAATTTGGTAAAGCCCCTGTTTGTAACTCTTGGCTATCACTCTCAACAGGATTTCAGTCCTGAAGAAACAGTTACCACAGGTAGGATAGACACCATCATCCGCAACCACCAGAACCATCCCGTTATCGTCATTGAAACCCAAAGTAGCCTGCTGAGGGACCTCTCTGAGCATCGCCGACGCCTGTTTGCCTACACTGAGGAAATAGGAGCTAGATTTGCTGTGCTTAGTGACGGAGTTCGTTGTGAAGCTTGGGAATGTCCCGGGAAAGGCAAGGCACGTTTCCAGCGAATAGAGTTGAATCTTCAAGATATTTATCACGGGTGGCTAGTTAAAGGGATAGGCGGTCTTACCGAAAGCGAGATTGGAGGACTACTAAGGTTTAGATACCTTTCTAAAGAATTTCTCTTTATCAGCGAGGAAGAACTCTATCAGGAGCCTGAGCTTGATGTGTCTCAGGTTACTATTTTTTCCCAGTTGCTGGAGGATTTGCAGGGGGCGATGCGTCTGGTGAAGGTAGAAATCCAGGAGCAGTTTGAGCTGAGGCAGCAGGAATATCAGCAGTATCGGCTGCTACAAGAAAGAAGGGCTAAAGGGGAAACCATTTACGATAGCCAGCTCAGGAAATTTCAAGATTCCTACCGCACCATGAAGGCTTTTCAGGACTGGCGCTGGGTATCGGCTGCGGCTAACAGTGGCAGCGAGGAGCTTTTCTGCACCGAAGCTATGTATATCCTGTTCAACCGTCTACTTCTGCTAAGGATATTTGAGGACAAGGGTCTTACTACTCGCAAAATCTCAAACGGAGGCATTAAGGACTGGCTTGCCTGGAAAGGCTTTTTTGAATTCAGAAAGGCTAACTACACCGAACTCCTAAGGTCAGCCTACGAAACTATGGACCGGGTGTATCCCCATCTCTATCGGCAAAGTATATTCGACTGGTATATTCCGGAGAGCGAAACCGTCCTGCGTATTCTCTTTGTGTTCAATCGCTATAACTTCAAAAGCGTTGACCGGGATGTGCTCGGCAAGCTCTATGAAAGGTATTTAGACTATGAAGAGCGCAAGCGACTGGGTCAGTTTTATACTCCAGAGGAGGTGATAGACTATATCTTACAAGCAGCCGGCTATACCGCCGACCGAGAAATCGAAGGCAAGAAACTCTTAGACCCGGCCTGTGGCTCGGGTGGATTTCTGGTTCGAGCAGTCAATATTCTTAGCCAACGGCTTCGAGCCAAGGGTTTTGGTGCTGGAACTATCTTGCATCAGATTCAGGATTCTATTTATGGCTTTGACCTTAATCCCTTCGCTGCTCATCTGGCTGAGACGAATCTACTCTTTCAGGTAATAGAGCTCATCAATGAAGCCAAGCAGGCTAACCCTGATTTTAAGATGGAGAAATTCAATATCTACGTTACCGACTCCCTGTTACCGCCTAAGCCAGCAACAACTCAGCTTTCGTTGGGTGAAGAGTTTTCCAGCGAATATGCTGAGGATGCTGAAGTAGTGAGGCAGGTAAAATTGAAGCAGGGCAATTTTGCCAGTGGTTTTGACTTTATAGTCACCAATCCTCCTTATGTGAGAACTGAGAATATTCTCCCTGAATATAAGAAACAGCTGGCTCAGAATTTCAAGGAAGTTTACCAAGGGCGTTTTGACCTGTATATCTTTTTCCTTGGTCTGGGGCTCAAGATGCTCAAGGAAGGGGGGCGGCTTGGCTACATCGTTCCCGCCAAGTTTCTGGTGACCGAAAACGGTGGCATGCTCAGGCAATACATAGTTCAAAATGCCTCTATTCGGGAGATTGTGGACATCTCCCGATCGAAAGTATTTAAAGAAGTGGGCAATTACCCAGTAGTAGTGATTTTCCAGGGAGAAGAGGAGGAACGGGCAAGAAAAAGCACCCGAGTTAGGGTAGCGAGGTGGCTGGCCGACTCCATAGAAGCTTTGCCTGAACTGGCAGAAGCTAAGGAAGTGGAAGGCAAACCCTATCAAATTTACCATATAGCACAGGAGAGATTTGCTACGAACTTTGACCACATCTTTGATATAGGCTGCACAGAGGAAGTTTATAAGCTTTGCCAGAAAATCGCCGCTGGTTGTGCCAGATTGAGTAATGTTTGTGAGACGCATCAAGGCATTATCACGGGCAAAAAGGCAGCCGATGATTCTGCCCGTAGAAAGAATATTGTCCTTGCTCAGGATATGCTGAGCCTTCCACCCGAGAGAGTGGATCTGTGTAAGAAAGTTATTGACGGCAAAAATGTACCCTACAGATATGCCATAGATTGGCATAACGAATATCTTATTTATGCCCCCGATGAATTGACTGCGCCACGAGAGGTAACGTGGTTTGAGGCAGAGAAGTTAGTTATCCAAAAAATAGCTAAGCACGTTACTGCTACTTACGACACTGATAACTTTTATTGTTTAGATACGCTTTATATAGGCCTTCAGAAGGATGCTAGCTACAACCTCAAATATATACTTGCTATCCTCAATTCTCGATTGCTAGACTTCTGCTACAAAGCAGCCTTCGGGGCCGTCCACATCGGCAGCGATTATTTAGAGTATCGCACTCGTTATCTGGATACCTTGCCCATAAAGCCAACATCGCCAGAAAAGCAAGCTGAGCTGGTGGGCCTGGTGGATGAGACATTGGCAATCAATAAACAATTGCCAAGGCTTAGGGCATTAGCCGACGATTTTTCAGCGCTGGTTTCTAGCATGCAATTACCTCTTGTTTCACTAGCATCATCGCCGGCAGTAAAGCAAGTCAACATTCCGCCCGTGTTAGGGATTCCAAAGCTTTCCATTAGAGGCGAGAAAGTACATCTGGGAAGAAAGGCATTCATCGAGATGGTGGATGAAAAACATGCTCACTATCTTTTTCTCTATCTCGATGCTATTAAAGATGAGCTAAGGGGCAGGACTCAAGGCGAACTTCTTCAGCTTGCTTGTCTTCCCACTTCCGCCTCAGCAGTAGACTCAGCTTTGGCTCGGAGAACAGCTTTGGAGGAGGAAGTTAAAGAGCTGGAAGCCCGTCGTTCCGATATCGACGGGGAAATCGATAACAGGGTATATCAGCTTTACAATTTAACCGATGAGGAAATAAGGATGGTGACAAGCCAGGCTTGACTTTGACAAATCAAGGTCGGAAAAGATAGCAGGAGGAAAATTATGAAAGGAACTTTAATCGGCGTGCGAGGTACTAGAGCTAGCATCCCGCCTAAGCTCACGTTTAATATAGAGGTGGAGAATGAATCCCGTGATACAGCGGTTTGGGTTTTCGCCTGGAGTGGAGAAGTAGGCTTAGAGGATCCGAGATGGGATTTAGGCAATTTGAAAACTGAGTTTAAAGGAATGCGGTTTGCACCTTTAGAGAAACAAAGTTTTGGATTTGAGTGGGAAATCGACTATGCCAAGCTTGAGCGACTTGAAGAGGAAAGAAAAGGAGGAAATCTTCTCCTCAACGTAGTCTTAAACCTCTTGCAAGCTTCTTTGCCTGAGGCTGCGGCAATGCCCATCAGCCTTCATATGCTAAGGAGCGCCGTGGTTCGAGTCTATTCTCCTGGGCATGGCAGAGTTTTTATCGCCAAATCAGTGTGGGAAGAACAATTGGAAAGGTTAGGTTACGGGAAGGTGGAATACCTGGAGCTTTATCTTCCTCCCCCGCCGATGGGGACTCAGTTGGACATAGCTTTGGGACATCTCAAAAAAGCGAAGGAAAATTTTAGCAAGTGTGAAGATCCTGATGTGCTGACCAGTTGTAGAAGAGCTATTGAGGAACTTCAGAAATTATTTGGCTCAAATGAAGATGAGCGCAAGATTTTCGTTGCCCAAACCTTACAAGATGAGAAAAAAGCGGAGGACTACAGGGATTTACTGGAAGTGGTTCAAAAGGCAAAGAACTTTGCTAGTGGAGGACCACATACATATTGGGTTAGGGCTGCTGATAGAAGGGATGCAGAACTTGCCTTGCGGATAACTTGGGCTATAGTTGGCTATTTTGCTAAAAACCTAGCCCGATTAAGAACTTAGATAAAGGTAATCACTTGTGGGGCAATTCTAGGTGACGTTGAGGATAATCTGATTTGGAAGTCGATTATAGGGAGGGAAAGCAATGGAGCATCTATTTTATAAGGAATATCGAAGCCAGAAATTGTCTGATGGTCGCGAGCTATTTAGTATTATGTTTAAAGACAAAGATAATAAGGAATATATTTGGGCACCGAAGTGGGACGACTTTTCACTTTGTTTTATGGTTGCTTATGTCACGGAAGCTCAAAATGCTGGCGTAGTAATCAAAAACACCTTGGAGAAGTTGGATAAAGATATAAAACCATTCTTTCAAGCTGTAGAATTAATACAAGATATCAAGCCATCCGATGTCTTTCCGAAGGTGCTACAAGAAAAACTTCAGAAACTAATACCAGGGAGAGCCAAACCAGAGGAACATGAATCAAAAAAGGAATAGGGATGACTATTTCTAAAGAAGCTCTCGATAAAGTTGCTTTAAGCGAAAAGGAATATAACCTTATTGTTCAGCAACTGGGGCGGGAGCCAAATGAGGTGGAATTGGGAATGTTCGGCTCTTTATGGAGTGAGCATTGTGGTTATAAACATTCTAAGCCTTTGCTTAAGCTTCTGCCTTCGCGAAGTAGGCGTGTCTTGGTCGGCCCAGGGGAGGAAAATGCTGGGGCTGTAGATATTGGTGATGGGCAGGTGGTGGTAATGAAAATAGAGTCTCACAATCACCCCTCAGTGATTGACCCATATCAAGGTGCAGCTACCGCAGTAGGCGGTGTTGTGCGCGATGTCTTTACTATGGGGGCTCGGCCTGTAGCTTTGCTTAACTCGCTTCGCTTTGGTCCTCTAACTGAGTCCAGTAATTGCTACTTATTCAACGGAGTTGTCGATGGTATTGCTGGTTATGGAAACTGCTTGGGGATACCTAATGTAGGAGGTGAGGTATTTTTTGCTGATGGGTACACTAGCAATCCGCTAGTTAATGGCTTATGTTTGGGCATTTGTGAGGGGGGTAAGCTGGTTAAAGCCAATGCCAGTGGTGAAGGTAACCTGTTAATAGTCGTGGGAGCTGATACTGGGCGTGATGGGATTCACGGCGCCTCTGGTCTAGCGTCACGAGTTTTTGAGGATGAGCAGGAGTCCAGGTCAACGGTCCCGGTGGGCGATCCCTCTCTGGAAAAACTGCTCATTGAAGCATGCCTTGAGTTAGCACAGACTGATTGGATCGTAGGCATGCAAGACCTGGGAGCTGCTGGATTGACTGCTGCCACTGTAGAGTCTGCAGCAAGGGGTGGAGGCGGAGTGGAAATAGATGTGCTTAAGGTGTCTCGTCGCGAGGAGAATATGACCCCTTACGAGGTAATGCTCGCAGAATCACAGGAGAGAATGTTGGTAATTGTGAGAAGAGGCTGTGAAGATAAAGTGAAAGCCTTGTTTGATCGCTGGGGACTACACTCTAATATCATTGGTCAGGTTACAGGTAATAAACTAGCTGTAATTAAAGAAGGGGAGAAGGTTGTGGCTGAAGTTCCGGTGGCTCTTTTGGTTTCCCCGCCAATGTATCAGCGGCGAAGTAAAAAGCCAAAATGGCTCGAGGAACTCCAATCATTAGATGTGAACGCCATCCCTGATCTTAAGCCGAGGCAATGTAATTCCACCCTGCTTCGTTTATTGGCTTCACCGAATATTGCCAGCAAAGAACTAGTTTATCGCCAATACGACCATCAAGCGATGGGTAACACTGTGGTTTCTCCCGGCAGCGATGCCGCTGTTTTGCGCATCAAGGGCACTAAGAAAGGTATTTCGTTAACTACCGATGGCAATGGGCGGTATTGCTATCTTGACCCTTATCTAGGTGGTGTCATTGCTGTAGCTGAGGCTGCTCGAAATTTGGTTTGCAGTGGTGCTGAACCTTTAGCTATCACCGATTGCCTTAATTTTGGTGATCCGGAAAAGGGCGATGTCTATTACCAACTAAAAAACTGTATTAAGGGGATGGCACGGGCTTGTCGGGAGCTGCGAATCCCAGTTATTAGCGGGAATGTCAGTCTCTACAATGAGACCAAAGGTCAGGCTATCTACCCTACCCCGGTGGTAGGTATGGTGGGGTTGCTCGCCGACATAAATAGGCATTGCACCATATCTTTTAAAGATGAAGGTGATTTGGTATTTCTGCTCGGTGGTGGAGGAGATGGTCTCGGGGGCAGTGAGTATCTGGAATTGGTACATGGCTTAGTGAAAGGGAGACCTTCTATTGATTTAGATTTGGAAAGAAGGGTGCAGCGTTGTTGCCTGGAAGTCATAGAGCATGGGTTTGTCAAATCAGCTCATGATTGCTCTGAGGGTGGATTGGCAATAGCTATTGCGGAAAGCTGCGTCGTTGGCGATATTGGCTTTAAGGGAGCAAGCTGGAAGGTGATGGGAAGGTTGGATTCTGTTTTCTTTGGTGAGCTTCAATCGCGTGTTGTAGTATCGGTAGCACCTGGTTTGATGGCAAAGTTAGATAGGATAGCTACCAAGTGGCATGTGCCGTTAACTTTATTAGGGACCGTTGGCGGTAAGCGCTTATCAGTGAAAGGCTACATTGATTTATCTTTGCCTGAGATAGGAAAGGCATGGCGGAACGGGTTAAAGCAGTTATTGGATTAGTTTTTTCTTAAAAAGAGATATAGAGGGACTTAAAGAAAATGGCTGAAGTTCGTCCATTTCGAGGCATACGCTATAATCAGGAAATAGTCAAGGATTTAGCCAGGGTCATCTGCCCTCCATATGACATTATCACTCCCCGGCAGCAAAAGTATTATTATGAAAGAAGCGATTACAATGCTATCCGATTAGAGTATCCCCTACCTGTCATGGCGAACGAAGCGAAGCAATCTAATTCTAATGATAATAGCAGATACAGTAGAGCAGCTATTACCTTTCAAGAATGGCTTGAGAAAGGGGTTCTTCGAATTGATGATTATCCTGCTTTCTATCTTCATGACCATTACTTTTCTTATCTCGGGAAAAAAAGAAAGCGACGTGGACTGACAGCTCGCGTTAGATTAGAGCCATGGTATAAGGGGATATACCCTCATGAGGAAACATTGTCCAAAGTTAAGCGTGATCGTTTACAGCTAATGCGGGCTTGCCAAGCTAACATCAGTCCTCTCTTTGCCTTATACCAAGATTTAGAAGGGAAGGTCGCCAAAATATTGTCCGTAGCTTCGCAAGATAAGCCCATAATGGAGCTAGCTAATTCTGGTGAGAGCCATGTTGTTTGGGCGATTACCGAGCCTAAATTCACCCAGCAAATCAGCGAGCTTTTGGTTCCTCAGCCTGTTTACATAGCTGATGGTCATCATCGCTATGAAACGGCGCTAGCTTACCAGCAAGAAAGAGTAAATGGCTATTGCCATTGTGAGGCACAAAGTGCCGAAGCAATCTCAGAGGAAGCTTTCAATTATGTGATGATGACCTTAGTCAAATTTTCTGACCCTGGGTTAGTTATCTTTCCTATTCATAGATTAGTGCGCGGCGTAGCGCCCTCTACTCTGGCGGGACTAAAAAGCCAGCTTGAAAACTTCTTTGCCTTGGAATTTGTACCCTTAGCTGAGGACTTTCTTGTCTCAAGTCATCGCGGTGAGCCGAAGCTTAGAGCCGAAGCTCCGAGCGAGGCGAAGAGGCAGCGAGGAGGAAGTGAAGCAATCTCCAGAATAATTAACGGGGCACTTTTCGGAATATTAGGCTTAGAACCTCAGTCGTTGGTGCTTGTGAGGCGGCACCATAGTGTTTCTTTTGATGATACAATGCCGGGGTATCATTCGCGGGCTTATAAGAATCTCAATGTTAGTCTGCTCAATTACGTTATTTTGGGTGGGATGTTGGGGATGGCACAAGACAGTGAAGACATCGCTTACATTGTTGACATAGATGAGGCTTGCCAGCAGGTAAAAGAAGGAAAATATCAATTGGCTTTCTTGTTAAAT
>JRER01000460.1_pt1 | contig 15051 bp, 11 predicted proteins | sample 210161 | NCBI WGS metagenome assembly JRER01 (sample SAMN03019618, study PRJNA260268) | marine sediment metagenome | biome: Marine; feature: Sediment; material: Clay; isolation source: clay from marine sediments 136 meters below sea floor depth collected from... | place: New Zealand: Canterbury...
TGTCTTTGAAAGTATATCACAAAGCTCTAAATGATATTTATTTATTTATGTTTCTTATGTGAAGTTAATATTTTTTGATTTGTTTAGATTTGCTAAAATTATAGAGAGGGTATATTGAAACAGATTATCACACTTGCTTGCACTGAGTGTAAGCGTAGAAATTATACAACTACGAAAAACAAAACTAATAATCCTGAGAGATTACAGCTAAAAAAATACTGTAAATGGTGTAAAAAACATACAATACATAAGGAGACAAGATAAAATAAATTTAAGCTAAATAATCGCAGGGCTGTAGCTCCAACTGGTAGAGCACCGGTCTCCAAAACCGGTTGTTGGGGGTTCGAATCCCTCCAGCCCTGCCAATTAATTATTTTCAAAATTGAAGGGCTTTAGATATGCTTTCTTGGGTTAAAATAACTGTGAAAGTATGTAAAAGTGATATGAATTAAACTTAATTTTCAAAAATATTATTATGTGATTTAATTAATAATTTAAATAAAGCTTTTTATGTTAAATACTCAATTTAAAAAATATTTTAAAGGTTAAATAAATGGGAAAAAGGAAAATCTCAAGAAGATTAAGAAAATTAGAAACAAAAGAAGCAAAGGAAAAAGCAAAAGTCAAGAGCTACAAAAAGAAACCCAAAAAAGGGAAACCTGGGAAGAGGAAAATTGAAAAAAAGAAACCTATCTGGGAAAGGGTTACAAAATATTTTAAAAATGTCTGGCTTGAATTAAAGAAGGTTTCTTGGCCAAGCAGGAGTTCTCTAATATCGTATACATTGACTACGATTACTACTATCTTAATCTTTGTACTTTTTATAGGTATATGTGATTTCTTATTCACACAATTAATTATATTTTTACAAAAAATAAAACCTTAAAAGGTGGTATGTAAATTGGAACCAAAATGGTATGTTATACATTCATATGCTGGTTATGAAAAAAAAGTCAAGGATAATCTAAAGCAGAGAATCCAATCAATGGAGATGGAAGATAGAATATTTGAAATATTTATCCCTGAAGAAGAGGTTATGGAACTTGATGCTGGGAAAAAGAAAGTAAATAGGAAGAGAATTTTCCCAGGATATATTTTAGTAAAAATGATATTGGATGATGACTCCTGGTATGTTGTTAGAAATACTCCCGGAGTTACTGGATTTATTGGCTCAGATTCAGAACCAACATCACTTTCTCCAATGGAGGTCCGTAAAATAAGAAGAAGAACAGAGGTAAAGAAACCAAGAGCACGTACACATTTTGAAGTTGGTGAGCCAGTTAAGGTAAAGTCAGGTCCATTTGCCAATTTTGACGGGACTATAAGTGAGATAAATATTGATCAGGGAAGATTGAGAGTTTTGGTTTTGATATTTGGAAGGCAAACACCTGTTGAGTTAAGCTTTGATCAAGTAGAAAAAATATAACTTTAAGTATATTTCCTTGCCTAACAATGTCATCGGAAATATAATGCAAAGCAATAAACAGAATTTAAATTTTTAAAAATAAAGCATTTTAAAATAAACTAAATAATAATATACCTTAAATAATATATTAGATATATATTAAAGGTACATGTTCCAAAATGACAAAAGATAGTTATTAAAAAGGAAAGTTTATGGCTAAGAAAATTATAGGAAAGATAAAATTACAAATACCCGCAGGTCAGGCTAATCCTGCTCCACCTGTTGGTCCTGCATTGGGACAGCATGGTGTTAATATAATGCAATTCTGTCAGGCTTTTAATAATATGACAGAGAATCAAGAGGGTATGATAATTCCAGTTATTATAACTGTTTATCAGGACAGATCTTTTATTTTTATTACAAAGACTCCTCCAGCTGCTGTTCTATTAAAAAAAGCAGCAAACATAGAAAAGGGCTCTGAAGAACCAAATCGTAAAAAAGTTGGCAAAGTTCCAAAAAGAAAAATAAGAGAAATAGCTGAGTTAAAAATGAAGGATTTAAATGCAGTAGATATAGAATCTGCAATGAAGATTATAGAAGGAACTGCAAAGAATATGGGATTGGAAGTAATAGATTAATAAGGTAAAGGAGAAAATTTTTGAAAAGAGGAAAGAGATATAGAAGTATTTTAGAAAAGATAGATAAAAATAAATTATATTCACCTTGGGAAGCATTAAGCTTGATAAAGGAAATTTCAAATGCTAATTTTGATGAAGCTGTTGAAGTTGCAATAAGATTGGGAATAGACCCAAAAAAGGCTGATCAGCAAGTTAGAAGGACTGTGATTCTACCTCATGGAACTGGAAAAATTCCAAAGGTTTTAGTTTTTGCAAAAGGTGAAAAAGCAAAAGAGGCTGAGAAAGCTGGAGCAGAGATTGTAGGTGAAGAGGATTTAGCAGAAAAGATAAAGGATGGTTTTTTAGATTTTGATGTTGCTATTGCAACACCAGATATGATGAGAGTAGTAGGAAGATTGGGAAAAATTCTTGGTCCAAGAGGTCTAATGCCCAATCCAAAAACAGGTACAGTTACTTTTGAAGTTGGTAAAGCCATACAAGATGCAAAAAAAGGGAAAGTTGAATATAGAACAGATAAATACGCAATAGTTCATCTTATATTAGGTAAAGTCTCATTTTCAGTAAAAGAACTTGTTGAAAATTATGCTATATTAATTTATGAAATAATGAAAGCAAAACCATCAGCAGCTAAGGGTAAATATTTAAGAAGTATACATTTTTCATCATCTATGGGTCCCTCAGTGTCGGTTGATACATCAATAGTAAGAGACCTCATAGAGGAGTAAATACAAACATAAAATATATTAATTCTTTAAAGCTTTGGGTATGTTTTTTCCCTTCGCTGTGCTCAAGGGCAAGATCTGAACAAAGGGAATTTACTCGAGAACAGGCCCTTCCCCTTCGTTGCACTCGAGGGTCAAGGACAAGCTTTGAAAATGTCTTCAAAAGTATAGCACAAAATTAAGAATTGGAATTAAATCTAGATATTAATTTGTCATAATTATAAAATAGTATTTTTGATCTTGAAAAAGATTTTAAAATTAGACTTTAAGATTAATTAAAAATGGAGGGAATTTGGTAACTTCTAAAAAAAAGGAGATAACTAAACAACTTTTTGAAAGATTTTCAAAGGCAAAAAGTGTTGTATTTGCAGATTATAGTGGATTTTCAGTTAAAGAAATGAATGAGTTAAGAGCGAAGTTTAGAGAATCTGATATAGAATTTAGAATAATAAAAAACACATTAGCAAAGATAGCATTAGATAAAGCTAAAATAAAGGGATTAGAAGGATATCTTGTGGGACCAACAAGTGCTGCATTCAGTTACTCAGAACCAATTATGGCAGCAAAAATATTAAAATCATTTAATATAAATGGCAAGAATTTGACAATTAAAGCTGGATATGTAGAAGGTGAAATTTATGGACACGATGAGATGGTTTATTTAGCAAGTTTGCCTTCCAGGGAGGAACTAATTGCAAGTTTTATTAGGTATCTTTCTTATCCACTATATAGATTCGTGCATGTATTAAGAGATCCTTTGGTAAATTTAATAAATATATTAAGTAATATTAAAAAATCAGAGAAATAGAATAAAATATTTTTTAGCTTTGAGTATAATTTCTTGATGAAAAATACCCATGAAAGTAACTCGTGAATCTATTGGTAAAATCTAAATTTAATGAAGCAGTGAATTTTAATTAAAAAAAATAATATTTTTGAGTTAAAAATAGGAGGCTAAATGACTGAAAAGAAAAAAACAAAGACTAAAAAGAAAAAAATCACAAAAGAAACTGCTACTAAAAAAGTTACTAAAGAAAAGAAAAAAATAAGTGCTAAGGAGATTATAGAAGCAGTTGAAAATATGACTGTAAAAGAGCTTGCAGAACTTGTTGATACTTTGGAGGAGAGATTTGGAGTTGTAGCAGCAACTCCTGTTACTATAGCAGCATCTACAACCAAAGAAGAAGTTAAGAAGGAAGAGGAAAAAACAGAGTTTGATGTCGTATTGACTAACATTGGAGAAAAGAAAATTCAGGTTATAAAAGAGGTAAGAACATTAACAAGGTTAGGTCTTAAAGAAGCAAAAGCTGTAGTGGATAATGCTCCAGAAGTGGTATTAAAGGGTATTAGCAAAGAGGAAGCTGAGAGTGCAAAGAAGAAATTAGAGGATGTTGGTGCAACTATTGAAATAAAATAATTTCGATTATTTAAAAAATCAAAAATTACTTGATTATTTTAAATAATTAATAGTATAATAAAAGTTTATATAAATACTAAAATATTGTATAATATTTACATAAATAAAAATAATACTCTAATTAATATTTAAACATTTAATTCTTAAAATATTAATTTTCTTAAAATTATTCCTTTTCAGGAGGGAGTGATTTTTTTTGTCTAAAAAAAAGTATAAAAAAATAGAGAGATTTAATTATTCATCTCCCGAAGAGATTATTTCTGAACCTCATCTTCTTGATATTCAGAAGAAATCTTTTGAGCAGTTATTAAAAAAAGGAATAAGTGAAGTACTTGATGATATATCTCCTATTGAGGATTTTACAAAAACTCTTCAACTTGAATTTGGAGATTATCATCTTCATGAGCTGGGAAAGAAAAGTAAAAAATCATCTCCTGCGGTTCTTCTTGAATGTCCAGCTCCAAAATGCAAAAGGTATGCTAATATAAAATTTGACCCATATGTTTGTAAAGAGAGAGATCTAACTTATAGTATGCCTTTATGGGTTCGTGCAAAATTTAAGAATAAGGAAACAGGTGAGATAAAAGAACAAGCAGTTTTCTTAGGAGATTTCCCTCTCATGACTGAAAAGGGAACTTTTATAGTAAATGGTACTGAAAGAGTAATTGTTAGTCAGCTGGTTAGGTCTCCAGGTGTCTATTACGATAGAGAAATTGATAGAGAAACTGATCAATCATTATACACGTGTAAACTCATTCCAACAAGGGGAGCATGGTTGGAAATGGCTTTCAACAAGAGTGGTGTTCTATTTGTAAGAATTGATAGAAAAAGAAAATTTCCAGTAACAACCTTTTTAAAAGCACTTGGATTTGGGGATGATGAAAAGATAAAGGAATTGTTTGGAAACTTAAAGGAAATCGAAAAAACCTTAAAGAAAGACCCAACAGAGTCACGTGAACAAGCATTAATAGAAGTATATAAAAAGATGAGACCTGGAGAACCGCCGACTTTAGATAGTGCAGAGAATCTTATAAGTAACTTATTTTATAATCCTAAAAGATATAACTTAGGAGATGTTGGAAGATATAAATTAAATAAAAAATTGCATTTAGATGCAGCTTATGATAAATTCACTCTTTCAGAAGAAGATATTTTAGCAGTTGTCAGGTATATGATTCAGCTAAATCAAGGTATTGGTGAAATTGATGATATAGACCACTTTGGCAATCGTAGAATAAGAACTGTTGGTGAACTAATTCAAAATCAGCTGAGAATAGGATTCTCAAGAATTGAGAAGGTCGTTAGAGAGAGAATGACAACTCAGGATGTAGCAAATATAACACCTCAATCATTAATTAATATAAGACCGATGGTTGCTGTTCTCAAACAATTTTTTGGTACCAGCCAATTATCTCAATTTTTAGATCAAACAAATCCATTAGCTGAATTAGTACACAAAAGGAGATTAACTGCAGTTGGACCGGGTGGTTTAAGCAGGGAGAGAGCTGGATTTGAGGTCAGGGATGTACATTCATCTCATTATGGGAGAATGTGTCCAATAGAAACACCGGAAGGTCCAAATATAGGTCTTATTGGTTCCTTGGCGACATATGCAAGGGTAAATGATATGGGGTTTATTGAAACACCATATAGGAAGGTGAAAAATAATAAGGTAACAGATAAAATAGAGTATTTAGATGCAGATTTAGAGGAGGAATTTTTAATTGCTCAACATAATACCCCTATAGACAAGAAGGGAAGGTTTAGAAAGAAAGATTTAGTAGCAAGAATTAGAGGTGAAGTTGAAATTGTTCCTTCTAAGAATGTTGATTATATGGATATATCTCCAAGACAGATATTTTCTGTTTCTACTTCTCTAATTCCATTTTTGGAACACGATGATGCTCCACGTGCACTAATGGGTTCTAATATGCAAAGACAAGCAGTACCATTAATTAAGACAGAAGCACCTTTAATAGGAACTGGTATAGAGTATAAAGCTGCAGTTGATTCTGGTGATGTTGTACTTGCAAAAGAAAGTGGAACTGTTACTAAAGTATGTGCAGATCATATAGAGATAGATTATAAGAACATTGGAAAATTTAAGCATAAATTACGTAAATTTAAAAGATCAAATCAGGGAACTTGCATTAATCAGAAACTCTTGGTTTATGTGGGAAACAAAGTAAAAAAGAACATGATAATAGCTGATGGACCAGCTACTTGTTGTGGGGAATTATCATTGGGTAAAAATTTATTAGTAGCATTTTTACCTTGGGAAGGATATAACTACGAGGATGCAATAGTCATTAGTGAAAGACTAGTTAAAGAAGATATCTTGTCGTCCATTCATATAGAAAAACATGAAATTGAAGCAAGAAATACCAAATTAGGTCCGGAAGAAATAACCAGGGATATTCCAAATGTGGGTGAGGAAACCTTAAAGAATTTGGATGAGAGGGGAATAATTAGAGTAGGAGCTAAAGTTAAAGCGGGAAATATTTTAGTAGGGAAGGTTACACCTAAAGGAGAAACTGAGCTTACAGCAGAAGAGAAACTACTGCGCGCCATATTTGGTGAAAAAGCTAAGGAAGTAAGAGATACATCTTTGATTATTCCACATGGAGAAGAAGGAAAAGTGATAGATGTACAGGTTTTCTCAAGAGAAGAGGGACATGAACTTGCTCCAGGTGTGAATCAATTAGCAAGAGTATATATTGCACAAAAGAGGAAGATATCTGTTGGAGATAAGTTATCGGGAAGGCATGGAAATAAAGGGGTTATATCAATAATACTTCCCGAAGAAGATATGCCATACATGGAAGATGGAACTCCTATTGATGTTGTTCTGAATCCATTAGGTGTTCCATCAAGAATGAATGTCGGGCAGATACTGGAAACACATTTAGGATGGGCTGCTAAAGTAGGATGGGATACTGATAATGTAAAAAGATCTGGGGATGGATCAGTTTATATATCAAATCCAATCTTTAAGGGTGCTACAGAAGATGATATAAAAAAGACTCTTGAAAAAGCACACTTACCCATGAACGGAAAAACTTGGTTATATGATGGAAGAACTGGTAAAAGATTTAAACAAACAGTTACAGTAGGATATATGTATATAATGAAATTGCTCCATCTAGTAGATGATAAAGTTCATGCTCGATCAACAGGTCCTTATTCTTTAGTGACCCAACAGCCATTAGGGGGAAAAGCTCAATTTGGAGGGCAAAGATTTGGCGAGATGGAAGTATGGGCTCTTGAAGCTTATGGTGCTGCACATACTCTTCAGGAAATGTTAACTATAAAATCTGATGATGTTTTTGGAAGAGTAAAAGCATATGAAGCAATAGTTAAAGGTGAATTAATTGAAACACCAGGTGTGCCAGAGTCTTTTAAGGTACTTGTAAAAGAGATTAAAAGTTTAGGATTAAATGTTGAAGTCTTATCCGATAAAGGGGAGAAAATAGAGTTTAAAGATGTTGATGAGGATATGTTCAAAACAATTGAAGAATTAGGAATATCCATACAAAAGGAAGAAAAGGAAATATTAAACAAATTAGAAGATACAAAACTTTCTAAAATATAGGAGGTAAATTTTTGATAAGCGCCGATTTTTTTGATGCAATTAGAATTGGAATAGCTTCTCCAGAACAGATAAGATCATGGTCAAATGGTGAAGTAAAGAAACCTGAGACCATAAATTATCGCACACTAAAACCAGTGAAAGATGGACTTTTCTGTGAGAAGATCTTTGGACCATCAAAAGATTGGGAATGTTATTGTGGTAAGTACAAAAGGATAAGATTTAAGGGGATAATTTGTGAAAGATGTGGAGTTGAAGTTACCAGGTCAAAGGTTAGAAGGGAAAGAATGGGACATATAGAGCTTGCATCACCTGTTGCACACATATGGTTTTTTAAAGGTATTCCATCAAGAATGGGTTATTTGCTTGACATGTCGCCAAAAGATCTGGAGAAGGTTATTTATTTTGCTTCCTATATCATTACTTCTATTGATAAGGAAAGAAAGCTGGTGGAAGAAGAGGATATAAAAAATATTTTAGAGATGAGAAAAACTCAGCTAATGGAGGATCACAAAGAGAGAGTTGAGGATCTGAGATCGATAATAACTGATAGATTTCCCGAGGGGAGAGAAGGTCTGGATAGCTTGACTGATGAGGAGAGAGAAGAATTTAAAAAATTAGAGAAAGAGATAAATAAAAATATTGAGGAAGACTATCAATATACTCAAGAACAGATAGAAATAGCAGGACAAGCATATGAAACGTTCTTAAAATTAGAGGAAAAGCAGCTAATTAATGATGAAAGAGTTTTTAGGGAGATAAAACAAATGTATGGGGACTATTTTTCAGGTGGTATGGGAGCTGAAGCAATGAGGGAAATGCTCCATAAATTAGATTGTTCTTATGAGGCTAAAAAGTTAAGAGAAATAATAAAAGAATCAAGGGGGCAAAAGGCAAGTCGTGCAATAAAAAGGTTAAGAGTAGTTGCTGCTTTTAATGATACAGAAAATCACACTGAGGATATTATATTAGAGGTGATACCTGTTATTCCTCCAGACTTAAGACCAATGGTTCAATTAGATGGTGGAAGATTTGCAACATCTGATCTCAATGACTTATATCGAAGAGTTATAAATAGAAATAATAGATTGAAGAAGCTTTTAAATATTGGAGCACCAGAAATAATAATTAATAACGAAAAACGGATGCTACAGGAAGCTGTTGATGCACTTTTTGATAATGGAAGGAGGGGAAGACCTGTAGTAGGTCCTGGAAATCGTCCATTGAAGTCCCTTTCAGACATGCTTAAGGGAAAACAAGGTAGATTTAGACAAAATCTATTGGGTAGGAGAGTTGATTATTCTGGTCGTTCAGTAATAGTTATCAATCCAAAATTAAAATTAAATCAATGTGGAGTTCCAAAAGTTATGGCTTTGGAACTGTTTAAACCTTTTATAATGAAGGTGCTTGTGGAAGAAGGTCATACTCAAAATATAAAAAGCGCTAAAAGAATGGTAGAGAAAGGAAAACCAGTCGTCTGGGATGTGCTTGAAAAAGTAGTAGAAGATCATCCAGTATTACTTAATAGAGCCCCAACTCTGCACCGTTTGGGAATACAAGCATTTATACCAGTACTTGTGGATGGAAAAGCAATTCAGATTCATCCTTTAGTTTGTACTGCTTTTAATGCTGATTTTGATGGTGATCAAATGGCTATACATGTTCCCCTTTCTGAGGAAGCTCAAGCCGAGTCGAGAATTCTCATTATATCAAACAACAACCTTCTATCTCCAGCACAGGGTAAGCCACTTGTTGCACCAACTAGAGATATGGTTTTAGGAGTATACCATTTAACATCAGAGATGAAAGATCAAATAGGAGAAGGTAATTTCTACAGCAATTTAGATGAGGCTCTGCTTGCACATGAGTTTGGAAAATTATCACTACATGCTCCAATTAGAATAGATTTCAGAAATAAGATGATAAAAACAACGTTGGGAAGGGTGATATTTAATTCTATACTACCTGATGATTATACATATATAAATTCTCCAGTTGATAAGAAGGAAATATCAACAATTGTAACTGAAATAATTGATAAATATTCAAATGATTTGGTTATGGAAATTTTAGATGAGATAAAGAAACTTGGATTCTCACATGCAACTGAAGAAGGAATAACCATAGGAATAAATGATTTTCAAATTCCAAAAACAAAAGCCAAAATTCTAAAGGAAAGTGAGGGGATTGTTGAAAAGATAAACTCAAGTTTCAAAAAAGGCTTAATAACAAATGATGAAAGACTTCATAGGGTTGTTCAACAGTGGTCCGAAACAACAGAGGAAGTTGGTGAGGAGATGGAAAGAAATTTTGATAAGTTTAATCCAGTTTATATGATGGCAAATTCAGGTGCTAGAGGCAATGTTAAGCAGTTAAGGCAGTTAGCAGGTATGAGGGGTCTTGTAGCAGATGCTAAAGGAGAGATTATTGATAAACCAATCAAATCAAATTTTAGAGAGGGGCTTTCGGTTCTTGAATACTTCTTATCTACACATGGAGCTAGGCAAGGTTTAGCTGATACTGCACTTCGAACAGCTGATTCTGGATATTTAACAAGAAGATTAGTTGATGTAGCCCAGGATGTTATTGTTAGAGAACATGATTGTGGTACTAAGGATGGTATAGATGTATATGTTCTTACATTAGAGGGAGAACCAAATCCAAGTTTATTAGGTAGAATATGTACCAAAACAGTTGCTGACCCTTCAACAGGGGAAATAATTATGGAATCTAGGGAGTTAGTTACGCAAGATCATATTAAAAGATTAATAGAATCTAATGTAGAAATGGCAAATGTTAGATCTGTATTAAATTGCAAGGTTGAACATGGAGTTTGTAGAATGTGTTATGGTGAAGATTTGGCAACTGGAAAATTAGTAGAAATTGGTGAAGCTGTTGGAATAATTGCTGCTCAATCTATTGGTGAACCGGGAACACAATTAACAATGCGCACTTTTCATACTGGTGGTGTAGCGAGTACATATATTCAAAAACCAATAAAGGCGCCTGTTGATGGTAAATTGGTAGTACCCAAAGGTGTTTTAAGTAGGTTAGAGATGACTAAAAGGGATTTAAAATCAAAGAGAGCTAAAGAAGAGGAATTTTTCTCTAAGAATATAGATCATCTTTCTGCAAGATTAATGTTACAAATAGAAATGGAAGATGGTAATTTAGTAGATGTAATGATGCACAGAGGTGAAAAAATAGAGATAACAACTAAAGTCGATGTTAAAGAGAGAGATATCATTGCAAAAGTGATACAAACTGCTAAGAGAAAAAAATACGCTCGTAAACATGAGAAGGCTTATGAAGCCATGGATATAACTGCTGGTTTACCCAGAGTTGTTGAACTTTTTGAAGCAAGGAAACCAAAAGGACAAGCTATAATTTCAGAAATAAGTGGCATTGTAAGTACTATGGAAACAGAAAAGTACATTAAAATCACAGTAACTGATAAAAAAGGAAAAGATTATAATTATTCAACTTCTCCCAGATCTAGATTATTAGTTGATGAAGGTGAAAAAGTTGTCGCAGGACAGCAATTAACCGATGGTTCCAGAAGTCCTCATGATATCTTAAAGGTAAGTGGTGTGAAGGCAACACAAACCTATCTCGCAACTGAGATTCAAAATGTTTATAAATCTCAAGGTGTAGAAATACATAATAAACACATTGAGATAATAGTAAGACAGATGTTTAGAAAAGTAGCCATAATAAATCCAGGAGATACCGGTTTTTTACCCGGTCTATTGGTGAATAGAATTGCTTTTCAAAAAGTGAATGATGAAATGATAGCTAACAAGAAGAAGCCAGCTACTGCAAGACAGGTATTGATGGGAATAACAAAAGCTGCATTATCTACTGACAGTTTCTTATCAGCTGCATCATTTCAGGAAACAACAAGAGTTTTGACAGATGCTTCGTTAAAATATAGGGTAGACCCACTTTTAGGGTTAAAGGAAAATGTAATAATAGGAAAACTAATTCCAGCTGGAACTGGAATGGGGAAATATAGAGGAGTTGATATACAATATCCTGAGACGGTTCAACAAGAGAAGTTACCACTATTATCTACTAATGAGGATATTACAATAAAATCATTTTAAAAAAATTTTTATAATTGACAACAATTTAAATAAATGCTAATATGAAGTTTTGTATTTAAATATAAATTTTATATATTCAGGAGGTATTTAAAGTTTGCCTACTATAAGTCAGTTAGTTAAAATAAAGAGAAAGAAAATTAAAAAGAAAGAGAAAAAACCAGCTCTACAGGGAAATCCTCAAAAAAGAGGGGTTTGCACTAGGGTTTGGACAATAACACCCAAAAAACCTAATTCAGCATTGCGAAAAGTTGCAAGAGTAAGATTGACAAATGGAATGGAAGTAACAGCTTATATTCCTGGAGAAGGGCATAATCTTCAAGAACACTCAATTGTTCTGATAAGAGGTGGACGAGTTAAAGATCTTCCAGGTATAAGATATAAGGTAATAAGGAATACTCTTGATTGTGCAGGAGTAGAAGGAAGAAAAAAAGCAAGATCCAAATATGGAGCTAAGACTCCTGGGGAATAAAGTAGGAGGAATTATGTCAAGAAAGGGTCCAGTTAAAAAGAGACCATTAACACCAGACTATAAATATAGAAATGTACTTGTAACCAAACTGATTAACAAAGTAATGTTAAAAGGGAAAAAGAGCATTGCTGAGAATATAGTTTATAAAACTTTAGATATATTAAAAGAAAGAACAAATCAAGATCCAATCGAGGTATTTACTAAAGCATTAGAAAATGTAAAACCTTTTCTTGAGGTAAGACCAAGAAGAGTTGGAGGAGCTACTTATCAGGTTCCAGTAGAGGTTCCTTCACATAGAGCTGAATCCTTGGCTTTTAGATGGTTAGTAAATTTTGCCAGGGATCGCAAAGAAAAGGGAATGTCATTAAAACTTGCAAATGAGATGTTAGATGCAGCAAATGGAATTGGACTATCTGTTAAGAAGAGAGAGAATACTCATAAAATGGCTGAAGCAAATAAGGCATTTGCTCATTATAGATGGTAATATGTTATGTATAAAAAGATTGATTTACTTGAAAAAAGGTTGAACAATATGGAGCAATTTCAATTAGAAAGAGTTAGAAATATAGGAATAATAGCACATATTGATGCAGGTAAAACAACTACTACTGAGAGAATTCTATATTACACAGAAAAAACATATAAAATTGGAGAAGTTGATGAGGGTACAGCAGTTATGGATTGGATGAAACAGGAACAGGAAAGGGGGATAACTATTCAAGCTGCTGCAACTATGTGCTATTGGAAGGATCATCAAATCAATATAATAGACACACCCGGACACGTGGACTTTACTGTTGAAGTAGAAAGATCACTGAGGGTGTTAGATGGAGCTATTGTTATATTCGACTCTGTTGCTGGTGTAGAACCTCAATCTGAAACAGTATGGAAACAATCTAATAAATATAAGATACCGAAAATTGCATTTATTAATAAGATGGATAAAGTTGGAACTGACTATTTTAAAGTTGTGAATATGATAAGAGAAAAACTATTTACAAATCCTATTAGCTTACAAGTACCAATAGGTAAAGAGGAAGAATTCATAGGAGTAGTGGATTTAACTACCATGAAGGCGTTAATTTATAAGGATGAAATAGGAACAAAATGGGATGAAGTTGAAATTCCCTCTTATTTGACTGAAATTTCAATTGAAAAACACAACGAACTCTTAGAAACACTAGCTGAGCTTGATGAAGAATTTATGGTCAAATATCTTGAAACTGAGAATATCTCACCATCTTTAATAAAAGAAGTTATAAGAAAAAATACGATAAATGGAAAAGTAGTACCAGTTTTATGTGGTGCAGCACTTAGAAATAAGGGTGTCCAACCTTTACTTGATGCAGTCGTAGATTATCTTCCATCGCCAGCTGAAGTTGAAGAAGTTTGGGGAAAAAATCCAGAAAATAATAAATTAGAATCACGATTGCCTTTAGATAGTAAACCTTTTTCTGCATTAATTTTTAAGGTTCAAACAGATCCCTATATGGGGAATCTTTCATATTTTAGAGTATATTCTGGAAAGATTAGTACCGGAAAATTTGTACTGAATTCAAATGAGAATAAGAGTGAGAGACTTGGAAGAATTGTTAGAATGCATGCCAATACGAGAGAGGATTTAAAAATAGTTTCCACCGGAGATATTGCTGCAGTTGTTGGTTTAAAATATTCAACTACAGGTGACACATTATGCGATTGCAATTATCCAATAATTTTGGAATCAATTAGGTTTCCAGAACCAGTTGTTTCAGTTGCGATAGAGCCAAAAACAAAAATTGACCAGGAGAAACTTTCATTATCTCTTAATAAATTAGCCAATGAAGACCCAACTTTTAAAGTAAATGTAGATGAGGAGTCTGGTCAAACTATTATATCTGGAATGGGTGAATTACATTTAGAAATTATAATTGACAGATTACTTAGAGAGTTTGAAGTTGGGGCAAATATAGGCAAACCTCAAGTTAATTATAAGGAAACTATAACTTTGGAAGCTGTATCAGAGGGAAAGTTTGTTAAACAGAGTGGTGGAAGGGGTCAGTATGGTCATGTTAAATTAAAAATTGAACCAAACCAAGGGGAAAGAGGATTTTCATTTAAAAACAGAATAAAAGGTGGAAGGATTCCCAGGGAATTTATTCCAAGTATTGAAACTGGAGTAAAGGAGGCAATGGAGAGTGGGCAGCTTTTAGGATATCCCATTGTTGACATAATTGCTACACTGGTCGATGGTTCATATCATGAAGTGGATTCTACTAATTTAGCATTCAGGATAGCTGGAGCTATTGCATTTAAGAAAGCTTATGAAGAAGCAAGACCGGTATTACTTGAACCAATAATGAAATTGGAGATTATTTTACCAGAGCAGTATTTAGGTGATGTAATTGCAGATTTAAATACCAGGAGAGCAAATATAGTAGATATGGAAGATAAAATGGGGTTAAAAGTTGTTACTGCACATACACCTCTATCGCAAATGTTTGACTATGCAACTGAACTACGATCAAAAACGCAGGGAAGAGTAAATTTTACTATGGAATTTTTGAAATATAACGAGGTACCTGAAAAGATAGCAAAGGAAATTATAAAATCAACAAAAGGTTTATAAAATAGAGCTTAAATTTTTAATTATTAAAAATAATTAGAAAACAGGTAAATAACAATCTATTAAAAGGGGGAAAATATAATGGCAAAAAAGAAATTTG
>JRER01004124.1_pt2 | contig 14992 bp, 11 predicted proteins | sample 210161 | NCBI WGS metagenome assembly JRER01 (sample SAMN03019618, study PRJNA260268) | marine sediment metagenome | biome: Marine; feature: Sediment; material: Clay; isolation source: clay from marine sediments 136 meters below sea floor depth collected from... | place: New Zealand: Canterbury...
ACCGACCCCTGGGCCACCATAATGCCATATCAGTAACCCGTCAGGCATACTCCAGGCTACATTGGACAGAGTAACCTGAACAGCATCCCCAGGATATAGCCATATGTTCACCGCCGCCGGATCAGCATCAAGCCCCCAACGTAGATTCCAGGTTACTGTTGGCCCTGGCGGTCTGGTGGTGAAATCCCATATATCACCCGTGAGTGGCGCTGGAGTTGATGCGTTGTGGTTATCTGTAGCTATTATATACCAGTAATACTTGGTGTTGTAGCTTAATGCACCTGGGTCATAGGTTATAGAAGATTGCGTAGCAGGATGTGGCCCAATCGTCTCCTTAAAAGGCGGAGTTGCGCTGGTGCCGAAGTAAACATCATAACTTACGGTATCTCCAGCGTCAGGGTCTCCACCACTCCAGCTCAAATCGGCGGGTACAGAGACATTAGGGGCATGGTTTGGTGGCAACGGGTTGCCTGGCATGTTAGGCAGGTTATTGCCAACGGACTCAGTAGCAGCATAAGCCTCTGCATAGCTATCCGACCATTGCTCACTCCCCTGGACATAGGACCACGCCCGGTAATAATAGGTCGTACTTTCCGTTAGTCCCATATCTGACTTGCTGCTTCCAGTGCCAAAATAAACCTGCGTGCCATCGTCCCTGTTCGATGGGTAACTCCCTTGCTTCCTCTGTATCTTTGTCTTCTGTGCCCCATCTCCCTTAGCCCAGGATAGGTCTATCCTAGTTGTGCTGACTGTAGTGGCATCAAAGCTGGTTGGCGCATCGGGCTTGGTTAAGAAAGTAAGCTCAGAGCCGCTTGCAGTTCCACCGCTGTTTTTAGCCTGCGCCCTGAAGTAGTATTTAGTTCCCTTATTAAGGCTTGAAATAGCTTCGCTGAAGGACTGGCCACTGGTCTTGCTTCCTGTCCAACCAGTGTCATGAGCGTAAGGTTCCCCTGAGTTGGTATCATACTCAAAGCGATACTGGCAGGCTTCACCACCATCATTGGTTACCGTGCCATTGAGTGTGGCTGTGCTCTCTTCCACCAAGGTGGCGGCATTTGTGGTTACCGTTGGCGCTGATGAAGGTGTCGGCAAGTAAAGCCTGCCGCTCCCGTAGATATTATCTTTCCCAGGATCCCCAAGATCAACTGCTCGGCCCTCGAGGAAAGCTTGTATTTGGGCAACGGAATATGACGGGTAGCCTTCCTTGACCAAGGCTGCCGCTCCCGACACGTGTGGCGTGGCCGCCGAGGTACCGCTGAACTTTGCTGCTCCATAGCTCAGCGTAGAAACGTTGGCGTATCCTGCGATGTCCGGCTTGGTGATCCCACCGGTCGGCGTGCCGCCGGGACCGAAAGTCGGCCCCCGCGAGCTGTAGGGCTCCAGCGGATAAGGAGGGCTCACATCGACCGCGCCCACGGTGATGGCATCCGGCGAATCAGCCGGGAAGGCCAGACTGCGCGCTGCTACCCGCTCATCCAGTCCCTCCATCTTCGGTGCAGTCAGGGAAAGGTAAACATGACGGGTGGCGCTGTGTTTCGTGACTACCACCCCGTAGACTGCCTCGTACGGAGCCTCCTTATAGATGAATTCCTCGGGCGTCTGGCCTGCCCCGCCATTCTGGAGGTTGTCCGACTTGGTAACGTACACCCAAGACGAGCCTGCCCAACGGTATAGCTTCATGTCATAGTCTTGGTTCACATCGGTCCAGTCATCCCAATGAAGGCAGACACTGATCGGATGACCTTTAGGGATGATATAGGCATTATCGTCCCCAGGTCCGAAGTAGTTGATATTTTGATCGCTTGCCCATAGATGGTTGCCTGAGCCGTCATCGGTGTAATACCCGTCCCAGTGAACCTCGGCATCGTTCCCGGCAGCCGTGGCCCAGAAGATCCCGCTGGCCCGGGCGTTTGCCACGATATTCGCCAGATACCCTGCCCCGTCACCCGGCCCGTCGAGGCACCAACCTAGAGACATGGAGATGATGTCTACACCATCGTTGATGAGATCATTGACCGCATTGGCCAGCTCGACCCTAGTGCTCACCTTGGACAGATACATCATGGCACTGGGGGCCATGTCGTAGACGACCTCGGCGCAGGCCGTTCCGTGCTCACTGTCGGTGTCCACCCCGGTGCCAGTGTAATCCCTCGCAGTCACTGAGGGAGGCAGGTCGGTCCCCAGCAAGCCTGTGTACCCTATGAAGCCGCCATCGATAACCCCCACTTTCACCCCTGACCCGGTGTAGCCGGCCGAATGCCAGGCTGAAGCATTCGATGGCCCCAGCGCCTCCGTGTCAACGGTCCCAGCTAGGGCAGGCTCGAGCGGTATTGCCCGCTGGGGCTCGCGGATGACTTGCACATCCACCCGCTCGGCCAGCGACTCCAGGGTGCCGATGGGCACCAAGGCCTGAAATAGCGTCTCATAATGGCCCTGGTACTCTCCCCCTATCGCCTCGACCGCCTCTCTGAGGTCACCTATCGCTTCCCTGGCTGCCACCACCTCCACCTGCACGAGGTCATCGCGGAGAACGATCTCTCTCGTCTTGGCAAAGGTTTGTGCCTCGGCCACACCCCCACTACAGTACGCTTCCAGCAACTGGTTCAGCGACGATCCCAGTTTGGGATTGCCCTTGGCTGGCTCCTCGATCTCCTCTGGAGTTACCATGTCCTTCACATTCGTCGTGCTCCATTGCGTGGGCTCGTCAGCACTAGCACTCGGTGTTCCCCACAGCACTAGTGAAATAGCAATAATAACTAAAAGGGTAATCCCTAGCCTCTTCATATAAACCTCCCTATATCATATTTCTGCTGGGAGAACAATACCACTATAACCAACAATTTACAGTATAGGCATACAGATAAGCTCTGGTCAATAGGAAATAAGTCCTAGCTTCCCAGGTTGAGTCTGCTGGCCAGGTTACTGCTGCTCTAGATAAACTTTGCTCAAGTCAGGAATGCCTAAAGCGTTAAGCTGATAACCTTTGACGTAAGGTTTAACCAAGATATGATTGATACCAAACCATAAGGGCAAGCAAGGAGCTTCGCCCACTATCTTCTGCTCAGCTTGCTGATAAAGGCGCAAGCGAATAGCATTGTCGGGCTCAATGGCAGCTTCATCAAGTAAGCCATCTACCCCAGGATTGCTATAGCCAAAGATATTGTTCTCACTTCCAGTATAGAAAAGGTTATCCAGGAAATTATGTGGGTCGGGGTAATCAGCTACCCAGCCAAGCATGAACATCTCGTCCCTTTCCTGCTTTAGATGATAAAGAAAATCTTCTGGCTCTAGTTGCCTCACCGACAGCTCAACTCCAAGATTCTCCCGCCATTCCTCAATGATGGCTCCCAGGTAATCTGGAATATTATTGCCATAACCGGAAACGGTGAGAGCAATCGGTGGTAAATTGGAAACATCTCCATACTTTGAGGCGGCAATAAGCTCCTTCGCCCTCCCCACATCGTAGTTAAGCCCTTGCAGCTCTTCGTTATAGCCAGGCATACCTGGAGGTAGAATCCCCTTAGCTTCAGCCAACATACCCCTCAATATCAACCTAGCAATGCGCTCCTTATCCACAGCGTGGCAAAAGGCGCGGCGGATGTTGACATCGTCAAAGGGAGGCTTGGTGGTGTCAAAGCCAATATAATAAAGGCTGAGCTCAGGCGTTACGGCTAATTCTCGATGGAATGGGCTAGCCTCATCCTCTGCCAGGTCAATATAATTCCGGAAAAGGGGAGTGACATCAATCTCGCCTTTTTCATACATAGCCATAGGCATACCAGCTAGAAGATGAAAAACGACCTGCTTTACCTTAGCCGGTTGACCATAATAAACCTGGCTACGCTCCAAAATCAAAAGTTGACCTTGTTCCCATTCCCTTAGCCTAAAAGGACCGGTTCCATTTGGCTGGTGCCACCAACCCTCTCCTGATTCCACATTGGTGCTGTCAACCACAAAGGCAGTAGGATATGTCAGCTTGCAGAGGAAATAAGCCTTGGGCGCATCGATGGTAACCGCGAGGGTGTAATCATCAATAACTTTGATTCCCGAAATTTCCTTCGCTCTGCCTGCCAGCATGTCCTTAGCGCCAACGATGTCGCCCAGATAAGTGGCTGCCGTCTGAGAGCTGGTGGCAGGGTCACAGGCTCGCTCCCAGGAGTATTTGAAATCAGCAGCCTTAACCTCCTTGCCATCATGAAACTTTACCCCGTGGCGAAGATAAAAGGTGTATGTTCTGCCATCCTCGCTTTTCTGCCACCGCTCAGCGATGTCAGGCACTACCTCTAATTCAGCATCAAGACGAACTAAACCACTGAAGATCTGCATCACATAGGTATGAGAGGTCATTTCGCTGGAAATCGCCGGGTCAAGCGTTATGGGACCAATATCCCATAGGTTAAGAGTGCCTTGACTGGAAGATAATTCACCAGGCTGACAGCCAACCGAGGGCAGAAGCAATAGGGCACAAATAAGCAGGGGTAATAATACAAATTGCCAGATTCTTTTCATTTCTAGAATAAATTCTTGGCCTTCAGGCTCGAATAGCTTTTATCACAGACAATAATATGGTCCAAGACTTCAATGCCCATGATTTCACCCGCCTTGGCCAGCCGCTTGGTTAACTCAATATCCTCCTTTGATGGCTCTGGGTCGCCTGAAGGATGATTGTGCACAAAGATCACCGAGGCAGCGCTGGAGGAGATAGCTTCCTTGAATACCTCGCGGGGGTGGACAATGCTAGTATCCAGGCTGCCCATAGAAACTGACTTGTAATTTATGGCCTTGTTTCTGGTATCTAAACAAAGAACCAGGAAATGCTCCTTCTTCTTGCCTTTCAATTGGCTCTTCACTATGCTAACTACGTCCTCAGGAGACTTGACTACCGGTTTTTCTCTTTCATCAACAGGAGCTTCCAGCCTCTTGCTTAATTCAACTGCAGCTTTAATCTGGGCTGCCTTGGCTGGACCAATCCCCCTTATTTCAGTCAATTCCTCAATAGAGGCATTAGCAACCCCTTTGAGGTTGCCAAATCGGCTCAATAGCCTCTGAGCAGTTACCATGACGGATTCGCCTTTAACCCCTCGACCTAAGATTAAAGCTAAAATCTCCTGAGCCGAAAGAGCTTCGCTACCCAGCTTAAGCAGCCTCTCCCGGGGACGCTCACTAAGAGGCAAGTCATGAACGGTAAAGGAATCTCTCATAAGCCCTATTCTAGCAAAGCATACCCCTATAATCTATCACCATCTTCAAGACTAAGAAAGGAACTTGCCCTGTTTCGGATAATGGAAATCGGCCCTTCTTGGTTAGCTATGTAATCTATGATTGCCCGCTGGCAGGACTTTCATTCGCCTCTTCAGCCCTATATAGCTCTTCTATCAGCTTTATTAGAGCTTTCTTCGCCTTAAGACTGAGCTTCTGATCAGCCTTGATTGCTGGTATGGCACCTATAACCAGCCCCACTTTGCCAGTGGCCAGGAATCCAACGGTTACCCCCAGTTCCTCAGCTAATTTTACTAGCGAGAACAAAGATGGAATTCGTTTATCTTGCTCTATCAGTGAGATGTGTTGTGGAGTCAAACCAAGGGCATCCGCCAAGTCTTGCTGAGTAAGATTTAGTTCTTGACGCCTTTTTCTGATCCTTTGGCCTATGCTCATCAAATCATCGCGGCTAAAAAATGCAAATTTTAGCAACATTAATCATTGTGAGCAAAGGCTCAACTAATAGTTGACAAAAAAACCTTTTTTAATTAAAATCTTAGCTGACACCTATTGGAAGGTGAACCATGCTAGAGGCAAGATGTCCCAAGTGTGGCTATCATTGTTACGGCTGGGCGTTAGTTAAACCAGAGGAGCACATTTGCCCCAAATGCGGTAGCAAACTAGAGCTCATTCATGAGCACAAGCCACAGACAGAAAAGAAACAGGCAAACGAGAACAGCAACCTACGCTAGGGTATTAACTGAAGACCAAGAAAGGAACAAGCTAACCTTCTCCACACGCCCTTCGCCAAGTCCATTCTTCTAAAGCTAAAGCACCGGCTAAAGCCAGTGATGCGGCCAAAGCTGATAACACAGCGATTAAAGCCGGATGTAGCCATACCCTTTCAACTTGAACTGCTGGGGCTATCAATGTCTCTCGCCAGCGAGCATCAAGCCTGTCTATGTCAAAACCATAAACCTGGGTTAAAGCTCCATCGTATGTGTCACCTTCCTTGAAGAGGGTTAATAGATTGAGCATTTTATTTTCGCCATAATTACGGAGAAGGTATTCCACCAGGCTATAACTCTGAGCATAGGAGAGATAAGCTTTTTCTGGTTCAGCAGAGAATGGACTGCACAAGCTGCGGACAGAAATTAGCTTATCCTTAGAGATAGCCTCGTCTAGCCAGGCTCGGAAATAAGAGTCAAACTCCCCCTCGTTATACATAGCTAAGCCCTCATCAAGCCAGGTGGGTAGTTCGCCATAGGGACTGAAAGTTGCCTGGTGAACGACTAAATGCGTCAGCTCGTGAACCAAAGCTTTTTTGCCCCAATCAAGTTGATTTGGTGAAATGCCGATGGCAATTATGCCAAACTCAGTAAAAGCAACACCCCCGGTCCACTCCCGGGGGAAAATCATGGCTCCTTGCAAGTCTCCGGCTGAAGCATAGATATATATTCTAATAGGCTTCGAGATTGCTTCGCCACTGTGCGCCTCGCAATGACTGATAGGCTTCAATCTAGCAAGCCCTTGCTCACAAGCATCTATTAATTCCCGAGCAAAGGAATCATCTCCTTCATACCAGAAAAGTGTTAAATCACTCTTATTTAGGCTTTGCCAATTATAGCGGCCATCATCAAAATGCACTTCGGCTAGAGGAGTTTCAAGCTTATTTCCAGCAGCATCTCGCATCGTCCACCAATATGATATAGCTGCCCCAGGAGGCAAACTCGATTTTCTCATATCCCAAACCCAACTAGTTTCTACTCTGGTTGCCGGAGCAAAGTCAGGCCAACCCTCGCTGGTAACCTGGGCGTAATTCATCCTATCCACCTGATAATGAAGGCGGGCATCAACAATATCAGCCTCACTCTCAGCTTCAATAGTGAAGACAAGCGCCATGGGAAAATGCACCTCCACGCTGCTATCCAGAACCGCGATGCCGCTATCAGCCTTGACCAAGGAAGGGGTGAATAGCAAGAAAAGAAGTAGAGCTACTAAGCTAATACGCTTAATCATTTCTCTTCGCCTACTTTGGAACGAAGATAGGCAGTGATAAATCCATCCAAATCTCCATCTAATACAGCCCCAGCATTGGCTACCTCATAGTTAGTGCGATGGTCTTTTACCATTTTATAGGGATGAAGGACATAGCTTCTAATCTGACTCCCCCACTCAGCCTCGATACGCTTACCCTTAAGTTTGGCCTTTTCTTCCTCTTTCTTCACGCGCTCTAGCTCGAGGAGTCGAGTATAAAGGATTCTCCAGGCAGTCTCCTTATTCTGATGTTGAGACCTCTGACTCTGACAGGCAGCTACTAACCCAGTAGGCAAGTGAGTTATCCTAACAGCGCTGCTTGTCTTCTGCATATGTTGCCCACCAGGACCACTGGACCTAAAGGTATCTATTCTTAAATCTTCTGGGCTGATTTGTATATCCAGTTCCTTCTTTGCTTCAGGAAGAACTTCTACTAAGGCAAAAGAGGTATGCCGAGCATGATCAGCATCAAAGGGAGAAAGGCGAACCAACCTATGAACTCCATGCTCACATTTAAGATAGCCATAGGCGTAATCCCCTTTAACTTCCACGATGGCACTTTTGATGCCAGCTTCCTCACCAGGAGAGACATCCAATATTTCAGCTTGATAATCATGCCGCTCTGCCCACCTGAGGTACATCCGGAGTAACATATTTACCCAATCCTGAGACTCCGTGCCACCAGCGCCAGCGTGAAAAGCAAGCATGGCATTTCTGGCATCGTAATCACCACTGAAAATTAACTGGCTCTCCAACCGCTCAAACCAAGAGGTCAATTTCTTTAGCTCCCGCTGTATCTCCGCTTTAAGGGAATAATCACCTTCCTCAACAGCCAGAGTTGCCATATCATAAAGGTCAGCGACTTCCCTCTCCAGCTGGCGCCAATTATGAACTAAATCTTTCTTCACCCCGAGCTGACGCATAATGGCTTGAGCTTTAGCCGAGTCACGCCAGAAATCGGGACTAGCTGATTCTGCCTCTATCCGGGCAATTTCCTTCTCTTTACCAGGGATGTCAAAGATGCACCATTATCTCTGAGACTCGCCGGCGTAAAGCTTCTAAATTTTCCCTTTCTTCCTCCATTTATCCTCCTTATGTCAAGTAAATAGCTTCCCTTGATAACTTAGCTTGAGGATTAGGTTGCCACCAGCAGCAAGGTGAGCTAAGCGAGTTGGCTCAGGGAGACGATAGCCGCGGCAACACTTCATCACCCAGTAGACAGCCGAAGCAAGGTCAATCTTGTGACCCACAGAGACGTATATCGGTTTCGTTCCAATTTTAGTTCTTAGTGCTGCTCCAATAATCTCGCCGTTATCAATCAGTTCAGCATGGGAACCAACTTCCTCCCCTACAGACTCATGCCAGCCACAAAGGATAGATTTAGCACAACCTATGGTGGGCACATTGAGAAAAAGTCCCAAATGGGAGGCAAGCCCTAACCGCCTGGGATGAGCAATCCCTTGACCATCAACTAGAACAAAGTCAGGGGTATTACATAGCTTTTCACAAGCAGCCAGTATTAAAGGGCACTCCCGGAAGGATAATAGGCCTGGTATGTAGGGGAAAGTAATCTTGCTTTCAGCAGTTTTAATTTCCACTACACTAAACTCAGGATAGCTGATGACCACCGCCGCTCCTCGGGCTATGCCTTGAGAGTCGGGAGAAGATATATCAACGCCGGCAACAAGATGTGGATTAATGCCCTGGTTCTTAGTCACTACTTTTCTTGCCAAGCTCAATTGTATCTCCTTAGCTTGAGCAAAGTTCATATCCCACCCATGCAATTTGCTTACTTTCATAATCTTATTGAATTATAAAGCATTCTTCCCCAATGGCAAACCTTAAAGCCACAAAACACAAAACCATTGACAATTACAATTGCTTAAGGGATAATAGTTAAGTGGTTAAAATCAGATTACGCCGGGTAGGAAGGAAACATAAACCAATCTACCGAGTGGTAGTAGCTAATAGCCGGTCACCTCGTGATGGCAAATTTATCGAGACCATCGGACATTACAATCCTTTAACCGACCCTGCTACTGTTGATATTAACGAGGAAAAAGCATTAAAATGGCTTAACTGTGGGGCTCAGCCCACAGATACTGTTTATAGCTTATTGCGCAAATTAGGTATTATGGATAAATTTAAGCAACAGCAAATCTCAAACCAAAATTAGCTGTTAAGGAGACAAAATGAAGGAGTTAGTAGAATACATTGTTAAATCCATCGTGGCAGAGCCAGACAAGGTAAACATTACTGAAGAAAATAGTGATATAGGCTTATTGATCAAATTGGAAGTCGCTCCGGAGGATAAAGGCAGGGTTATCGGTAGACAAGGTCGGGTAGCCGAAGCGATACGCACTTTACTCCGAGTAAAGGCAGCCAGGGCCGATACTAGAGTCAGATTAGAAATATTGTAACCAGGGCTGTTAACAAAACGAAGCCTGTTAATCCTTTTTTGTAACCTGTTACTTAGTTCCCCCAACGCTCATAAAGTCCGGCAACTCAATCTGTAGTAGTTTGCCTGCCTTTTTATAAGGCATTAACTTTTGCCTCCCCAACTTTAAAAATGGCATATCTTGTCCAGAGTGGGGCGGTGAGTTCGTTTATGATATAGAACGATTAATAGCGCCAATATGCCTGCAACTCTCAATACGCCTAAATCGAAATGCAATCCGGCCAATCACAATCGCTAGCTAGACCAATACTCCCTATACGAGCGCTAAAAATCTAGCTTCTTAAAAGAAACCCAGATGCCAATTCAAAATGAAGTACAGCAATATTTAGAAAGCTATTGCCAATGCCAAGACGAAGCTAACCCATGAATCTTCAAGATTTGCGCTTCTTAAAATCTTCTAAGTCAAGTGTATTTATGAAGTCTTTATACGCCGACAACCTCTTCAGTTCCTCCTCGCTGACCTTGCCTTTAGAAATAGGCTTACCTGTTTCCTCTTCAAGTGTAATGCCAGCTTTATCCAGTACCGATTCTTCAGCATATATCGGCGCCCCGGTTCTTACCGCTAAAGCTAAAGCATCGCTAGGCCGAGAATCAATCTCGACCTCCGTGCCATCAACGCTAAGAAAAAGCTTGGCATAAAAGGTATCGTTTTGAAGCTCATTAACCACAATAAAATTAACCGAAGCTCCTAAAGCACTAATGACAGATTGTAACAAATCGTGTGTCAGGGGGCGGGACAGCTCGATATTCGCCAGTTTTACCGCAATAGCATCTGCCACGTCAGGACCAATCCAGATAGGCAAATACCGATTAGCCACTTTCTCCTTCAAAATGACCACGCACTGATTCCTCATTGCCGTTGCCCGGAGTTGATTAATTTCCATCTCTATCATGGTAACACCCCCTTTAGCCAAGCTTTTATTTTACCCCTATAAATCCTACTGAATAAATAAACTTAAGTCAACTATTTTAGCCGATTTAGCCAAAATTGGCTCCTTTTCAATTACTACGATTTGGAATTGTTTAGAAACACCTATTACCTGTCATTCTGAGTCCTTCATTCCTTGTCATTCTGAGGGATTAGCCGAAGCCCTGAGCAGAGCGAAGGGACAGCGACCGAAGAGTCTCATATCGCTCAGTGTAAGCATTTGTTTGACCCCACCCCACATGATACAATTCAACCATCACGGCAAAGGGAGGCGTAGAAGCAAAACTAAGGCTTTGATGGTTCACGAATTGGGCATACGGCAGCAAATGGAGGAGCGAGAGAAAAGCCTTTCTCCTTATGCCGCTAAGAGCAAATTCAGCCGGGGCAGGCTGAGATGGGAGGAGCCATGCCCTATAAGAACTTGCTTTCAGCGCGATCGTGACCGTATCATCCACTCCAAAGCTTTTCGCCGCCTCAAGCATAAGACACAGGTCTTTATTGCCCCTTTAGGTGACCATTATGTCACCAGGCTTACTCATACCCTGGAGGTCTCCCAAATTGCCAGAACTATATCACGAGCCTTGAATCTTAACGAGGATTTAAGCGAAGCTATCGCCTTAGGACATGACTTGGGGCATACCCCTTTTGGTCATATAGGTGAAGAGGTTTTAAACGAACTTTACCCCGGTGGCTTCAGACATAATGAGCAAAGCTTGCGAGTAGTTGACCTACTGGAGAAAGATGGACAGGGACTTAATCTTACCTGGGAAGTGCGAGACGGCATCCTTAAACATTCCAAAGGGGAAGCAGATATCTTAGGAGAAGAATGGGAAAATATGAGCACTCTGGAAGGTCAAGTATGCAAATTAGCAGATATAATTGCTTATGTTAACCACGATATTGGTGACGCTATAAGGGCTGGCATCATTAGCGAAAACGACTTGCCTGAGCAAGCAGTGAAAATCCTAGGCCATACACATTCCCAACGAATTAATACCCTGGTCTGCGATGTTGTGAACTGCTCTTGGGCAAAACCAATTATCGCTATGAGCCCGGAAGTCCTCAGGGTAACTAATAGCCTCCGCCAGTTTCTATTTGATAAAGTATATAATCCCAGCTTAGCCACCAAAGAAGCAGCCAAGGCAAGAAAAACACTGCACCTCCTCTACTCCTATTTCCTGAAACATGAAGATAAATTACCCCCAGAATTTGCCTCCCTGGACGATACCGGGGAACGCAAAGTTGTCGATTACATTGCTGGAATGACTGACCAATATGCGCTACGATTAGCCGAGGAGATATTTAAATGAGCGTCATCAGCGAAGTAAAACAAAAAATGGACATTGTAGAAGTCATCTCTGATTACATTCCTTTACAAAAAGCAGGGCGTAATTTTAAGGCTTTATGTCCCTTTCACAGCGAGAAACACCCCTCCTTTTTTGTCTTCCCAGAACAACAGACCTGGCACTGCTTTGGCGCCTGTGGCACTGGAGGCGATGTCTTCTCCTTCGTCATGAAGAAGGAAGGGATTGACTTTGGTCAAGCTCTCCGCCTCTTAGCTCAAAGAGCAGGTATAACTCTAAGTTCACCCGAGATATCAAAAAACGCTGAAGATGAAAAGAGGGAGAGATTATTCCAGATTAATGAGGCAGCAGCCGAATACTACCGCCACTTGCTTTTCAATACTAAAGCCGGTGAGCCAGCTAGAGCTTATCTCAGCAAAAGAAAGATCACACCCGAAACTATGGAGAAATTCCGATTAGGTTTTAGCCCCGATAGTTGGGAAGCACTAAAGAAATTCTTAATGAGCAAAGGATATGAAGAAAGGGAACTATTTGAAGCTGGCTTGATAATAGAGAAGGAGGAGGGAGGTAATTATGATAGGTTTCGCAACCGATTGATGTTCCCCATATGTGATATTCAAGGCCGGGTCACTGGCTTTGGAGCAAGGGTATTAGATGAATCTTTACCTAAATACATTAACTCGCCTCAAACACCAATTTTTGATAAGAGCGGCAACCTTTACGGCATTGACCAGGCTAAGCTCGCTGCTAGACAAAAAAACCTGGTAATAATCGTCGAGGGTTATATGGATGTCCTTAGAGCCCATCAACATGGCTGGCAAAATGTAGTTGCCTCAATGGGAACCTCCGTGACTGAAAAGCAAGTAGCCATTGTTAAAAGGTCAAGCAAAAATATAGCTCTATCTCTTGATGCCGATGCTGCTGGAGAGGAAGCTACTTTGCGAAGCACCGTTGCATTGGCTCATTCTGATGCCGAAGCAAAGGTCATCCTCCTACCTTCAGGCAAAGACCCTGATGAAGTAATAGGCGAAGACCCTGCGCTATGGCAGAATCTGGTCGAACAAGCTAAACCTATCCCAGAATTTGCCTTTGACAGCATAGTAGACAAATTGGGTGCCGATACAGCCAAAGAGAAATCTCTGGCCGTCGCAAGATTCTTGCCTGCACTCTACGGAGTAAAGGACCCCATACAACGATCCCACTGGATGTGGAAATTTTCACATGCTTTAGATATCGACGAGTCTGACATAAGAGCCAACTTGAAGAAATTGGAGTCCGACCAGAGAACAGCCAATTTGAGGAAATTGAAACCTCGCCAAAAACAGAAATCCGCTGAGGAAGCGGTATCCCGTTCGGCTCGGCAGATCTCTTCCGGTCCCGTTGAAGAATATTGTTTAGCCTTGCTCCTCCAGTATCCCGAGCTCCGCCAGCTAGCTCAAGAGCTGTCGGCAGAGCACTTCGAAAGCACCGAGAATCGCGAACTCTTTATCAAGTGGCAATGCACCCAAGACATTTCTGAGCTTAAAGAGAAACTTGACGCCAATCTATTAGAACACTTAGACTACTTAATGAATAAGCCAATTCTGGATGAAAATGATTGGGAGCGGCAACACGCTCTGAACGATTGCATTCTTAGTTTGCAAGAGAGATTCTCAAGAAGGTTGGAGGCTGGTAGAGAACTAATGTTCAATCTTACCCGGGAGAAAGAGGGCCTGAATGCCGAGCTAGCTAAACTGGATGAAGAGGGAATAAGTTCCAGTGAGCAACTCAAGGAGATCTTCATTAAACGAGGGAAACCAGCGAGAACAAAAGAGGTTAGATGATGGATTTAATTAAAGGCAGAACTCCTGGCATAAATGAGGATGAGGAATCACCTCTAGAAGAGACTCCCGCCGACGAGGGTGAAGCTGAGGTTAGTGGTGCCGCATTTGAGGAAGAGACTGCGGAGGAAGTGACTACTAAAGAAGCTAAGCCACAAGTAATAGCGGCGGAGGAACAGGAGATAATTGATGACTTAGCTCGCATGTACCTTCGCGACATCGGCAGGGTGCCACTTCTCACCGCTGCTGAAGAGAAGGAACTATCCAGCAAAATAGAGCAAAGAAACCACTTGAGGAAAATTGAAGACGCACACTTCAAGAAGCACAGGAAATTTCCTTCAGCAGTTGACATAGTAGTTGATCTAATTTCTCAGCTATCCCGGGCTTACCCTATCATGGAAGTCGTCAAAGAGCACTGTGGCATCGAGAGCTCTTGTAGTCTAGCAGAGACAAGCACAAATCCTAAATTTCGCGCTGCTATCGATAATGAGCTAGCCTTAGAATTGGTAACAGCCATTGCCCAAAAGACAGGCAAAGAAACTGCCGCAGCAGAGGAAGCCATAATAAACCTTTCTTTGAACAGCCGCCTCTTGCCACCACAATCGTTGGTCCTTATTGGAGATAAAATTTCAGGGCAAGAGATAAAGGCTCTCCTGGCTAGCAACAAATTCCTCTCCCAGCTTCACTCCTATAACGGGCAGTTTAAAACCCACTTTGAAGAGGTAAGGGCTGAGGCAAAAAGGGCAGAAGAACACCTCACTGAGGCAAACCTGCGCCTAGTGGTTAGCATAGCCAGAAAATACATCGGACATGGTATGTCCCTCCTCGACCTTATCCAAGAGGGGAATATTGGCCTTATGCGAGCGGTAGACAAGTTTCGGCATAGAAAAGGTTACAAGTTCAGCACTTACGCCACTTGGTGGATCAGACAAGGCACCACCCGATCCATAGCTGACCAATCTCGCACTATTCGCATCCCAGTGCATATGGTAGAAACAATCAATAAGTTACTGCGGACGATGCGACAGCTAACTCAGGAACTTGGGCGCGAACCAAGCTATAAAGAAATTGGCAACCAATTAAATATGACTCCCGAAAGGGTAGAGGAAATTATAGACCTATTTCACCATGAGCCGATATCGCTGGAGACACCTATCGGCGCAGAGGAGAACAGTCGCTTGGGGGACTTTGTCGAAGACCGTACTAGCCTGGCGCCAATCGAAGCTGCTTCACAGCAGTTACTCAA
>JRER01002842.1_pt1 | contig 14958 bp, 14 predicted proteins | sample 210161 | NCBI WGS metagenome assembly JRER01 (sample SAMN03019618, study PRJNA260268) | marine sediment metagenome | biome: Marine; feature: Sediment; material: Clay; isolation source: clay from marine sediments 136 meters below sea floor depth collected from... | place: New Zealand: Canterbury...
CATCCCTACTCTTATAGGTGGGGAACTCCCGCTAAATTAAACAGGAGAACTAACTTGTTACTAGAAACGGTGTTATGGATTGTTGTGTACGGGATAATGATCGGAGGCATCTATTCCCTAATGAGTATTGGTTTGACATTAATACTAGGAGTTATGGGGATAATTAATTTCGCTCATGGTGAGCTAGTGATGCTTGCTATGTATATAGCTTACTGGCTGTTCACCTTACTTGGTATCGATCCACTTGTTTCTTTTTCCTTCTGCATGATTTTGTTGTTTGTCATAGGTGTGGCGATTGAAAAATTTCTTATTATGCCTATAAAGTATTCCCCTGAAACAAGTTCATTGCTGGTTACCCTTGGATTATCAATGTTTCTTCAAAATATAGCCCTTTTTCTGTGGAAGCCAGACTTTCGGTCGGTGGTAACAGGCTATTCGACAAAAGTTGTGACGGTAGGGTCGTTATATATTAGGTTTTCTCAGGTAGTAGCATTCATTATCGCTCTGAGTTTAACCAGTGTTTTATACATATTTCTTAGGAAAACTTATACAGGTAAAGCTATTCGAGCAACTGCCCAGGATCGTGAAACAGCTATGTTAATGGGAATCAATACTAAACATATTGACCTTTTAGCTTTTGGTATCGGTGCAGCTTGTGTAGGAGGAGCTGGAGCAATCATTACGCCAATCTATTTTGTATTTCCTACTATAGGAGCAATCTTTGTCCTGACATGCTTTGTGGTTGTAGTGGTGGGAGGTATGGGTAGTGTTGTGGGTGCTTTTTTTGGAGGGCTCATAATAGGTATTGCAGAGTCAGCGGGGGTAATGCTTTTGGGTACTCAATGTAAATCTATTATTCCGTTCATTATTTTCATTATTATATTACTATTTAAGCCGTTGGGTTTGTTCGGCACAGGCAAATATTAATTAGGACCAAACGATTGAAATCAAAATCAAAAGAAACAGTCGTAATGAGTGGATGGTGGTTTTTTCTGTTTCTAGGGGCGGCTGTGCTTGTGATTGTTCCGTTGGTAGTGCGCAGTTCTTATTTTTTACACATCATGATTATGATTTTGTTCTTTGCTTCTCTGGGTGAGGCTTGGAACATCCTAGCAGGTTATGCTGGTCAACTCTGTTTAGGACATCATGCTTTCTTTGGCATAGGTGCATATACCTCCACTATCCTATTTATGAGAGTGAATCTGTCACCTTGGGTAGGTTTATTTCTTGGTGTATTTTTGGCGGTCTTGTTTGCCTTCTTTATAGGTTTTATCAGTTTTAGATTAAAGGGTATTTTTTTTGCCTTGGTGACGCTAGCTTTTGCTCAGGTACTGAGAATCATTACAGATACTTGGAGAGGGCTTACAAGAGGGGCGCTAGGGATAACTATTCCTTCCATGGGAAATTCGTTGCGTTATTTTCAATTCGAGAAAGAAACGCCTTACTACTATATAGTTCTTGGAATTATGCTAATACTAATTGTTGTTACAAGAAAACTTGAAAAATCGAAATTTGGCTACTGCTTGGTGGGGATTCGGGAAGAGGAGATTGCCGCCAGTTGCCTTGGTGTCAATACGTTCCGATACAAGCTAATGACTTTGATAATTAGCGCTGCTTGGACTGCTTTATTGGGAACCTTTTATGCTCAATATATGCGAATTATTCATCCAACTTCAGTCATGGATTTTAGTCTCCTTATTCAGGTTTTGCTTGTAACATTAGTCGGAGGTGCAGGGACAGTAGCAGGGCCTATCTTGGGGTCCTTCATTTTGGTACCTGTGTCGGAATTTACCAGGGGAATACTTGGAGGAGGGAGATTTATGGGGATTCATTTTATGATATACGGCGTCGTACTCATGGGAGTGGTTTTGTTTCTCCCGGGAGGATTGATAAGACATGTTGAGAAACTGATTCTTTTTTTGAGAAGGCTACGGGGAACTAAATGAATTTAGTTTAGTCTCAGGGTTTAATCTTCTCTGAGATAAAGCAATTCTTTCTTATAATTATTCTGCGCTTTGCTCTTGGCAGTTTTTCTCGCAGCTAACAAGAAAAAAAGGGACGGAATATACAAGCTGAGTCTTGTTAGATCTATACAATATAGTTGGGAAAAAACTGGAGTGGTATAGGGTAAAAAAGAGGAAGATTCAGCTCATAGCAAGAGAAGTCTAAATAGCTAGAATTTTGACACATTTTCGAAAAGCAGCACTTGAAGAATTTGCTAACGATTAATGATTAAAGCCTAGTTCTTTGGTGGGGAAAGGCCAAGGATGGGCTCAAACGAGAGGTGAGAAAGCACATAGGTCGATAACTGCGACAAAAAGGTTTTTTAGAAAGAGAAGTATAGAGAGATTAGTTTCTTTTTTTGGGAAGCTTTCAGGAAAAAGATGAACTATCTCGATTTTACCATGAGTAGAACTTATTTAGTGAAACATAAAAGATAGAATTTTTTTGAAAGGTTGAGTTATGTTTGAAGTTAAGGGTGTAAGTAAACAATTTGGGGGAGTAACAGCGCTTAGAAGTGTAAGTCTTAGGATTAATGACGGTGAAATGTTCGGCTTAATCGGTCCCAACGGTGCGGGGAAGACAACTTTATTTAATATAATTTCTGGAATATATAGGCCCGATGAGGGAAGTATCTGGTTCAAGGGAGAAAATATAACTGGCTATAAACCGCATCAAATTTCTACGAAAGGGATAGGTCGAACCTTTCAACTTGTTAAACCCTTCAGCAATGTTAGTGTTCTTGATAACGTAACAATAGGAGCCTTGTGCAGAGTTAAGGACGCCGAAAATGCTAAAGAGGAGGCAGTGGAAGTATTAGAAGTTGTCGGACTACTGGAGAAAAAGGATATTCTTGCCAAAAACTTAACTCCTGCTGACCGCAAGCGCTTAGAGTTAGCTAGAGCTCTCGCCACCAAACCGCGGCTTCTCCTATTAGATGAAATTATGGGGGGGCTAAATCCTACGGAAATGGGGTCTACCATAGCCCTGATAAGGAGAGTGCACCGTAGTGGGATAACTTTGTTTATTATTGAGCATATTATGCGAGTTATCATGACTCTTTCCAATAGAATAACGGTGATCCATCATGGGGAGAAAATAGCTGAGGGAACCCCAGAAGAAATAGCTATTAATAAAAGAGTAATTGAAGCTTACTTAGGAGAGGAATATGTCTTTAGAAATAATTAACGTGGATGTTTGCTATGGAGATATACAAGTTTTGTGGGATGTTTCTCTGAAAGTAGAAAAGAATCAAATTGTAAGCATTGTTGGAGCTAACGGAGCTGGTAAAACTACTTTAATTAAGACAATATCCGGTTTACTTAATCCTATTTCAGGAAGGATAAGTTTCTTTGAGCGTCGGATAGATGTTTTGCCTGCTTATGATGTAGTTAATCTTGGTATTGTCCAAGTTCCCGAGGGAAGAAAAGTTTTTCCTTATATGACAGTGTTGGAGAACCTCGAGCTGGGTGCTTATACTCCTAAAGCTAGAAAAATGAAAAAAGAGACTCTCGAAGTTATCTTTGGGCTTTTCCCCATATTAAGAAATAAACGAGCTCAACGAGCGGGAACCTTAAGTGGGGGGGAGCAACAGATGCTAGCTATAGCTCGAGGACTTATGGCGAGACCAAAACTTCTAATGCTTGATGAGCCTTCTCTTGGATTAGCTCCCAAGTTGGTGAAACAGGTGTTCGAGGTGATAAAACAGATTAATAAAGAGGAAATCACCGTCCTCCTGGTTGAACAGAATGTTTTCCATTCTCTCTCCATAGCTGACAGGGGATACGTTCTCGAGAATGGCAGAGCAGTTTTAGAGGGTAAAGGAGAGGAGCTTTTAAATAACAAACACGTTAAGAAAGCTTATCTGGGGATATAAGAATAATATTAATCAATGGAGTGAAACAAAGGAAGTGTTTTAACCTAAAAAAAATTAGAATTACTGAAAAAATAAAAAAGACGGGGTTGCAAAGGATAAAAAAAGCGTTAAATGGTTGGTAGGAATGGGAAGTGCGATCTTTATCTTCTCTTTTTCCGTAGTGCATGCAGCTGAAACTGTCAAAATAGGTGCTTTGTACCCCCGGACAGAACCTATGGCTAGAACTGGGTTAGAGTGTGTAACAGGAGTAGAGATAGCAAGAGAAGTGCAAAACGAAAGAGGGGGCATTTTGGGCAGAAGCATTGAATATGTTCCCGGAAATGCAGTAGATGCAAAAGCTGCAATGACAGAAGCTGAGCGCTTAATAAGTCTGGAGGGCATGAAGGTTATTATGGGAACTATGTCCAGTAGTTGTTCATACGCAGCTAGCGAGGTTGCGGAAAAAGAGGGAGTTATTTATTGGGAGACTCACGCTGTGGCTGATAAGATAACAGCACGTGGGTTCAAATATCTATTCAGAATGGTACCCTCCTCGTCTAGTTACTGTGCTTTTCATGCTAAATTTGCAAAACATGTTGGAGCTGAAAGAGTAGCGATTATAGGGTAAGATTCGCTCTTTGGAACGAATGTTGTAGGATCTGCTGCAAAAGAGCCGCCACTTTAGGACTTGAGGTGGTGTATACTCAACTCTACACTCGCAAGGCCGTGGATCTGTCACCTTTAGTTATGAAAATAAAAGCTGTTCGTCCTGATCATGTAATAGCGGTTTGCTACGCCCCGGATGCTATATTATTGACAAAACAGATGCGTGACCTTGGGTGCAACCTACCTTCGCTTATAGGAACCGGCGCTGGAGACAATCTTCTGGACTCTGTTAAGGCACTAGCCGAGGATGCAAACTATTTTGGTGTTATCTATGGTTGGAATTCAGACTTCAAGGCTCCAGGAGTTGAAGAATTCGTTGAAAGATATACTGAAAAGTATGGTCACAAGCCGTACGGTCATGATGCAGGACAGGGCTACAATGGTGCGATGATGCTTTTCAAGGTCATTGAAAAGGCAGGCTTGTTAGATCCAGACCGTATTCAGAAGGTTGCCCGTGAAATTGATATTCCTGTGACTATGACTGGCTTTGGGGTGAAATTTGATTGGACTGGTCAAAACATATTGCGACAAGAGAATTCATCAGACCGATGCCTCCCTGGAAAGAAAGAGCCAAATAATCTGATGGTGAAGGATTAGAGGGATTTTGAGCCCTGTTTTGAAACAGGGCTCAAAAAACTAACTATAAAGGTGTAAGAAATGACCTCTCGAGAAAGAGTTTTAACTGCTTTAAAACATCAGGAACCAGATAGAATTCCTCTTGATCTTGGATCGCTTGTAACTACCATTGAGAGAGTTCCGTATAATGAACTTAAGAAATACTTCGGTATCAAAGGGGAAACCACGACTTTTGTCAGGGATCACGTTGACCCTGATGATGAGATATTGCAAAAATTCGAAATAGATACTCGATATATTCGTATCAAATCCCCGAACAACTGGAAACTCGAACTATTACCTGACAATTCCTATATTGATGAATGGGGAACTAAGTTTAAGAAACCCAAAAGTAGTTTATATTACGATCCAGTACCACCGTATCCTTTAGCTGAGGCTACTAGTGTTAAGGAAATAGAGAGATATCCATGGCCAGACCCTCACGATCCAGGAAGAGTAGAGGGATTGGAGGAAGAAGCAAGAAATTTGTACAAGAATACAGATTACGCTATTATTGCCGATATACCCCTGCTGGGTGTACTTGAGTATGCTTGGCTACAGTTACGAGGACCCAAATTTCTTGAAGATATAATTATAAACAAGTCTTTTGCAAGAGCTCTTTTAGAGAAGATAGCTGATATACACATTCAGATCTTTGATAACTTTCTTAATGCTGTGGGTGAGTACATTCAAATGGTAATGGTTTCGGACGATTTAGGCGATCAAAATGGCACAATAATGTCTCCCAGGCTTTATAGAGAGATGATAAAGCCTATGCACGCTAGATTGTGGGGCTCTATAAAGAAAAAAACAGATGCCTATCTATTTCATCATTCTTGTGGAAGTATATATGCACTTATTCCGGATCTTATTGAATTAGGAGTGGACATTTTAAACCCGGTACAGGTTTCTGCGAAAGACATGGATACCGACAGGCTCAAAAAGGAATTCGGAGCTTATTTAACTTTTTGGGGTGGTGTTGATACCCAGAGAATTATGCCTGATGGCTCACTCGAAGAAGTTGAAGAGGAAGTGGAAAGAAGGATAGAAGATCTTGCTCCCGGAGGAGGTTATGTTCTCACAGCCGTACATAATATCCAGGCAGGAGTAAAACCAGAAAGTATTTGCCGGATGTACGAGGCTGGGAAAAAGTATGGTACTTACCCTCTGAGATGAGAAGTTTTTATAAAATAAAAATGAGAAAAGTTCACCTTTTATGTCAAAGAAGTTTATTTGGGGAATATGAGAATAATGTAAATTCCTAAATAATGAAAATATATTTAGGGGTTTTCGTCAAATTGAAAATAGAACAAGGGGAGTTTTAAATTAATTTAATAGTGAGTAAAAATTAGTAAATCTCTCAGGAGGAATAAATGGTAGATTTAAGAGAGATTAGGAAAAATGTTATCAACGGAAGGGCTGATGAAGTAAAAGAGTTAACTCAAAAAGCTCTTGATAAAGGACAGGATATAGAAAAGATTCTAAATGAAGCTCTTAGTTGGGGAATGGATGTAGTGGGAGAAAAATTTAAGAAGGGTGAGTTTTATGTTCCTGAGCTGCTTATCGCTGCTAGAGCAATGAAGACGGGAATGGAAGTTTTAAGACCCATTTTAGTTGATAAAGGTGTTAAAGGTTCAGGCAAGGTAGTCCTAGGGACGGTCCAGGGAGATCTTTATGATATTGGTAAAAATTTAGTGGGGATGATGTTAGAGGGAGCAGGGTTTGAGATAATGGACTTGGGGACGGATGTATCTTCAGAAAAGTTTGTAGAAGCTGCTAAGGAAAATAATGCTAAATTGGTAGGTCTTTCTGCTCTTCTAACTACTACTATGCTTTCTATGAAAGATGTCATTGAAGCAATGGAGGAAGCAGGGCTAAGGAAGAAGGTAAAGATAATGATTGGGGGTGCTCCTATTACTCAAAGCTATGCCGACGAGATAGGAGCTGATGGCTATGCTCCTGATGCTGCCTCTGCAGTGGATAAGGCAAAGGAGATATTGAGAATAAAGAATTAGCTAGAGACAAAAGAACAGATAAATAAACAAGTAAATAAAGATAAATGAGGAGAAGTTAATGCTTTCAGATTTAGAGATTGCCCAGGTAGCAAAAAGGAAACCTATCTTAGAAATTGCTGAAGAGGTCGGCTTAAAAGAAGAACTTGAACTTTATGGAAGATATAAAGCTGAAGTCTCCCTTAGTGCACTGGATAGATTAAAAGATAAACCTGATGACAAATATATCACCGCTACCGCTATCACTCCTACTTCCCTAGTAAAAGGAAATAAGCTTAAAATCGACCCCTTAACTATCAGTTGGAACAGGATAGTAGATATCAGCGACCGTGCCTTAGGAGAGATTACCATAGGACTGGGAGGAAGAGCCGATGGTATTCCTCGCCAAACAGGTTATGATATCATGGTAGCTTCTGAGGCGAAGGCTATCTTATTAAAATATATTTTTATCAATTAAAATAAGGCGGGATTTCGATGAACTCGAGAGAAAGAGTGCTTACAGCCCTAAACCATAAAGAGCCTGACCGTGTCCCTATCGATTTTGGGAGCTATTCTGGCGCAACGTCCATGAATGTTCGTGCTTACCAAAATTTGCTGAATTATTTGGAGATAAAAAGAGAAGTAAAAGTTGAAAATATTTTGATGTTCACTGCCGAAATCGATGTTGACATTCTTGATCAATTTAACGTGGATACGAAATCTGTGAAACCGAGCGTTTCTCTAAGTGAATTTAGCGCACCAGAAGAATTTATTGATAAATCTTGGAATGTGAAATGGCAAAGGTCATCGGACTTTACATATGCACCTGTTGAAGGTCCTTTTCAGAAGATGAAAAATCCTTCCGTAGATGACTTGAAAAAATTTAGATGGCCTTTGCCTTCGGAAATCGAAGACCCTGTGAAATGGAGAGAGAAGGCACAGAGGATTCGTGAGGGAACTGATAGAGCTTTGGTAGCAAGAATGCCAATAGGCATTGTTACAGGTACTCAGTTCTTAAGGGGCTTTGAAGGATGGGCGGTGGATCTTTATTTAAATCGAAAATTTAGTGATGCTTTACATGAAAAATATACAGAAATTTGGATTGAGACAGTGGAAGGTATGTTAGACGCTTTGGGCGAAAATGTTGATATTTTAATTTGGGGTGACGATTTAGGAATACAATCTCAGCCAATGATGAGTCCTAAAATTTTTCGAGAAAGGATAAAACCTTTAATGAAGAAACAGGTAGAGAGCATCAAGGCTAAGACACAGGCTAAGATAGCTCTTCACACCTGCGGATCCGTTTACGAGTTTATAGAAGATTTTATAGATATAGGAATTGATGCCCTAAATCCTCTTCAAGCGACAGCCAAAAACATGGAAGCCAAAAAAATAAAACAAAAAGCAGGTAATGAGTTGGCATTGTGGGGTGGAATTGATACGCATATCGTTCTACGTAAAGGCAAACCAAAGGATGTAAAGGAGGAAGTCGAGAGAAAAATCTCACAATTAGGAGAGAATGGAGGTTATATTTTATCAGCTGACCATAATATTTTAGTTGATATACCTCCCGAAAATGTGATAGCTATGTTTGAGGCGGCTACAGATTATGTCCCATAATTTCTGTGAAATTGAATGACCTTGACGAAAAGGCCATTATTCCTCTAGGATAAGGGAAATTAGAAACAACAATCCATAACACCGTTTCTAGTAACAAGTTAGTTCTCCTGTTTAATTTAGCGGGAGTTCCCCACCTATAAGAGTAGGGATGAAGACAGTTTTCTGCATCGTCCGCTCTTTGAAAGGAGGGGAATGTACAGGACAAGCAGAGCTTGAATTATGAAAGCACACGTCCGTAACAACATGAGTGTCTATAGAGCTGGTAAAATGATCGATAATCCTTATGATTTTTGACCTGCCTAGTCGCCTCTCAAAATCATTATTGTTCTCCCCCATGAATCCCAGAAACAACCCATGAGGGAGAACATAGTTAAGTAAAACTCAGCCCAATGATTAGAATCTTACCTCTCATCCCATTTAGGGATAGGATAAACTACCTCCGCCGCGGCTAGATCAAATGGCCATATTGTTACCGGCTTCCCACCCAAGTTTTGGGTGATTATGGCCCTCTGGTTAGCAAGATCACCAGTCTCTTCGAATTTAATAGGTCCTTCTCCAGTAGCTGGTCCTTCGGTTACGTTCACCTTATGAAAAGCCTCCCGGATTTTCTCCGGATCAGTCGATCCAGCCAGCTCCAGCACTTCCTTAATTACATACATACCAATGTAACCATTGTCAGCGTTCTCGTTTGGCAGTTCACCGTATCTCTCCGAGTATTTCCTAATAAACTTTTGGAGATAGGGATGCTCCATATCGACCGCAAAAGCAACACCCGTGAAATAAAATTCAGAACCATTAGCAAGGGCCGTAATGAAGTCCGGCATGCTAGTCGCACCACCGTAATGGATAATCGCCTTTGTATCTAGCTTTAAAGCCTGAATTGTCCGAGCTAACAAAATAATATCATTGATGTATCCGACACAAAATATCACGTCAGGCTTGGCTCCCTTCACCTTACTTACGGTGAGCGTAAGATCGGTAGTTCCTGATGGGAATGCTTCATCCGCGACAACCTTCCATCCCATTTCCCTAGCATGTTCCTTACATAGTATAGAGTAAGGAACACCATAGTCCGTATCTTCATATATAAGCGCTATTTTTTTGGTTGTCACACCGGTTTTAGCTGTCACATCTTTGAGAAATCCAAATGATGCTCGAGCACAAGCCGGAGTTCCTTGAGTACACCTGAAAGTGTATTTGAAACCTCTTTGAGTTATCTTTCCAGCAGTAGCGTTCATTACCAAAAAGGGTACTTTCAGTCTTTCAGCAATTTCTGTAGCAGCAAGGGTTAAGGTGCTATACATACATCCTGACATAATGGCCGGTTGATACTGGGCAATAAGTCTCTTCGTTTCAGAAACCGCAAGGTCTATCTTATCCACACAATCTCCATATATTAACTTGATTTTTGCCCCTCCCAATGACTTGATACCACCAGCAGCGTTGATCTCCTCCGTTGCAAGATCACGACCATTTTTCAAGACCTGCCCAAATCTAGCACCAGGACCGGTAAGAGGTAAGACACTCCCAATTATGACTTCATTAACCGGCTCCGTAGCTATACAACTCGTACCCAACATCCCAATGATAATGCTGGTTATGAGCAAGACGCTAGTTATCATTGGCATTCTGCTAAATTTAATAGTCATCTTCTTTTCTTCTTTCACTTTTTACCTCCCTATCCTTTATTTTCCTCAGTGATTCTAACCTATCTTTTGTTCTTCTTAAAAGCTTTCTTTTATTCCAAGCTGGATCGGCTTATATACTTCCTCACCCCCCTCGTGGCCTTTATTTCCAGCTGTTGGCCTCTTACGAAACGGAGCTTGGCCTTCTTTGATAAAAGCTCATAACTTTTGTTTTATAGAGGCAACACTTAGCCGCAACGCGGAGTCCCGGTTATGAATAGGTATTCTCTTTTTCATCTCCTCATTCTTCTCAAAGCAAGGATCTTTACAGAGATTCTCTCATCCCCCTTCTTTTTCAGGTATAGGATCTGGCAAAATTCGGTAAGCTTTGACATCTCATCATTTCAAATATCGCCTTTTTAACCCTACGCTCCAGCTGAAATGTTCAATTGCACCGAGTTAAAGATAATGGAGCTTCCCGCTGCAGCTCCATTGAATAGAATCCACCCACAAGGGAATCGATTCTCCGCGTACTGCTTTTACTGTGATGGCGGTTGTTCTTAATTCCTCGTGAGGACTGTGCCACTGGCTAAGCGCCTCAAGCACCACCGGAAAATGACACAAATAAAAAAGCCCATCGCCTCCCCCGAAAGAAAGAGACCGAAGCAGGTGAAACTCCCGCTGATTTTGCAACATATTTAATTTTAGGCCTATTTTTAGCTCTCACTATTAAAACGATTTAATGATACCATGACTCCTTTTTTTGTCAAGGCTGCGAATTAAATCATCTAAAATCTAACCGAAGGGGTATTGGTTGTGCCATTTAAAACCTAACCGAAATTTAGTATCATACTCCTTGACTTAATGAGAAGTCAGGGAGGAAAGGACAATGGATATGCACTCAAGAACCCAATACCTCAAAAGACTGCAACAAAGGTACTTTCAATGTCACTCAAAAAAGGAGAAAACTTCTATTCTGGATGAGTTCTGCAAGAACACTGGCCAGAACAGAAAGTATGTCATCAGCAGAATAAACTCTTCTTTTTCTTCAAAACCGAAAAAGAGAAGATGGCGAAAACGTATCTACGATGGTTATGTTAAGGCAGCCCTGGCAAAAGTATGGGACATCTTTGATGAGCCCTGTGGACAAAGACTGGCACCTCTTCTAAAAACTGAAGTAGATAGGTTAAGACAGCAAGAGGAGATCTTCATTACCAATGAGGTAGCAGAGAAACTCAAAAGAATCAGTCCCAGAACCATTGATCGAGCTCTCAAGCGTCAAAAACAGGCTCTTCACCTGAACAGAAAATACCGTCAAAAGAGAAACCCCTTAATTCTCCAGAGAATTCCGGTGAAAGCAGGAGGATGGGATAGAACTCTTCCAGGTCAGGTGCAGGTGGACTTAGTAGAGCACTGTGGCCAATCAGCTTCTGGACTTTATGTAAATACCGTAAGCTCTTGTGATGTCGCCTTCGGCTGGTGGGAGGGAGAGGCGATTCTCGGAAGCGGACAGGAGAGAAGTTGTGATGCGTTAGATAAGGAGCGAGAAAGAATGCCCTTTAAGTAGGTCCATGCTCACCCTGATAATGATTCGAGCTTCATCAACTGGCATCTATTGCACTACTGTGAGGCGGAAGGAATTGAGTTTTCCCGATCAAGGCCCTACAAGAAAAATGATAACAACTTCGTAGAACAGAAGAACTCAACCCATATCAGAGCCGTCATTGGACATCTTAGATATGATACTGAGAAAGAGCTCGCGATTATCAATAGCCTTTACCGAAATGAACTCAGGCTGTATAAGAACTTCTTTCAGCCGGTAATGAAGTTAAAAGAGAAGATCCGGGATAAAGGAAAAGTGCACCGAAGGTACGATACTCCTAAGACTCCCTATCAAAGAATAATGGAATCAGAACACATTCCTCAAGAGACCAAAGACAAACTAACAAAGATTTACCTCAGTCTTAACCCTGCAGAGCTGAAAAGGAAAATCGATGAGAAGGTTCATCTGCTCTTCAAAGCTTATGAGGAGAAGAACAGAAGAAGAGAAGCTTCACCCTCTAAAAAACAAACACCTCGCACGGTTAGATCTTATATGACCCAACAACAACCAATTCGGTCAGGTACTTAAACGGCTTGACACGTACATTAAAAACTGGAAGGCTCCCCTAAAATTTTGAGAGAGCCTTTTAACCTAATAAGATCAAATTAGTCTCTCTATCGTGTAGTTACCCTGTTCAGGAAACCGTAATATCTTTTAATCAAAATCTGGATAAATATCCCCCCTACCACTGCTGCAACGGCTACCAGATAGGGAGTTTTAAGGGAAAACCTTTGGGCTACTGCTCCTCCTATTAGGGGACCCAAGAGAAATCCACTCCCGAGTGTGGCTTCATGAATTGCAGCACTGGGACCTCTTTGGGAGGTGGTATTGACACTGTAAAAAAGGCTGGAGAAATCAGTCATTCCTCTGCCCACCCCTATAAAAACAAAAGCCAGGAAATACAGAGGAACGGACCCGGTCACAAAGATCATAACAAGACCCACAACAGCGATAAGTTGAAAGAAAACCAGGGGGAAGGTGCGATAGTGCCACTGATGGATTACCCCCAGCCCATAAAAGGTAAGCGTCTGTGAAAGAAAAAGGGCAAACATCAAAAGTCCTAAGACCGAGGGCGAAATTGTAAGCTGAGTTCCCAACTTAGGGAAGATATACCGGATCATTCCCATGGAAAAGGCAAGTGTAAAATTAGCTATTCGAGAGAGTTTAATATATAAAGAGAAGTTCTCCCGAGCACCTTTCGAAAAGAGAGTTTTGTGAGTAAAAGCTTCGCTCTTGGTGGAAGAGTCCACCCCTGGAGTTTTCCAGAGCAAAAAGAATATAAATGTACTTATGATCAGAGCAAGGTAAAAAGGTAGTTTAAAGTTAATTCCAAATAAAATCCCTCCTGCGAGAGGACCTATGGTGAGTCCCGCACTCCAAGAAATACAAAACAATGCCATTCTCTTGGTGAGAGATATTCTACTCTGCTTTTCGGCAATCCAGGCCTCCAAAGCTGGCCAGAACATAGCTCCACCAATTCCTAGTAATAACATGGATAGGTAAAGTTGATAGATCCGGGAGGAAAAACATAGAAGGAGAGAAGTTGCAATCCATAGAGAGGATCCGAGCATCACTAAGTCTCTTCGGTGCCACCTTTCAGATAGTCTGCCAAATAAGAAACAAAGAGATACGTAGGCGATTCCTGAGGTAAACCCGAGTGTTCCCAAGGTGAGAGACGATACACCCAAGGATATGGCAAAGAGGGGAACGGCTATCATTATGCTCCCCATGCACATATCTGCCAAGAACGGAGCAAAATAGAGACCGACATAATCACTTTTGACCTTTATTTTGAGTTCCTTTCTTTTTTTGCCCGAGTTAACATTGTCCCGGAATGCACAAACGGGTATTATAGTAGCACAGAATCTGAGGCAGAAGAAGAGGTCACGGTGGGAGGCAAGATCTTTAAAAAGAGGCACCAGGGAGGTCCGTGTTTCATCTTGGAAAACAAGGCAATAATCAAGTATTAACCCATTTTACTCATAATCCCAAATCATACAGCTCAATAGCATTGTCTCGAAAAATTTTCGAGGCTATATCAAAAGCCGCTTCTTGCGGTAGATACCCTCGGCTAAAACCATAGCACTCAAAAGGTAATTTAAGTATTCTAAGGTGCTTAAATTCTATATTAGGCATATGCACATGACTCCCGTTACCATAATGCTTTATCGTTTAAGAACTTACCGTTTCACCATGAACATCCTTTTCGAGCACGGCGCCAATCGCCACAGCTTGCTGTACCAATCGGTAGAACAGCTTACCACGGGAACGGGATGTTCTACGGTTGAACCGAAACGTGCATTCATCGAGGTAGTAGTCGAGATGAGAAGGCTCCACCCGACCTTGGTAAGTCCCCAACAACCAGCGCTTGAGCAAAGCAGCAATGCGGTTCACTTTGGGCAAGAGATTCCTACCGACAGCAGCGTTTTTTCGGATGATTTCGTGTATGTAGCCCAATTCGGGCAATCGTCCATAGCCTCCCCATCCATCTGTTTGGACAGTGCTCCCTGGCTCGACACCCTTCTTAACGGCCCCTTCCAAACTGGGTCCGGACGCATCCGGTACACGCCTGAGACGAATTCGCCCGGTCTTACTTTCCTTAAGCTCTACCATGATAACAACCAACGCCTTCCCCGTTGCTCCCCGACCCCGCTTACCTGGTTTCTCTCCACCTATGTAGATCTCGTCTGCTTCGACCGTGCCCGAGAGACGGTCCCGCCCTGGTCGTACCATGGCACGCCGCAGCTTGTGCAGCAAGGTCCAGGCGGTGTGATAGCTGCTCAAATCGAGCACCCGCTGCAATCCCTGTGCGTTCGCGCCATATTTCTGAGTAGTCAGGTGCCAGATAGCCCAAAACCAAAGCCGCAACGGCAGCTTTGTATCTTGAAAAATTGGGCTGCGTATCCCGTTAGTGCGCATTTTTTTGAGGAAATGTACCAGTTTAGACAATGATAACACTGATCCTTCTAAGGAGTTTTCCTT
>JRER01000569.1_pt1 | contig 14937 bp, 17 predicted proteins | sample 210161 | NCBI WGS metagenome assembly JRER01 (sample SAMN03019618, study PRJNA260268) | marine sediment metagenome | biome: Marine; feature: Sediment; material: Clay; isolation source: clay from marine sediments 136 meters below sea floor depth collected from... | place: New Zealand: Canterbury...
CTATCGGGAGAAGATAGGGCTGGTGGGAGCCGCCCTCTCCGACTACTCCCAGATCGACGCTCTAACCCAAGGGCTTGGCCAACTGGGAGCCCAGATCTCGGTCTCCTCCCTGCGCGCCGATTCGCTCTCCCAAGCGCTCCTTGAGGCGCTAGTTGAAGGCGGGACTCAGACACTCACTATAGCCCCCGAGGCCGGCTCGGCGCGTCTCCGCTCCTGCATAAACAAAGATATATCGGAGGAGGAGATCCTAGAGGCTGCTCAAAGGGCCAGCCCCCATTTCCCCCAACTGAAATTATATTTCATGCTCGGCTTGCCCGGCGAGCGAGAAGAGGATGTAGAGGCTCTGGTTCACCTAACCCGAAGGATCAAAGACCGCTTCTCCGGGCATCTCATAGTGAGCCTTTCCCCCTTTGTCCCCAAGGCCCAGACCCCCTATCAATGGGCTCCTATGACCCCCTTGCCCCTTCTGGAGGCTCGTCTTCGTTATGTCAAGCAAAGCCTCTCCTCCATCGAGGTTCGAAGCGAGAGCGCGGCTGAGGCGGCCATACAGGCTACCCTAGCCCGAGGAGATAGGCGCGGGGGGTTGGCCCTAGCACGCACCAAGGGGAAATCGCTGCCCGCCTGGAAACGCGCCTTGGCCAGGCAAGGCCTAGCATACGAGGCGCTATTGGAAGAACGCCCCCGCGGCACCTTGCCTTGGAAGGTCGTCGATAATAGAGTAAGCGAGGAGTACCTGTGGCAGGAGTGGCGGAAGGGAACAAAGGCCCAGAGCACCCCTCCTTGCCCGCCTGTCGAGTGCCTGAAGTGTGGGGCTTGCGATGAGGCCTTTTACGAAGCCAGGAGAAAGGCTGTCACCCCTGCTCGATAAGCCTTCGTCAAGCGAAAGCGGAATGATCCGGCATCACAAGGGAAGAGTCGTTTTCTATACCTTCCCCCATCTAGGCTGGGGGGTTAAACACGCCATCTTCACCCGCCTGGGAGGTCTCAGCCATTCTCCCTTCGACGGGCTCAACGTGGGCCACCCGGTAGGCGATGAGGATAAAGCGGTGGAGGCCAACCATCGTATCATCTATGAGACGCTCGATCTCAGCGCAAGGGAGGTAGTCACCGCCCGTCAAGTACACAGCCATTCGGTGGCCGTGGTCGGACCAAAAGATAAGGGACGAATCGTTCCCGCCACCGACGGCCTGGTCACCGAAACCCCGGGACTAGCCTTGATGCTCCGCTTCGCCGATTGCCTGCCTATCCTACTCTACGATCCCCAAAAGCAGGTCATAGGTCTGGGCCACGCGGGCTGGCGAGGTACGGTGGGTCTATTGGCCCAGCGATTAGCCCAGACGATGGGGGAAGAGTTCGGTTGCCACCTGTCCCAGGTGAGAGCCGGTCTGGGCCCGGCCATCGGCCCCTGTTGCTACTCCGTGGGAGAGGAGGTAAGAGAGGCGGTGCAGGCCGTTCTGCCCCACTCCTCCGGAGCAGTGACGGAAAGAGCCGATGGGCTCTATCTCGATCTCTGGGAGGCCAACCTTGGGCAACTGAGGCAGTTGGGCATACAAAGGATAGAGGTAGGCAAGATATGTACCGCCTGTAATACTGATGAGTTCTTCTCCCATCGAGCCGAAGGAGAGCAAACGGGAAGGTTCGCGGTTTTGATGCTCCTGCAAGGCGAGTAGGATGACCAATGAGGAGTGGAATCGAGAGCCGACCCAATCCCGAGGCTATCAAGAAAGGAGCGGATTCCTTAGCCAACCGAAGGATGGCGTGACGGAGGACGGCTGGGAGACGAGCTGGGTATGGAGAACAGTTTTAACGGGCGGATGCAGGTGAATATAGAGGTGAAAGGGGAACCCAGCCGTTGGATAACTTTACGAGCCGTAAGGACTCTGAAGAAGGGTTGCCCTTAAGGAGATAAGCGTGCCAGAGAAGGTAGATATCGCTGCCAATTTGGAGAGGGTGCGGGAGCGGATGGCTGATGCCGCCCGCCGGGCCGGCCGAAACCCAGAGGAGATAACCCTGGTAGCGGTGACCAAAACTATCGAGCCGGCCATGGTAAAAGAGGCCATAGCCCTGGGGTTGAGAGATTTTGGAGAGAACCGCGTGAAAGAGGCAGAGTGGAAGGTCCCCCTCTTGCCGGAGGTCGCCTGGCACATGATCGGACACTTGCAACGAAATAAGGTCAAGAAGGCGTTGCTTATTTTCGATACGATACACTCGGTGGATAGCCTCCGGCTGGCTCAAGAGATCGACCGGCGCGCTTCCCGCATCGGTGTCAGAGTTCCCGTGTTATTAGAGGTAAACCTCTCCGGCGAAGCCACAAAATATGGCTTCCGCATGGCTCCCCGTGTGATGCGAGGTGAGGAGAAAGAGACCTTCTTCTCCTATGTTGAGGAGATCCTCAGGTTGCCCTACCTCGAGGTGAGGGGGTTGATGACCATGCCTCCTCTGGTCGCTCACCCAGAGGAGGCTCGACCTTACTTCCAACGGCTGAGAGGGTTGCGAGAGGAACTAAAAGAGAGGTTCCCCCAGGCGTGTTGGGAAGATCTCTCCATGGGGATGACCGATGACTTCGAGGTAGCCATCGAAGAGGGAGCCACCATGGTGCGCATCGGGAGGGCTATATTCGGAGAGAGGAGGGAATAGCGATGAATGACCTCGAGGAGACTACCCTATCTCTCATCGGCACCGGGTGATGGCTGAGGCGATGATAAAAGCCATCTTGAACAAAGGGCTGAGGGAGGGTTGCGCGCCGTCTGGGCGGCCTATCAGAAGTCCAAATACCTAGGAGGGTTAGGCGAAAAATGATCTACATCCTTAAACTCATCGATACGCTCTTCTACGCTTTTTCTCTAGCCATTCTCATTCGGGTGATCCTCGCCTGGGTCCGCTTTGACCCCTACCACCCGGTATCGGTCTTCGTCCATCAGGTGACCGAGCCCGTCTTGGCTCCCATCCGTCGCTTCCTCCCTTCCACGGGGATGGTAGATTTCAGCCCCCTGGTAGCCCTCGTCCTCCTACAAGTAGTCCAAGTGGTTCTCAGGCAACTCTTGCTCTCCCTCTACTGAGAAAATAAAGATGAGCGAGGAAGCCACTGGGCTAGCGATTCAAGAGAAGGATGGCTCTCTTACCTTCTCCGTCCGGGTGGTTCCCAGAGCCAAAAAGAACGAGATCGTGGGGGTGGAAGGAAGAGCCCTCAAAGTGCGGATAGCGGCTCCGCCGGTGAGGGGGAAGGCTAACGAGGCGCTAGTGAAATTCTTAGCCCAGGCGCTAGGGGTAAGAAAGGAGCAGGTGGAGATAGTGAGAGGCCAGAAGGCGAGAAATAAGACCATAAGAGTAAGAGGTTTGTCGGAGAAGGAAGTGAGAAAAAGGTTAAGGAACCTCACCGCTTCTTAGCCCGTCTATATAGTGAGGTCAACGGTGTATATCTTCAAGAGGCATAATCTGGGGCTAATATCTGCTATCTTGTTAATGGCGACGGTGGGTGCCTGCCGCGGCGTAGTCCCTGCATTACCAAGTCCTCCTGCTTCAAGCCCTTCGCCGACGCTGACCAGCACGCCAACTTTGCAGCCCACACCATCTCCTACGGACATAATCGGGACCCCCACGACTGCGATCCCTCGCGCTGAGGCCCCCTGCCTTTCTGGTGGCTCCATCAAGGAGCAAGCGCGAGAGGCTCTAGCCAACTGGTTGGGTATCTCCAGCGAAGAGATCGAGGTAGTAGAACTTGAAGAGGTAGAGTGGCCGGATACCAGCCTGGGTTGCCCGCAGCCGGGGATGGCCTACTTGCAGGTGATCGTGCTGGGGTGGAGGGTGGTGATGAGGGTGAATGATGAGGTCTATGAGTACCACTCTGGCGGGGGGCAGGGGGTGCTTTGTGATGAGGGAGGCCATCTCATATCTGTCCCGCCATCACCCACAGTGACGCCCATCACTGTTCCCAGCGCGCCAACTCCCACCATAGAGGATGTCTGTCCCATGATGCCCGTGTTCCCGCATGGGAGATCCTGTCCCAGGCCGAGGATGCCCCATGACTGATAAAGAGCCAGAGAAAGAAAACGAGAGCCCGCCCAAAAGGGCAGGCTCTTCGCTTGTCAGCCGCCGGAGCAACTACTTCTTCCGATCCGCTTTAGCGTAGGTGAAGCTGCAATTCTACTCGGTTCAAATCCAGCGACTAGGGGCTAGGGTGAGGCCCATTGATCCAGTCCAGTACCTCCTGGATGTCGACGCGGCTCGAATACCCCACGCCAGCGCAATTGTAGTTGGTCACATACGAATTGACAGCCAGGACGATGTTCGTGTCCTCCAGGAGATCGGGACCGCCGGAGTCGCCAAAGCAGGTGCCGCCCTTCCCCCGCCCCGGGTTCAGGGTCATTTTGATGAACTCGGCGCTGTGCACGAACTTGCCCGAGACCAGTTGGCTCGGGGCCACTAGGCGGACCTTCAATCCTGTCCAGTACGGTGGGCCGCCACCGCGATGTTCCTCCTGGACACCATAGCCGACGACCGTCAAGTCGGTCTTGTTCTTCAGCGTATCCACCACACCTGCCTCGGGCAGGACCGCGTACTCATCCATGACGACCGGCTCATCCAAGACCACCACCCCTACATCGCGATAGTCGAAAGCGGGCAGACCATTCCCACCCCCGTAAGGATTTTCATCACTGTCATACTTCGGGTTGGTGTGTGGGGTTCCCTCGACCGCGCTGGGACCACCCCAGGGATAGTCAGGGTTCCCTTCCACGATTTCATCGAACCACATCCTCGCAGCATCAGCTCCATCCGTGCAGTGCCCGGCTGTGAGAACGACATTTGGGGCAATCAGGGCCCCGCTGCACCGCCATGCAGGTACGCCTCCCACGTCGAACACCACAAGGCCGACGTAGGGATGCCCATCGCGCCATCCGGCTCCCCATTGGTTATGGCGTAGGCGATGCCCACCGACGCCAGCGCCAGGCCGACCAGAACGGCCGCTACGAGCAGAAATCTCTTTGTGCTTTTCACTTACTTTCCTCCTTCTAAAATTCTCTCCCTCAAGACTGCATAGTCAAACCATTCTCCCGCCCCATCACCTCCTTTCAGACATGGGAAATGCCGGTCTCCGAGACAAGAAACCGACCGGAACTTCGCGGTCGGTTACGCCACCGGCTCCGCCTAGCCTTTGGGCATCCAATACTCCAGACTAGGCTTCTCTGCCCCCGCTATATCTTATCCCTCCGCAGGCGTAATAGTACTTTCGTACTATTGCAAAACCATTCTAGCAGAAAGCCCGCGCCCTGTCAATAGGATGGTCCCAATTCTAAGGAAAAGAAGGCTCTACGGCCCCCAGGCCGGCCCTTGCTCCGCCTCGGCGCTGTCGGTCAAGTTCACCTCGCCCGTTCCATCGACCCCGATCCTGTATATATCCCAGTTGCCATCCCTATAGGCGTAGTAGATTATCTGGGAGCCATCGGGCGACCAAGAGGGCCCGTAGTCGTCGACGGTGTGGTCGTTGGTCAGATTCCGCTGCCCGGAACCATCGGCGTTCATGATGTAGATCTCCATGTCATCATCCCGGTAGGATTCGAAGGCTATCTTCGTGCCATCGGGAGACCAGGCGGGCGAGGTATCGGTGGCCTCATTGGAGGTGAGCCTCGTCTCCTCCCAGCCATCGGTCTCCATCACGTAGATCTCCTTGTTCCCATCCCGCTCGGAGACGAAGGCTATCTTCGTGCCATCGGGAGACCATACAGGCGCGTAGTCCGGCTCTTCGTTGAAGGTCACCCTCGCCTGGCCTGAGCCATCGGCATCCATGATATAGATCTCCCAATTGCCGTCGCGACGGGAGGCGAAGACTATCCTCGTCCCATCGGGCGAGAAGGAGGGGCTGGAATCCGGGGCTGGGTTCCGGCTCAGGTTAACCTGCTCCGAGCCATCGGCGTTCATAAGATATATCTCCCTGTTCCCATCCCGTTCGGAGACGAAGAGAAGACGACGCCCGTCATAGGACCAAGAAGGCCAGGTATCGTCCACCTCGTTTTGGGTCAGGGGAGTGCGGTTCGAGCCATCGCTGGCCATAAGATAGATTTCCCAGGTGCCGCTCTCCTCCTCCCAAAACATGTAGGCTATGGTCTGGCGAGCAGGCGGTGGCTGGGTGGAAGAAACCCCTACGGCGGTAAGAGTCGTGGGAGTAGGCGATACCGGCCCTCCTTGACCCCCTTCCCCACCAGTGGGGGGTTGTGAGAGCGAACGCATCGACCACAGGAAAAGCACGATCACTAGCAAAGCCGCGGCCATCGGCCAGAGGAACCTCTTGAGGCCTGGCCCCTCTTTCCCACCGCGCCTTACCTCCCCGAGCAAGGATTCCCCAAATTCCTCTGCTTTCCCTAGCCAAACCCTCACTAGTTCGACCTGGAAGCGATAGGTATGGGGGGCCATGCTCACCAGAAGCCCTCGCTCCACCAAGCGATGCAAAGCCACCCTTAACCCTTCCGGAGAGAGGGGTATCCTCCTTCGTTGCAAGAGGTAGCACACCTCCTCCTCTAAGATAAGGCCATGGATGCCTCGCATAGCGCCTAGGGCCGCCAGCGCTACCCGCTCCTGGGGAGAGGAGGTGGCAAGAAGGTGCTTTATGTAACTCTCGCCCAAGATCATAGTCTCCGGCACCACTTCGTCAACATCCTGGATGAGCACCCAACCCTTGGAAGCGCATCGCTCAAAGAGGGCGTAGCAGAGGAGTTGAACGAAGTAGGGGTGGCCGGAGGTGAGGGCTAGAATCCGCTCCTGGGCCTCATAATCGTAATCGAGGATCTCTGCGCTAGGCTCGGTGATAAGCCGCCGTGCCTCCTCGCCATCCAGGGGGCCCAACCTCCATACCAGAGCCTGGGAGAGCATCTCTCCTTCAGTGGGCCCCTCCCAGGTCAGAAGAAGGGTTAGTTTCAATGAGGTTAGATAGGAGAGGAGTTCGGCCTGAAGTGCTGAGTCGCCCCCTCCCCAGAGATGAAAATCATCCAGAGCCAAAAGAAGGATCTTTGCGCCCACCGCTTTGGAGAGTCGAGGGAGGAACTCCTCCCCGAAATAGGAAGCCTGGCCTTCGAAATCTTCCCTCTTCGGCTCCTCTCCCATCCCTTCCCTCGGGATCTCCCACGGGATCCCTTTGGGACCTTTGGGACGGGATCCCTGTCCCTTGGCACCCGTCCCGGGTATCCCTGGGAGATCCCTCTGGGATGGGACGGGATCCTGTAAGGAAAAAGCGATCTCTTCTGGCAGGCTCCCGGTCATAGCCAAGGCTATCTGCCAGAGGAGGAGATCCAGCCGAGACTCGGCCATCTCCCCTACTGGAAACACCATATATTTAGAGCCGAGATGGGCGCCCAATTGATGAAGGAGGGAGCTCTTCCCTATGCGATGGGGGCCTTGCACTACCAAGAGTGGTTGCCCCTTATCGAGGCTGCTCTCTATCCAGTCCAAAAGATCGAGTCGCCCATAGAAATGGGAGGCTTCAACGACCGGTTTATCTATCACGTACGGGTTGGCGAAAGGAACTCCTTTACTCAAGACGCCCTACCCCTTTAGATAGAGGATACGCTCGCAGTTGGCACAGTGGACTAACTCCTCACCGCGAAGCACCCTGGTCACTTTGCTTGTAGATACCGCCACTCCACACCCTTGACATATGCCGTTTTGGATCAAGGCCACCCCCTGCCTCCCCTTCCGACGGTGGAGATCCTCATAGGTGGCCAGATCCTCGGGGTCGATGGTCGCCTGGAGGCTCTCTCCCCTCTCCCTCAGAAGGGAGAGGCGGGAAGATAACGCAGCCCGCTTCTCCTTCAACTCCGCCTGTTCCTCCCTCCACTCTATCTCCAGCCTTTCCAACCTCTTCCCCTCCCTATCCAAACGCTCGTTCGCCGTCTCCAGTTGGCTCATGACCTCCAAAGTCTCGTCCTCGACTTCTACTTGACGCCGTTTCAAGAGTTGCACCTCTTGCTCCAAGCCGGTCAGTTCCTTCGGACTCTTCACCTTACCGCTGTAGAGGGTCTTCTCGGAGGCTTTTCTTTTCTCTAACACCTCTTCCAAATCTAGTTCCAAGTTCCGAAGCCGCCTCCGCAACTCCGCTTGCCATTCTGAAGCCTGAGCCAGGCTCTCCCGTGTCGAGCGGAGCTCCTCACTCTCCCCCAGACCGCTCTCTACAACATGAAGGTTTCGCTCCGCTTCATCGATCTCCAGATCGATCACCTGTAAATCGTAGAGCCCCCGAACCCTTATACCCATCTTCTAGTCCTTACAGGATCTCCCCTCTATACCACGCTCTACCCCGGGCGAAGAGACGGATCAAAAGCAGCCCCACAAGGAAGCCTCCCAGGTGGGCGAACCAGGCTACGCCGCCTACCCCAGGCATGCCCAAAGAGGCGAGGCCGCTAAACAGCTGGACGACTATCCAGAGGCCGAGAACAAGAACCGCCGGCACCCTCACCAGGCGCACAAAGTAACCCAAAGTCACCAGGCTGACCACTCTGGCCCGGGGGAAGAGGATAAGATAGGCTCCCAGGACGCCGGCGATAGCACCACTGGCCCCTATATTCGGCACCGAGGAACTTATGTTCACCGCGATCTGGGCAGCGCTGGCCCCCAGGCCGCAAAGGAGGTAGAAGAGAGCGAAGCGGAGATGGCCCATGGCATCCTCGACGTTGTTCCCGAAGATCCAAAGGTAGAGCATATTGCCGATGATATGAAGCCATCCAGCGTGCACGAAGAGGGAGGTGAAGAGGGTCAAAGAGACCCTCAGATCGAGATTGTGGGTCACATCGTAGGGGATAATGGCTGCCGCTCGCACGAAACCCTCTAAGGCTTGGGGGGAGGGCAGGATGAGTTGATAGATGAAAACCACCACGTTAGCGGCAATGAGAAGGACGGTAACCAGGGGAAAGATCCGAGTAGGGTTCTCATCATATAAGGGTATCATCTCATAAACCATTCTACTACAAGAAGGCGTTGGATACAAGGCAAGCCCTTGATTTAGGAGAGAATAGGGGGTAAAATGGCTCTCGTATGGAGAGCTCACTCAAGACCGCGGTAGTGGTGCCTATTTACAATGAGAGCGATAATATCGGGATACTCGCTCGGGAGATCCTCTCCCTACCCGTCCAGTTGGTGATCGTGGATGATAACTCCCCCGATGGTAGGGGAGACATAGCCGACGAATGGGCAAGGAAAGACTCCCGCGTTTTCGCCCTTCACCGCCCGCGCAAAATGGGTCTAGGAACGGCTTACATCATCGGTTTCAAACGTGCGCTCTCTTTGGGAGCCGACCGGGTGATCACTATGGACGCTGATTGCTCCCATCATCCCCGATATATCCCCGCGCTGTTGGTCCGATCTGAAACCGCAGATCTGGTCATCGGTTCACGATACGTTGACGGAGGGGGCACCCTCAACTGTACCCTGGCCCGAAGGGTGCTGAGCCGGTCAGCCAACATGTTTGCCCGCCTAGCCCTAGGTTTGAGGACTCACGATTGCACCGCCGGTTTTCGCTGTTACCGCCGAGAGGTGCTGGAATCGATAGACCTGGATACCATCTTCTCCGATGGCTACTTCTTTCTTATAGAGATGGTCTACCGGTCTCAGAAGATGGGGCACGAGATCGAAGAGGTGCCCATCATCTTTGAGGACAGGCGGCGTGGGGCGTCGAAGATCTCTCGGGGTGAGATCCTCAAGGCTCTATATACCGTCATCCGCCTGAGTCTAACCTCTAAGTAGGAGGAAGGTTGGAGAGCATACCTTGTAACCTATGCGGCGCCACCGATACCGAGGTCCTATACCCAGCCACCATCTCCGAGGAAGCCGACCCTCGTCAGGAGTGGTTCCGGTGCACCAGTTCCGCCTATGGCAAGCACCCCCCTATCGTCAAGTGTCGCCGATGCGGCTTGGTTTACACCAACCCCCGATTGGAAGAGAGGGAGATCCTTCACGAATACGAATGCGTGATAGATACGACCTACCTCCAGGAGCGGGAGGGGAGGATACTGACTTTCCGGAGGAACCTAGAGCCTCTCCTCAGGCTAGTGCCCCCTCGCGGGCGGCCGCGCCTTCTGGATATCGGATGTCACATCGGCGTCTTCTTGGAGATCGCCCAGGAGCAGGGTTGGGAGGCTTGGGGGGTCGAGCCTTCCGCCTGGGCGGCCGACCAGGCTCGAGCCCGGGGGCTACGGGTAACCACAGGTACGCTGAGGGGAGCCCGATTTCCTGACCAGTTCTTTGACGTAGTAACTATGTGGGATGTGATAGAGCACCTCACCGACCCTTTAGCCTCACTGCAGGAGGCTTATCGGATCCTCGCTCCAGGAGGGATCATCTGCATCCACACCATCAACATCGAGAGCCCCTTTGCCCGGCTTATGGGCCACCGTTGGCCTTGGCTGATGGAGATGCATCTCTACTACTTCTCTCCCCAGACCTTAACCCAAATGCTGGAGAAAGCAGGGTTTCGCGTGGTGCAGACGTTCACCCAAGGCCGATATCTCCGGCTAGGCTACCTCCTGTCCCGCCTGGAACCATATAGCAGACTTCTGGCTCGTACTTCGGAGAGCCTGGTGCGAGCACTAGGGCTAGCCTCCATACCCATCTCCATCAACCTGGGCGACCTCTTCACCACCTTCGCCCGCAAAGGAGAGCCCTAAAGACGCCCTACCAATAGGACGCCTTCGACCTCGCTCCCCCTTAGTGCTTTTTTCCCATTGCCAAGAGCATAGCCATCGTAGTAAACTGTGTAAAAGGAACCTATCGATTAACTATAGGCGGAAAGAGCGATGGTTGGAAGGGTATTTGTGGCTCTGGATACCAAACGGTTACTGGTCATCATCCTTTTCATCTCCATCTTCACTATGGCTGCTCATGAAGTCACTAACACCGACCTGTGGTGGCATCTGGCCACCGGCAACTATATCTGGGAAACGAGGAGCATCCCCCGCCAAGATATCTTCTCCCACACGGCGCTCGGCAACCGCTGGATAAACCACAGTTGGCTGAGCCAGGTGGTCATATATCTATCCTATCGAGCCTTCGGCTTCGGCGGGTTAGCCTTCTTGGCCACGGCTATCATCACTCTGGTCTTCTTCCTCACTTTCCTTGGCAGTTCGGGCCATCTTTACATACGGGTCTTCGCTACCCTCCTGGGAGCCCTCGCTTCCGCCATAACCTGGGAGATGCGACCCCACCTCTTCTCCTTCCTCCTGGCCGCACTCTTTCTCTTCATCCTCTTCCTCTACAAAGAGCGCCAACGCAACTATCTCTTTCTGCTCCCCCTTCTCATGTTTCTTTGGGCTAATAGCCATAGCGGATACATCGCTGGTTTCATCCTAGTTGGTCTCCTACTGGTCGGGGAAGGGGCAAAGCACCTATTCGGCTCTGCTAAGGGAAGGATCGAGGCGAGAAGGTGGAGGCAGTTGTTGATCTGGGGCTCAATCTCCCTGGCGGCGGTCGTTCTCAACCCCAACACCTTCCGCTTGTACCTCTACCCCTTCCAGACGGCGAGCATAGGGCCCCTCAAGAATCTATCGGAATGGGCTTCTCCCAACTTCCATCTTCTCCAGTTCCACCCCTTCATCTGGATCTTGCTTTTGAGCATGGTGACCCTCGGCCTTTCGGCCAGGCGAGCAGATCTCACCGACCTCCTTTACCTCCTGGTCCTCGGCTATATGTCACTCCTGGCAGCGCGCAACATTTCACTCTTTGCCCTGGTGGCCACCCCTGTAGTGGCCAAATACGGGAGCCTCGCCTGGCACTCTTGGCGCGGTGGGGAGGAGCCTCCAACTGGGGGTCATCTCCGGGGGTGGCAACTTCCCCTCAACTGGTTCATCCTGCTTCTGGTTCTCGCCGGATGCATCGTTAAGGTCAGCCCCACCCTTACCCTGTCGGCCAACCTGGCAGCGCAGAAGCGCACTTTACCCTATGAGGCCGCCGATTTCTTGGCCCGAAACGATCTTCCCCCGGAACTTTTCAACTCCTATAATTGGGGTGGGTTCCTCATCTGGCGACTCTACCCCCAATATCGGGTCTTCATCGACGGGCGAACACGCCTGTACGGCGAAGAGGTACTAGACGAGTATCTAAAGGCCTATTGGGCCTCCTCCCAGTGGCGTGAACCCCTGGAGAGATACGACATAAATTCCATCATTATCGAGAGGGATAGCACCTTTGCCACTCTATTAACGGAAAGTCCGAACTGGCAGCAGATCTACGCCGATGAACTGGCGGTCGTCTTCGTTAGGGAACCCTAGCCACCCTCGTCGATGAGGATAGGGATTGGCAAAAGGCTTACGGGGACGAACTAGCAGTGCTCTACATGCGGTATCCGAAGAGCGATTAAGAATGGTTGCTAACCAAAGAACGAAGATCCCCATCCTGATCCTGCTGATAGCACTCCTTGGCGCTATGCTTCTGAACCTGCAAGGAGAGTACACCGGCTATGGTTCCGCTGGAACACACGATTTCATAGCCTATTGGAGCGCCACTCGCTTGATACTACAAGGTCGCAACCCTTACGACGCTACCGCCCTCTACGGACTAGAGAGAAGCCTCGGTTGGCCAGAGGAGCGCCCCTGGTTAGTGATGAACCCGCCTTGGCTTGGTATCTTGCTCGCCCCATTGGGACTATTGCCTTTCCGAGAGGCGGTCTTTCTCTGGCTAGTAGGCAACATGTTAGTGACGGGTCTGGCGACCTATTTCTTATGGCGGGTTTTCGCTGTCGAAGCGAACGGCCGATTTCTCTGGGCAGCGATGGCCACCGCTTTTCTATTCCCCCAAACGCTATCGGCCATCTTCTCGGGACAGGTCAGCCCCTTGGTTCTCTTAGGCATCTCAGGGACCCTCTTCTATATCGAGAGGAATCGGGGTCTCTGGGCAGGGGCGATGCTGGTTCTGACCACGATCAAGCCCCAATTGATCTGTCTCCTCCTGCCAGCGATACTTCTATGGTCGGTGCGCCAAAAGCGCTGGAGAGTACCGATGGGGTTCTTGGCAGCCTTACTGGCCTTGATTCTCCCCCTGCAACTTCTCTTTCCAAACTGGCTTCCATCCTACCTCATCTCCATTATGGGCTCGCCTCCCCTTGATTGGTTCACTCCCACCATCGGCGGCGCAATAAGTTACTATCAGGGAACGACCCTATCTTGGGCTAAACTGCTTTGGGTAGCCTTCTTACCCGTCGTTTTGATCCCCCTCTATCGCCAGGAGGAGACCGATTGGCCAGCGTTCGCCAGTCTCTTATCGCTGCTCACATTGCCTACCACCACCTTCGCTTGGGGCATCGACCAAGTGATATTGGTTGTTCCATTTGTTACAGATAGTCGCCTGGCTGGTCAGTGGTGGGCTGCACGGCAGGGCAAAGGCTATGATCGTCTCAGCCCTATTCATCTGTTATGCCATCCTGGCTATCCAAAGGTTCATCCTGAGAACGAACGAGGTCTTCTACCTCTGGACGCCCTTCTTAGTGGCGGCCATCTACCTGTCCGCTTCTTTGGAGAGGGCTCAATCGACTCATAGAGAAGCAAGATGAAGGATAAATTGCCCATATCTTTGGATACCCTTCTCCTTATGGTTCTCATACTTCCCCACCTTCGCTACAACGACATCATCGTGGGGCTGCTAGCCCTTGCCGCGGGGCTCTATCTTGCCCTCGACTTGCTTTTCCCCCTTGTCGAGGTGCCGGCAAGGGGTTCTACAGGGAGGCTAGCCTTCCTGGCAAGGCTCTCTTTGGTCACCATAATCATTTGTGTGGCTGCCTTGGGACCCGTGACGCAGAATATCATTCTCAGGCTCACAGCGGCTCCCGAATCTGATGCCTACGTCATCGCCTACTCGAAGATGCACGACGGCGCCATACAGACCGAAGAGGCCATCAAATTCTTGCTGCAAGGCAAGAACCCCTACGCTGAAGATTACGATAAAACATTGGTCGCCAGGTACTTCCTCCCGGAACTGCCGCTCAATCCGGCCATCTACCACTACGCCTACCTCCCCTTCACTTTCCTGTTCTCATTGCCCTTCTATGAAGGCTTCACGAGGATAACAGGCTGGTATGACCAACGTGTGGTATACGCGTTTGCCTTCTTGCTCATACTCCTCATACTTCCTCAACTGGCGAAATCGGCTGAGAGGAAACTCAGTCTTCTAGTGGCCGTAGGGTTGAACTATCTACTGGTGGACTCCTTGGCCATCGGCATGAACGATCTTCTGGTCCTCGCCTCATTGCTGGCGGCCACATATCTGTTTCAAAAGGGGTATCGTCGAGCCTCTACCATTCCTCTGGGTTTGGCCTGCGCCACCAAACAGGTGGCCTGGTTCTTCTTGCCCTTCTATTTTCTCCTTCAATTCAATGGCTCGCTCTCTCTCCGGGGGATAGGCCCCCTTATCAAAAAGACCTACCCCTTCTTCTTGACTTTTGCCCTGATGACACTTCCCTTCTTCCTCTGGAATCCAGCGGCCTTCATCGACGACGCCTTCAGTTATCTCTCGGGCATCTCTCCTACCAGCTTCCCTATCAGGGGCTTCGGCCTAAGCGCTCTCCTTCTAGCCTGTGGAGTCATAAAATCGAACACGGCCTACTTTCCCTTTTGGATCCTCCAATTGATCTTCGGCTTGCCTCTGCTCATCTACCTACTGAGAAAGCAAAGGAGGGAGAACAACTTGCAGCGATGCTGGCTCAACTACGGCATCTTTCTCACCATAATGGCCTTCCTCTCCAGGTTTTTCCAGACTAACTACCTGGGGTATGGTATCGTAGTGTTGTGCCTGGGCTTCCTTATCGATGCCGTCCCCCTACTACCTCCTCAGCGAGCGCTGGGAAAGGGACACCCGGTATGATAGACTTTCGATGATGGAGAACTCAAGGTGTCGGCTCTCCACCCTTAGAGGTTGAATATGAGACGTGCTTTTCTATTGGCTCACGGGATAACCTCCGCTGGCAAAGGG
>JRER01002045.1_pt1 | contig 14900 bp, 18 predicted proteins | sample 210161 | NCBI WGS metagenome assembly JRER01 (sample SAMN03019618, study PRJNA260268) | marine sediment metagenome | biome: Marine; feature: Sediment; material: Clay; isolation source: clay from marine sediments 136 meters below sea floor depth collected from... | place: New Zealand: Canterbury...
TTGAGGAGAGAGCTATGCTTGAAGCTCAACTTGAAGATAAAAGTTTCCACGCCTTGAATGATGTGGTAGTGCGGAGCACCGCTGTCAGTTTGGTTAACATAAGGGTAGAAATTGACGGCGAAATGTTAGCTACCTATCGAGCTGACGGAATTATAATAGCTACAGCCACCGGGAGCACTGGCTACTCCCTAGCAGCTGGTGGACCGATTCTTCAGCCTCAATCTAAGGAAATCATCCTCCAGCCAATATCCTGCCATCTTGGCTTGAGCCATGCCCTTGTCTTGCCGCCTCAAAGTATAGTCGATTTAGAGATTGCTAGCGGAGATAAGGCTATGCTCAGCCTCGATGGACAAGTTGATTTACCCCTATCTAGCGAGCAAAATGTGACCATAAAGCTCAGCCCCTACGTAACTCGCTTCTTAAGAATTCACCAGCCAACCTATTTCTATAGCTCTTTATGGCAGAAACTGAGAGGGAGGGAGTAGCATGAACGTTGATAGAGCAAAGGTAAGCGATGCTACTGCAATGCACCAACTGATTAATCACTTCGCTGACCAAGATGAGATGCTGCCTCGCGCCTTAAGCGAGATATATGAAAATATCAGAGATTACTTCGTGGTCAGAGAGGATGAACAGGTCATCGCTTGCGGAGCTTTGCATGTTAATTGGCTTGATTTAGCCGAAATCAAGTCTTTAGCTGTTCAGAAAGAGTATCAAAATCAGGGAATTGGGTCTATGCTTGTCCAGGCTTGCCTCGATGAAGCTAAGAAACTAGGTATACCCACCATTTTTTGTCTTACTTATAAACCGCCCCTCTTCGAGAAGTGTGGCTTCAATTTGATTGACAAAATGGAATTGCCCCGTAAGGTGTGGACGGAATGCTATCGCTGTCCCAAATTTCCCAACTGCGATGAAGTAGCTCTTATCCGCCACATTTAATGCCACTGGGACTTAAATTCCCTCTCCCTGGTAAAAATGTCATTGCGAGGAGCGAATGCGACGAGGCAATCTCCTCTCCCTTGACGGGAGAGGAGCAAGGCATGTCCCGAGTCGAAGCCCTGAGCATAGCGAAGGGGCAGTGAAGGATCAGTGACAAACAAGGCGAAGCAATCTCAAACACACAATGTCATTGCGAGCGTAGCGAAGCAATCTCAATCCAAAGGAGGAAATTATGCAACCAGAGAAAGAACTATCTACTCAGCAGGTTTATCGTGGTAGCGCAGTAAATTTACGCCTGGACACCGTAGAGAAGCCCGGCGGCAAAAAAGCTACCCGGGAAGTAGTGGAACACAGTGACTGCGTAGCTGTAGTAGTTCTCGATGACCAGGAAAACGTGCTGCTGGAGCGCCAGTTTCGCTACCCGGTAGGTAAGTCCCTTCTGGAAATACCCGCTGGCGGCATTGACCCTGGCGAGAACCCTATAGACTGCGTCCGCCGTGAATTACAGGAGGAAATTGGCTATTTGCCCAGGAAAATAGAGAGACTGGGCGGGTTTTACTCTATTCCCGGCTATGGCACGGAATATCTACATTGCTACCTGGCTACCGACCTCGTGCCCAGCCGTTTGATGGCTGAAGATACCGAAGGGATTGAGTTGGTAAGAGTTCCTCTGAACCAAATACCTCAGCTTATCGCCTCAGGCGAAATCTGCGATGCCAAAAGCATCGCCGCACTGCTCACGTTTCTATTTGTTACAAAGGGCAAATAACTAGCGCAACTAAATCCTGAGGGGGAGCCATGAACACCAGTGCTGGGGGCTGATACACAAGAGACACAAGGTGATAGCTGAGTGGACGACTCAGGCAGAGATCCCAAAGAGAAGGTTTACTGTCGGCAATATGGCTATGGAAGGTGATAGATTTCAAATTTAATGGGCACACTCCTAACAGCTATAGTCACAGAGAGCCTAATCTTTTTGGTTTAGGTTAGACTAAATAGAAGGGGCACAAAAAATTTGCCAATTATCCAAACCACAATCGACATGCCGCCCTATTCAATTGAGCCAAATTGTTTTGCTATGCTTAAATTGTTCTAAGAACATGGTAAATCAAAACGAGTTCATTTCAGAGATTTCGCGGGGGTAAAGTATAGCTAATTCCGCTCATACCCAAAAAGCTATGTAGCAATGCCGCGTTGTGCTCGCGAACATTGATTGCTATACTTCAGTAATTGTCACTGCGCTTTTCCTTATAGAGCTGTTTCCCCATAGCGGCACAGATTGGTTCGAAGTGCTTTATATTTGTGGTATATATGGCACTTCCCCCTGGAGCCTCCAACGCGATGATAATATCCTTTAGACATTGACAGGCCCGCCCAATGGGCTTCTCCTGCCCGTTAGCTACTCTCGACCCGACTGCTATCATCTTTTTTTGACTGTCATCCTTTTGTTCAAGATCACATAATTTCCCTATGATGTCGATCAAGTCTCCTTTGTAGGCAGCAATGAAAGCTTCGACGGAACATTTGGGTGGAGATTCCTGCGTGCACGCCAGACCGAGTATTGGAATTATGTATCTGTTGTTCTCTTTCGTAGGACTAGCTCGCGTCTTTGCGCAGTCTGTTCCTTCTACTAGTAGAATAAGCCCTTGCCTGAATCGATACGTTAACCCCCAGTCGATCCATAGTTCAAGTCTGTCCAAGACTTCTTCTTTAACATAGCCCCATTCTTCAACAATACTTGCAAAGATCGTTATACACCTCTTTGCAAGTCGATCTCTGTAACTCGTCAGTCTTTTGAGCGCTACTGGAATGCTCGGAGAATCCACAACAAGGTTATAGAAGAGGACAGCATCATGAACGAAAGTGTCGATAAATTCACCCAGGACAGTTGTAGACGAAACAAGTGCCTTCCCATCTAAGTTTGCTAATACTATCTTTTGTCTCTTTTCACTGCCTAGCACTCTGTCGGCCTGTATCGTCGTCTCTAAAAATATGGGGCTCTGCACGGTTAATCTATACCCGCGGGCTGTTCCTCGGTCTTGATTACTGGCATGTATTCCAGACTTTCAGAAATCAGCATGTCATGAGCTTTCTTTGCGTCACTAACATCGAGAATTTCTTTCGCCATCAGTTGTAGGATTGCTCTGATAGCCTCCAATTGCGGACGCATCATCTTCTCCGAATAGATTCGTTGAAGGGAATCGTGAAGCATGCTTGCAATCTGTTTAAGGTACTTGTTTCCAGAATCCCTTCCGAATACCCAGATATCATGAGTTTTTTCCTTCAAACACATTGTTAGACTTAAGCGTAATTCAAGGTCGTCGAAATTCTCAGAAAGCTCATTCATAATCTGTACAGCAGCGTCAAGCACATACGATTTCTTTTGCCTGTTACTCGGTATCGCCGGTTCCCAATCATAATCTGGAGGCATGAGCTCCCACTCCCGTAAGCTTCCAATTCCCAGAATGGACCCTACCTTGCCTAGTCCTTCCTCAAGACTTGAGATCCTTTCCTCATGATAATCAAACTTGGTTATAAATAGCTTATCCTTCAAGGAAAGTTCGGCACCAATCACCTCCTCTAAAGCTGCTTCTCTTTCGTACTCATCCCTGAGTGTCTGTCTTAAGGCATCCCACAAAGAAGCTTGTATCACGCTACGACGAATTCCTGGGAAAGCTAGCTGGTACCTAGATCCTCTGTAGCCTCTAGCCATAATAACTTCACCTCCCGCTCTTGCGTAGTTCCTCGAGCCTACTCTTTAGATTGATTATAGTGTCACAGAGTTCCTCTATGTCCTCTATGGATGCAGTGAAGACTATCGTGTCTTTCTCAATTCCAAATAAGCTAAAGGGAAAAAACCGCTGCTCAGGTACAGGCGTTTTTTGAAGTTCTAATCTAAGGATCGCGTAAAAAAGGTGCTCTGGCTGAGCAACAGTCTCGTCATAGTGCTTTTCGTCTATTTCCCATGATAACTTGTGAAGAACTCCTGTTTTGGAAGTCGTCTTTATTGCTAGTTGTCTTCGTAAAGAGTCGGAGATTAGGGTCTTTTCGACTGTACTGACCTTCTCTTCAAGAACTTTCTTTTCTTGCTCTTCATCAAATTTGGTTTCCTCAGCTGTTTCTCTCTTGTTTCTAAGTATGAGCGAGATGTAACCTTTTCTACGTTTTGACAAGATGGCACTCATCATCTCAGAAACGTCCCTATTCAATATTCTGTCGAAATCGCCAATGTCAATCGCTTGGAGCTTTAGTATGGGCTTAATCTGGTCAGCGTTAAATTCCAAATCTACGCTCGCGGGTAAAGAGAGTCTTACCTTAATGAGACCTCTGTCTATCAAGTCTTTCGCAGAAGCCACGATGCCTTTGAATTGTTCGATAGTTTCCTCTCTATCTTTGCTGGTGCGTTTACTAGCCATGCAGTCACCTCCCCTGTTCCTCGTCTTTCTCTAGCTGCCCACTGTAAGTGGTCAACATCATTATAGATAATATCCCATTTTGTCAAGTGATACAACCTATGGAACGAAAAACTGCAGCGTTACATTATTCCCAGAAATATCGACAGCCCAAAAACAACCCGAAGAGTGCAGCAAATATAAGACATAATATAAATATCTACTTTGTTTGAGTCAAACCGCATTTTGCTTCCCGGCTGGCACATTTCTGGCGATACGAGGTGCTTTACTCTCAATTCATAAATGCCTACTCACAAAAAATTTCTAAAACCACGCAAAATGTGCGAGAAGATGCGCATGCACAGCTCCGAAAATCTTGGAGAGCCGGCTGAAAAGATCACAATAGAACTCGGTAAAACACCGTTACACGCCATGAAAAACCCAGTAAAATACGATAGGGAAAACAAAAGTGGGATTTTGCATCAACAAATGCCTAACCTCAAACTCGATTGCTGAGGGCAGGGCAGCTTACATAGACCCAGTTGCTTCAAAAATCTTGCCGACTGCCTTAATTCTCCTAATAATCCGGGTCCACAAAATAGCTTTGTGGCGATTTTGACTACCGCATAAAAGTGTAAACGCAACACAAAATTGGCTTAACACAAAAGGACTGACATAAATTCGCAAGTTCCTATAATCGAATTCCGAACCACGCTCTTGAGAAAGGAAAACGAAAATAGTTAAATATGAGCGGAGGTAAAGATGAGCGCTAAATCTAAGCCACGTAAATCATGGCAGGAAAAACTGGCGGATAGTAAAGGTCTGCCAAAAGTGGCAGAAATCACCGATAAGATGAGCAAAAGGTGGGGAACAGGCACGGTTGTTATTCCAGCACCAGAAGAAGTAGACGAAATTATGAGGAAGGTTCCCAAAAGCAAACTTATTACCATAAATGAAATTCGTGCCATGCTGGCTCAAAAACATGGGGCTACGATCGGTTGTCCCATAACTACTGGAATTTTCGCCTGGGTTGCGGCTCACGCAGCAGCCGAGGCTGCCGAAGAAGGAAAGCAAGATATTACTCGCTACTGGCGGACGCTGAAATCCGGTGGGCAACTCAATGAAAAATATCCAGGAGGTGTGCAGGCCCAGGCAGCGCATTTGAAAGAAGAGGGACACATAATTGAGCCAGGCAAAGGCAAGAAACCGCCAAGAGTGAAGGATTTCGAAAAACATTTGGCAAAACTTTCAGTGTTCATCCTCTAAACTTTCGCAGAGGCAAAAAGGCATGACTTGCTCTTAATATTTTAAGAATTCATTTCCAAGCTCTTGTGCCAAAAGCCTAGTTTCCTGTGAAGCGACTATAGGGAGCAAGGCCATCATATAAACCAAAGTTATTAGTCCAATTTTGGTCAAAAACCAAGTCACATGAAGGATTCCGGCTGAAAGCCCCCGTCATCCATGCCTGAGAGACAAGAGCAATACATTAGGCATTATAGCTGGAAGTGTCCAAGTCTCGGGGCCTCGCAGTTTAGGCATCTTGCTTCTAGTATTTTTCAGCCGTGCTCTTTGTTTCCCTTTTTATTTCTTAGACTTGACGCAGTCAATTACATTCTCGATATTTTGATGTCTCCTGGTAATCAGGATTCTATGCCAATCACTGTAGTAGTAAATACCCTGGAAAACCAAGCCACTTAAAACTCCGCAGGATATTGCTGAAGCCAAAAAGTGGATGTTCGTTATCAGACTAAGAATTATTATCCCTGAAGAGATAAGCCAATGGTGAAAGTGAATCCTGTACTTCCCAAAAGGAATGACAATTGATTTTATTCTACCAGGTTTTCCACTTGTTTTGCCGGCCATGTATCTGGTTAGCAGAAAACCTAGCAGCCAACCCACAAAGAAGAGATAGCCAAGAATAATACCAGCAGCTAGTAGTGGAGGGATGCAAACTAACTTTCTCTTCATCTAAGAGATACTCCACATTGCCACTTTGCCATGTTCAACTATTTTCCCTCCATAACAGAATCTACCGGCCTTCTCCTCGCCCATCATAACAATAGAATGGAGTTGTTGTAAACCCCTATACAGAATAAGCCCCCCCATGATACCTATGCCTTCCTACCAATTGCTTCTAAGTTCCTCTAAATAATATTCCCTGGTAAATCTATTGGAGCTATACTAATTATTTGATTATTCTCGCACCAGATTTGTTCTGTAGCTAGGTCAAGGGGAACATCAACTTTTTGCCCTTCCAGCCTCACAAAGCAATGCGGTAGTACCCTTGGGATGTAAGGAAATGTGCGTCTTGGCGTTATTGAGATAGGTGCAACAACTAAATTAGCACTAAGCCCTAACTCATGAGCTTTTCTTACTACCTTGATGGATTTATGAAAGCAGTTATTTGTCAATAATGAGTAAGGCTCATGATATACCTTGTCAATAAACTGCTTCATCCTAGCTTCGTTCACCAGCATCATCTTAATCCTCTCCCATAAAGGGAGAGGAAATTTGGCTCCCAAAGTATATGGTCATTAGAAAGCTGCTTGGCAGGGCTGGGAGCAGCATGGTCGAGGAAAATCACTGTATTCTGCGGCTCAGCTATATTGTGGAAGCCACTTTCTTTGAATTGCTGATTCTGTCATAAAGATTCTCCAATACTACATGGAAAACCTACGACCTAAAGCAGAAGTATGTCTCCGTAAATCAATCAGAGAGCCCGTAAGCCAGCAAGATATAGATTCATTTCAATTATGGGGCGTTGGGAACTCTACTGGCGGTAGGCGAGTAGATAATCTTTCACGATCGCGACTTACCTAGAGCTCGAAGGCTAATAGAGGAGCAAATCACGGTTCAAGTAGATTCAGAGCTTGAGATTCGTAAGAAAATTCTAACAAAGGCAGCAAATATAAAGGGGCGTTAGTTTCAATTGCGAGGTGTCCTTGCCGATTATTCGCAGCAAGAAATTCCATTGCCTTTGCGCATTAAGGTAACAAAGGTCCAATATGTGTAGGGCAGGTCACAAAAGACTCCTATGAAAGGATAACGCACACCGTAGAGTCCGAGACCACCAGGGACAGCGATCCCTGGATCAAGAACATAGCTGATGGTCCCTACTTTATGATTGGCGGCACCTGAAGGTGAAAATTCACCAGACCTTCAGCGACCAGCCGCTGATAGATTACTCCTCTACAGATGCTGTCCAAGATCGCCATGGCTCCAAGGACCCTGAATGCGCACTTGTATTCCCTCTCTGACTAAACATTGCATCCCAAGATTACCTGCCTATTTTGCTTCTAATGTCGTCTATTCTGCATTCCCATTCTCGTATTTGATCTCTCACATCTTGGATCTTTTGCTGCTTCTCCTCAATCCATCCTCGAACTCTATCAGCATATTCGTCTGTTCTTGCATTGGCAGCTTGGTCTTCGAGCCTATCAATTTGTTCTGCCAAACTTGAGATGTAATCTTCGGCTTTCTCGATGTTGCCTTCCCATCTTTGGACATTGTCTTCCATACGTTCCCGCCATTCCTCATATTTCCTTTTTCTTTCTTCCTGTCGCCGTACCCACTCTTCATGCTTCCTTCTCTTTTCTTCTTTGATCTGAGCAATTCTTGATGTTGCTTTATCCCATGCATCAGTCAATGTATTATGCATCTCATCCCTTTGGTCTCTATTCATGTACACACCATGCAGTTTTCCCTGAACCTCTTTGATTTCCTGTAATGCTTCATAGGGCTCCCCGTAATGTGCAGTATTAAGACATCTGCTAGCGTCCTCTTTGATATGAAGAAAATTCGATTCCTGTAATTCGTGTCGTTTCCAATGTATTTTCTCATTTACCTCTTTCCAATATTGCCAACAGTGTTCCCTGTCCTCTTTACGGAGTCCACTTTCTTTCATCCTTCTCAGGGTTTCAGTTTGCATAGACTTCGCTTGGTCGAGTGCTTCTCTATCTCGGGCACCATCAGCTTGGTGATAAGCATCCGTAATAAGAGACTCTACGACTTCACGATTCCTCTCTGATTCTCGACGTTCGTCGTCTTGTTTACTTCTAACATCATCACAAATGCTCCTATAGCTCGACCACAATCGTTCGCGGTCTTCTCTTAATAGCCTGAGGTTTTTGAACATCTCGGATACTTCTTTAGCATGATGCCAGAATTCACGATAGTGGTATCTTGTAGTTAAGAATGGCGCATTTGAATCTGTGTGGCCGTAACGAAGGTTATCAATTTCCTGCTCAATCTTAGAAGCATTGTACTTTGCTTCTTCTCGATCTTTTTCCATCTCGTGCCTAACGGTTTCACAAACACTGCTATAACTTGACCACAGGCGTTCTCTGTCTTCTCTTGAAAGAGGTTTGAGTGTCTGAAACATCTCCAATATTCCCTTAGTGCGAGCCCAAAATTCTTTGTACTTACGTTGTGAACAAAGTTCATGAAGATTCTCCATCTCATGTTCAATCATAGAAGCGTTAGATCTGGCGTTTTCAATATCCATATTTAGTATCACCGACCACTTAGAGGAGAGGCAAAACCGGCCCTCAGGTGGCTAGTTAGTAAAGTATCCTATTATATTTCCTCGGTCAAGCATTGCCAGAGTTCTTAATTATGCAAGGTCTGGCCGAGTATTCGAAGCAGGGCAGGACTAGGGCAGCCCGTGCGTTGGTGCAAAAGGCCGTTGTTGGATCGTAGCCCGAGAAACTACTCGCAAAGGTGTTGTGGCCTAGGCGCTGAACATCAGCCAGATTGTTGACCATTCCACGATTGCTTGTTTTGTTAGTTGAGTGAACAAAAGCCTGCTTTGTTCAACTCACTGAAGATTCTCACACGCGAACGATGCCAAACACAGCAGTGTACACCGGGTTGAGAATGTTACTCAGGACGCTTGCCCATACCAACGAGAGCTTCCAATATTCCATGGAAAAGCGGGCACAACTCGGAGGATTCTCTGCCCGCTGGAATCAAACACAGACATTTGGATATTCTTAAATTCCTTGCGCGAGAAGAATTTGTTCGACTCCTCCAAGTCAATCAGGATGAGTAGAAGCGGCCATCGTGCACCTTCCCACTCTTTCTTTACATGTTTATAGACCTTTTCTATGTTAGGCGTATGTGTATACGTTACGAGCACGGCGTATTTAAGTAACCTTTCGCTATCTTTGTCTTTACTCCATACTCTGTGAAGTTTTAGCTTTTCTAGCTCATTACCCCACACACCACCCCACTCCCATTCGATAGCTATTTCGTCACCCTCAGTGCTTCGCAGCACTGCATCCTTTCGGCCTCCCCTCTCAAATCTCGTAACTAGCCCCATGAGATCGGCTATGCCACGGACGACTACTCCTATATGGATAGTCCAATCGGTGCGCTTGGCACCAACAGATCTCCGATCCATAGGAAAATCACGGTGCCAGAAGTACTGAAGGAGTGTGGCGAAGTCTTCAGGTGTGGCCCACTGCGCTGGCAACGGCATGATGTATCACCTCCCTAGATAGCGCTACTGTCATTATAGCAGGAAAGATTCTCTGAAGACGCTCCCGGAACACTACCCAACGCCCTGCTACACGAAATGGTTAATTGTTTACGCCAAGAGGCTCTAACCAGTTTGCCCTGAGAAACTCAAAAAATGCAGGGTAGTTAGGTATGTCACTCGCGTCTAGTCCAATTCTATAAGTTTCTTGAAGCGGGGGCCATCTCGGACATTATCGAGGTCTTCATCAGTATTGGCCTTTTCGCGGTGTTTCCTATCAAGAGCAATAGCTCTTTTCAGGTAAGCCAATGCATCATCAGCTTTTCCCCAAAGTGAGAAAAGGCATCCTAACTCGTATAAGGTATCGGAATCAGTAGGATTAAGCTCTAGGACACGATTGAAATCATTAGCAGCGTCTGCATATCTCTTCAAGTATTTGTAAGTCACACCGCGGTTGAAAAGCCCGTGCGGATGCTCTTCAATCTCCAAAGCCCGATTATAATCGATAAGAGCGTCTTCACGTTTCTCCAAACGCGCATACGTGGCACCTCGGTTATTAAGAGTCATTGCGTTATCAGGTCTTATCTGAAGGGAGTGGTTGTAGTCGGCAAGAGCCTCTTCATATCTTTTGAGATTGTAATAGGTAACACCTCGGTTCATAAGGATGGTAGGGTCATCGGGTTTGAGTTCTAGGGCGCGATTGTAATCTGTAAGAGCCTCTTCGTGTCTTCCAAGTTTACCATAGGTGATTGCCCGGCTGTTTAGCGTCTGAGGGTCATCCGGATTAAGATTGAGGATCATATCGTAGATTTTTTCCGCATTATCATATCGTTCCATAAAATAATAGGCATTGCCCAAAACTAGCAAGTCTTCTGTTGAGAGAAAAGGTGGCAGGGACTTTAGTTGTTCTATTGACGCCTTAAGGCGTGTACTTTCCTGTGATTGCAGTCGCCTACGGCCATCTGCAATCAGCATCTCTTCTGCAGGAAGCCCGGCATCCTTAAGAGTTTGTCGCAGCCTTTTGGCGTAAAGTCCCAAAAGTGCGGCATTTACTTCATCTAGTTGAGCAATAAGCATCTGTCTTGTGCTATTATCATCTGTTTTACAGATTATGTCTTCTAGGAGTCTTTTCTTCTGATTCAAAGTCTTTGTAGCGTCTTCCGTCGCTAGTCTTCGTGCCTTTCGCCAACGCCAAATCTCACGACTTGTCCAGCCTATTGCGGTCACAATAAATGCTGCCAGAGCTAGGTCACCAGTATTCATTACTTTCCCTGGAATATCCTAGTAGCCGACCTAATCTTTTCCTCTAAGCTTAGGTCTCACGTGGTGTTGTTTCTACTGACACCATGTTTTTGTAATAGTTCCGCCCTGTCAGTTCCTAGTGCATACTTTAAGTAGCTGACGTGACCCTGTCAAGCTCTCAGCACTGCACACTCTGACGCTCTGTGTGATGTGCCGAATTATCGCTGCATAAAACTGACTTTTGTTCAATTTCCATGCATTTAACAAGAAGTCAGAAGGTAAAATTTCAAGAACTAGCTAAATTACCGTCCCCTCTCCAGGGAAAAGAACTTTCAAACAGAAGGCAAAGTTGTAGACTCAGGGATCAGAAACCTAACAACAAATCTTCATTGATTCGCAGAGAGAGCCCCTGCTATATCTGATAAGCTGGCCAGGCCTGTCGGTGATCCCCGATGGTGAAATTACCTTGAATTTCAGAAGACCCCACAGCTCAAAACAAAACACGTTTTCTAGAAGAGATAGCAAAGGGGCAAAAGAGCTTGACAAGCAGTGAGCATTTATGATAGGCTATGATTACAGATGATAACGGAGTAATTTCATGGATAAAGACCAACTGCTAACTGTAGATGAAGCTGCGGAATGGCTTACAGTCTCGAAGCCAACCTTGTGGAGGATGATTCGCAGAGGGGAAATTCCAGTGGTTAAGATAGCGCAGCGCACTATGAGGATAAAGCTGAGCGATATCGAAGCTTATATTGATAAGCATTATACTACATGGAAGACTATTCTCTAGTTTCGTTTGGTTTCTACGATTTGAGGACATCTAAGTTAGAAGCCTAAACAAGGGAGGTTGCTATGAGATTGCTGGAACTGCTTACGGATATAGTGGAGTCCATTGGGCAAGATGCTGCGTGTCCCGTACCCGGCTTAATCACTCTGGCGACAATCATACGGATGCTCGAATTTCGGGGATATCCTGGCAAGGGCAAAAATGAAGCCTTGTCTCCAAGGCAACGTGCAGAAGTAAAGAGAATGCTAGATTCGTATTTCGAAAGAAGGGTAGTTGGCCGTCAGTATCTTTATAGACCACGAATTGGCAACTACTGAATAGGATGCTATGTGCTGGAAGAAACATGTGCGAACCTGGCGAATAAAAACAGGTAGTAGTGAGGAGTTTGTCTTACTATGGATAGTAAAGAAGAATTCGTGATATTGCTTGACCTTCTTGCACAAGTAATTAACGCAGTCCGGGTTTCATGTATTGAGGATGACAACGAACGGGAAAAGCTGATTTATGCACACAATCTAGCCAATAGATTCATTCAATATGCCTTAACCCAGCTCCACCTATGTAATGACAAGAACGTAGAGACACTGCCGTCATTGGGAGATGTGAAAGTTAGTGACCCTGCATCGATAGACGTGCTAACTAGAGCAGCGATGGAAGTATTCCTTGTGTTTCATTGTGTATTCTATTCTCCTGCAACAGAGGATGAAAAAGACTATCGGTATTGGACATATAAAGCAGCAGGCTTGATGGAGAGGCAGAACTTGCCGGATGGCGTATTCGAACATGCTAAGCAGAAAGTAGAGGAAAGGAAAACACTTGAAACGATCCTTGCAAGGCTAGGGTCGAACCCGATATATAAAGCCCTAACCCCAAAGCAAAGAACGCGATTTATTGAAGGTAAAGAGTGGAATTTGTGGCGATGGAACCGTGACTCGAAGAAAGTCATGTCTTGGCAGGATATTGCTACCGACGCTGGGCTTAGTGTGATACTAGCCTCGTACATGTATAAACATCTATCTGGACACGCTCATTCTGGCAGTCTTAGCGTTCTTCAAACTCAGCAGGCGATTGTGAGAAATGAAGCAGACCGTCTTATTAGTCCTTCAATAAATACAATGAAAATTCTGGTTGCTAACATCATTTATGAGTATATTAAGCTATTCCCCGATGCACAGCCTGTTCTTGCAAAAAGTGGAGCAAGTACTTTTGTTGACACATGGATTCGAACAGGTCAGTGTTTAGATGATAAGCTCAACGCAGGATAATGGAACATAGATTTATCGTTCAGCATATACAAGTGTCCTTTACTGGTTGTCCATGAGCTTAATACCTTCATGATTCCTGTTCCACCCAGGTGGAGCAATCTTGAAGGCTAAAGTAGGGCAATACCGACTGGAAATCGACATTATGATAACTGACAAGACACGAAAAATACTTTGGGGCCGATCGGGTAACCGCTGTACCATCTGCAAACGCGAATTGGTCGTGAGTGCTACAGCCGTAGACGAAGAGTCTGTCGTCGGCGACGAGTGCCACATCATCTCATCACATCCCAATGGCCCTCGCTACGACTCATCATACCCCCAGGAGAAACTCGATGCATATGAGAACTTGATTCTGCTCTGTCGGGTCCACCACAAGACGATCGCCGATCAATGCGAGAACTACACAGTCGACATACTTCGTCAGCTGAAGGTGGATCATGAGCTATGGGTCTCTCAGAAGCTAATGGATAGTTCCAAGGAAGTGCAGGTCATGGAGAAGCCATACGAGGAGACACTGCATAAACAAAAGATTCGGGAACTAGCAAAACAACTACAAAGCACAATTCGATTGCCGTGGGTAGGGTACAGCTTTATTCCTGAGCTAAAACCAGGACAGTTCATGTTAGGCAGGGCTGGAATCTCAGTCAGCGTGACTAGGGACAGGACAATTGAAGTACCAGTCAGCATAGACACCAACCTCCGAGGTCATCTGCTAACCGGTGGCTTCTCGGCGGTACTGGACGACATTGAGCTATGGAACCGAGATGTCGCGCTATATCTCTCAAAGTGTCATAAGGTGCTTAGTTTTCTACGCCGTAGACTTGAAAGAGCTTATCGAGTTTCAATCCCGACAAGGGATTCAGCACAAGTCGGTTTCACAATATACTTTCCCATTACTGTCTGTGCAGACGCTGTTGAGCAGGCCAGGCGCTCTACCCATTTCCAGAATTTTCCATACCGCTACGAGAACTTAGGTTTAAGATTTGGCGCTTATCTGATTTATCGAGGCACGCAGGATGAAGATTTACAACCGTATGAGGAACTTCATAAAGAACTGCGAAGAACCTGCCCTAAATGGAATCAAGTCAAAGATATTGCGACAATTATTGCGAGATTGGAGCGACTCGGGGCTGACATCGTAGAGAAATTGGAGAAATTCGCCGAAATGGAGCATTTATGTGGGCGTTGTGACCTTTGCTCTAACTAGTTGCTGGCCTCATATATAGCGTCATAGTCAATTTGACATTGGCTTTGATTGTTGCTGCAGCTGAGGCATGTTTTACAATAACTCTTTTTGTTAAGCCCCTGCGGCTTCAAGTAAGTTAGGCTACGCTGGCATTGGGCGAGAAGCGCAACGTCAGGAAGGAGATGTGCTATATTAGTCAATTAGGTCTAATATCTAGGACGTTAGCTCGGTAAAGTCAATCTCAGACAATCGAGCCGTGTAGTAAGTAATGGCTATTGAACAGACTGCCAAAGTTTACAATGCGCTGTATCCAGACGAATTGCTCGAGAAGTACTGCTCCGGAGAACGCAATTTCGCCCGGATAAATCTTCTTAGAGCAGAGCTCGAGCATATCTTGGGATCCCGAGTTGATTCTAGCCTCATTCACCCTTGGGTTCCGCTCAATAAGTTCAATCCGTTGTGGGCAGATTTCCATAATCCGATTGACCGTCAGTTCGAATGGGATGCTTATGGACACTTTGTACCTATCGAGTATGACGATCTACTTCCACACCGAGACCTTAGCGAGGCAAATCTTAGCGGGGTCAACCGCAAGGATCTTATCTATATC
>JRER01000451.1_pt1 | contig 14771 bp, 12 predicted proteins | sample 210161 | NCBI WGS metagenome assembly JRER01 (sample SAMN03019618, study PRJNA260268) | marine sediment metagenome | biome: Marine; feature: Sediment; material: Clay; isolation source: clay from marine sediments 136 meters below sea floor depth collected from... | place: New Zealand: Canterbury...
TACATTTCGGCGGAATACAAAGGAACCGTGGAAGACCTGTTAAAAAACGTAGCCAAAGACGACTTTGCCTCCAGCTGGTATCGAAGCGAAATTCTGCAACCCCTAAATGTGCAGCCCATCCTTGATCGCGACGTAACAGAACTCAGTGGAGGCGAGCTTCAGAAGGTTGCCATCACCACCTGTCTTTCAAGAAAAGCTCAACTATATCTACTTGACGAGCCAAGCGCTTATCTAGATGTTGAGGAAAGATTGTCGATGGCTCGAACCATCCGAAGAGTGGTAGAGAATCGAAACGTAACAGCCTTCGTCGTCGAACACGATGTGGTGGCTCAAGATTTCATTGCCGACCGCCTCATGATATTCACCGGAGAGCCAGGAGTCTACGGCGTTGCCAATCCGCCTACCAGCCTTCGAAAAGGTATGAACACATTTCTGAAGGATATGGAGATTACTTTTCGGAGAGATCCTACGACAAAGAGACCGCGGGTGAACAAAGAAGGGTCTAAGCTGGATAGGCATCAGAAAAAAATCGGGGAATACTATTACGTGTCCACTAGAGAGAAGTAATGCACAAAGTTTCCTTTTCAATTCCAAAATTCTTTTAATGGTTGAGACACACGCTATAGCGGAGGGTTACGTTGACCAAAGTCCGCACTCCAATCATCCTCATCAACTTCAAAACGTACACCGAAGCCACTGGAAAGAATGCCATAAAACTCGCCAAGATCATAGAAAACGTAAGCTTGGAAACTGAAACTTGCATCGGACTGGCTCCACAGTTCGTGGACATTGCTCCTATCGCTCGTACTCTGTCAGTTCCCGTGTTTGCACAACATATCGATCCTATTGCACCTGGAAGCTTCACGGGGCATGTCCTTCCCGAATCCGTAAAAGTAGCTGGCGCCGTTGGAACACTAATCAATCACTCGGAAAGGCGACTGAAACTCGCCCAAATTGACACAGCCATTAAAAGGTCACGTGAGGTCGACCTAGCTTCTGTAGTCTGCACCAACAACCAAGCTGTAAGCGCAGCCGTAGCCACGCTCGGACCAGACATGATTGCTGTAGAGCCGCCTGAGCTTATCGGAACAGGGATTCCAGTGTCCAAGGCTAAACCAGAAGTTGTTACGGGAACGGTGGAGCTTGTGAAGCAGATAAACCCGGATGTGGTGATCCTCTGCGGGGCTGGAATCACAAGAGCGGATGATGTAGCTGCCGCGTTGAGGCTTGGCACCGAAGGTGTTCTTGTAGCCAGCGGTGTTGTGAAAGCGAAGGACCCATACAAAGTGTTGTTGGAGTTTGCTGAAAAGCTAACGTATTAGCTAAGGTCTCCGTAACTCGTATTTAGAGATGTCTCACAGCTAGCAAGAGGGGCCTTTGGGTAAAAAATAAATAGGTCAGTTCCTCTAGTTTGGACGAATGGAAGCTAGGACGCTGAAAGAGAAAGGAGTTTGGGAAAGTAGAAAAATCCCTTATTTTCTAGCTTCCATTCTTTGTCCCTCTTTGCTCATTTCCCCCTCATATCAGGGACATTTATTGGTTTGTCGCTTTCATCTTAAAAATCTTTTGTTTTTTTCCCAGAAATGTGTCGAGTCTTTGCCAAAAAGAAAGCATTGCAACAGACATTGCTTTTGTTGTTAACGAAAATATGCTAATCTGAGCGGAATTCTACTGCGTAAAAAACTTGGGTAGTGGATTGTTTTCTCATAATGGAAGTATTGAGCGTAAAACTCAACTCAGGGACGGACCTTTTAGGTATTCACTTGCGCGCTACGTCCTTCAGTCTCTCAAGTTTCTTCTCGTAGTCATAGGTCCATTTGTTTTCTTTGAAAAACTCGTACGAGATAGTTCGGCGCCTGAACGAGGCAGCATCAAAGGTTACATAGAGAAAACCTGTAGTTAGCTTCTTCTCAGTTAGGCGATTCATTGAATCGATGAGTTTTGAAAACTCTGTTTTTGGGATATATATGTGAACTACGAGAGAGTGTTGGCCAATGGCTTTTCCATAGCTGAAGATGAAAGGTTTGTTTTGCAGACTGTTAACAAATTTGGCCAACTTTTTTTCATTTTCAAAGTCAATTATGAAACCACACATGTCAGATGTGGGAAGCGGATATGGAAGTGTTGCAACTTCATAATCAGTGAGAAGACTACGCCCAACGACATGTTTATGGTATCGATATCTAACTCCCTGTGGTGTTATGTTCACCACTTCTGCCAGTTTGGTGAATTTCGTTGTTCCATCTTTCTCCAGTTCCTTCAGAATTAATAGGTCAGTTTCATCAACTCGAATGGAATATGCTTTAGGTTCCATAAGTTTTCGAGGAAGTTTTTCAGACGCTTTTTGAACTTCGTCAACCCAATGTTTCCACTCGAAATTCCATGATTTACTTTGAAAGTCAAACCAATCGAAGCTAGGTGCAACCTCAGTGAAATTAGTGGTGCCGTAGAAAATGTAGCGCGAAAACGTTTCTAGCTGCGCGGCTTCATCTAGATATTCTTCCAGTTCTTTCTTATACTCTGCTGGAAAGGCAAAAATAGTATAATATCCATCGTATTTTCCGTAACATCGGATCATGTAAGTCCAATAATCAAGATTGATAATGACTTGCTGCAACTTCTTTTTCTGTCCAGGCTTAGATTCTGCAATGAGAACTGCCTTCATCAGTCCGAGACTAGAGTAATCTGGGTTAGTCCTTATTTGAAGAAATCCTTCTTTCATCAACTTTTTCATACGGAAGGCTACAGTTTTAGGGGGCAATCCTATTGACTTGGCTAATGCCAAAATGTTCCTTGGACCATGCTTGCCAAGTCCTTCCAATATCTTTACATTAGTCGAATCTAACATTTTTAGATATTGAAGCATCCACTCGTAGTCTTCAAGCTTACTCACCTGATTGCCCTCCCTATCGAACTTCTTCGAACTGTTACAGCTTACCTAAAGTTGGCATCAATGAGGTCTTACGTCGTCAACATCGTCTCCCAAAATATCCAAGTTTGGTTTTGGACAGGACAGTTTTCCGTTTTGACAGGGGTCTTCAGTTACGGTGGTAGGTCCAGAAGGCACAGCATCTATAGATCGGGTTGTGTGATTAGACAAAGCGGTGCTGCTACAACCATAGAGGATCGCCAGAGTCACTAGACAGATTAACAGGAGAGAGGTGGTTTTTTTGTTCATTTGTTTTTGTCTCCATTATATAATTGAGCAGCTTGTCTATTTTACTTTTCGCAAGAATTTCATAAATTTTTTGCATAAAACGTAATATTCTGATTGCTTGAATTGCACTGGCATGTTGAAATCGTCGCCAAGCCTACGACTGTGTGATCCAGATGAGTGCATGTGAATTGACAGAACTTGTGTGCGCCACATCGATTGAAAGTAGGCAAGGGGGGCTTGAATAGATTTTCGTTGGAGTAGAAGAAGAATAGTAGGTTACTTTGCAAGTGCGCGTGTTGGAGTAGTAATGTTTTTGATGTTGAAAATGGATATTCTTAGTATCTCAGAGAGGATGCTTTCTTTAGAACAGTGGGGCTCCTTGCGAAGTACATTGATATACAAAATTTAAAATGAAGAAGCCAAGTTACGTAACATAGACTATAACTATGAAGTGCGATATCGCTGAGGCTATTACAAAGGTGTAAGAGGTTTAGGTTTGAAGGTTGAAATTGAATGTGCTGCTTGTATTTTTCACCGTGGCTGTCTGGAGATCATAGAGGCAACGAATGACCTGTCTGTTCAGTTTAAGACAATCTCTGCTTTTACACGCCTCTTGGCTAAGGAATTTAAGCCTAACAAGGTTCCTGCTTTTCTAGGCACAGAAAGGGACAGGTTAATAAAAAGACTTACCGGCAATCCAGACCCATACGCGAAAAAGAAACGGTTGAGTAATCAGAGGGCCTTAGAAATTCTGCCGCTTGCAAAAAAACTTGTATCAAACCAGTCTTGCACAGAGTCTCGGTTCAGAAAGGCTTGTCTAAACTCTATAGTTGGCAACATCATAGAATTCGGCATTCCAGATCACGTGTTCAAGTTTCAAGACATTAAAAAGCTGATTCTACGGGCTGAAGAAGACTTGGCTATTGATGAAATTCCCAAAATTTTTGATGCAGCAAAGAAGGCAAATCGGATCCTATACTTAACTGATAATGCAGGTGAGATAGCCTTTGACACACTGCTTGTGCATGAGTTAAAAAAATTGGGAGCACAAGTTACGGTGGCGGTGAAGGGTAAACCGATAAGTAATGACGCTACTCTTGAAGACGCCCAATTTGTAGGAATGCATGAAATTGCAGATAACATAATAACTACAGGTACAGATGCTGTTGGCTTGATTCCCAACGAGTGCTCTAGCGATTTTTTAGCTTCATATAACTCAGCAGATTTAGTGGTAGCAAAGGGCATGGGACACGCTGAAACGCTTACAGAACTTAACTTGACCTCTCCACATGCGCTCTTGATGAGAACAAAATGTAATCCCGTTGCCAACTTCTTTAACGTAAGCAGAGGAAAGAACGTTGCTAAACTGATGTTCTAAACGTTGGATGATGAAAATGGACATAGATTTACCCAAAATTCATGTTGGGCCAAATGTTCTTTCCAATTTTGACAAAGCCATTCAAATGGAATGGATTGTAACCAACGGCCTAGGTGGATACGCCTCCTCAACCGCGTTAGGAATCAACACTCGAAAGTATCACGGACTTTTGGTTGCTGCCTTTAACCCCCCTGTAGACCGCAGGGTGATTCTCATCAAACTCGATGAAGAAATTCAGATAAAAAACAAAACATATCCCATAGGATCAAACGAGTTCAAAAGTGGTGTTCAGCCTAAGGGCTACCAATTTCTGTCCAGCTTCTCGCTTAACCCTCTTCCCACATACAAATACGCTGTACACGGTTTTCAGCTTCAGAAAAAAATCTTCGTGCCACAGGGAAAGAACGCAACCGCGGTGATGTATGAGGTCTTCAATTCCAATGAAAATGAGGCGTTTCTTCGCATCTCGCCACTGGTCAACTCTAGACACTTTTACTCGGTCACGAAGAAAGAAAACTTGGCTTGGAACTTCATTCAAAAGCCGTTTGAAAAAGGAGTGATCGTCAAACCATCCACTTTGCTGTCAGCTTTAACCCTATTTTCAAGTGAAGGACGGTATTTCGCTGGTAAAAGCAAATGGGTTAGAGAGATTTACTTTCGAGTGGACAGTTCCCGTGGGGAAAACTGTCTCGACGATAGTTTTCAGCCGGGATTGTTTGAACTTAGAATAGCTCCGAAGGAGAGAAAGAACTTCTATGTCGTTGCAACTGGCGGTAAAAACGAAAAGGAAGCTCAGAGCATTCTTTCGTCAATTTGTAAAGGACAGGATAACGCAGACCTTTTATCCACTCAGGAGTTAAAACGTCGAAAAAGTTTGCTAACAACATTTCAAAAACAGTACGCTGATGTTAAGATGGAAGACTGGCTAAAATGGCTCATCTTAGCAGCCGATTCCTTCATTGTGAATAGAGAGTCGACCGAGACAAAATCCGTGATCGCCGGATACCACTGGTTTGAAGACTGGGGAAGAGATTCGATGATTTCCCTCTCAGGATTAACACTTGTTACAGGCAGATTTGAGGTTGCGAAAGAGATTCTGTTAACGTTCAAGCGCTATTATTGCAAAGGCCTCATTCCTAATAGATTTCCAGATCAAGCTGGAGACACCCCAATCTACAATACGGTAGACGCCACTCTCTGGTACTTTAACGCGGTTCTTCATTATCTCAAATATACAGGAGACTTCGATTTCGTCAGAGTGCAGCTGTGGGGCACATTACAGTCCATCATGGAGCATCATATTCAAGGAACCTTGTACGACATATACATGGATGACGACGGGTTAATCGCGCATGGGCCACAGTTAACATGGATGGACGCCATGATAGACGGCCAGTTTGTCACGCCTAGAAATGGAAAGGCCGTAGAAATCCAGGCATTATGGTACAACGCTTTAAAAATCATGGAACTTCTTGCCACACGTTTTAACCAAAAGGAAGACGCAAAGAAGTATTGGGATATGGCTGAAAAAACTAGAAAAAGCTTCGTAGAGAAATTTTGGAACCCGCAAAAACATTGCTTATTCGATGTGGTGTGCGAAGGACAAGGAGATGAAGCGTTAAGGCCGAATCAGGTGATTGCTGTTGCGTTAGACTTTTCTATGCTGGACAGAGCGAGAGAGAAAGAAATTGTGGAAACTGTTTGGAGAGGGCTCTGGGGCACGTATGGGCTGAGAACCTTACCGAAAGATGATCCACGGTACGTAGGAAAATACCTAGGAGACTGGGCGCATCGGAATGGAGCGTACCACAACGGTACGGTTTGGGCTTGGCTTCTCGGGCCTTTCACAACTGCCTTCCTAAAAGTCAATAATTATGAGGATCGTTGGCGAAGCTTCGCTTTCCAAAACTTCTTGCAGCCTCTGTTTCAAGAGGAGACTTTTAAAGTGGGGCTCGGGACGATAAGCGAAATATTCGACGGCGACGCGCCTCACGCCTCTCGGGGATGCATGTCTCAGGCTTGGAGCGTGGCAGAACCTTTGAGAGCCTTTGTTGAGGATGTTTTGTTGAAGAGGTCTCCGTATGAGAGAAAGATTCTAGCTGGCGTTGGGTATTGCTTATCTCATGGTGACGAGGTAGACTCCTACAAAGATTAGTAGTCCTCCTGCAAGAATGGACAAGCTTAACTTTTCTCCGACAAACGTGACCGCGAATAACACAGTGACCAACGGTTCTGCAAATAGGAATGAACTAGTCACTGCTGCTTCCACTTGTTTTAGCACATGGAACCAGATGTAGTATCCTAACAGCGAACAGGTAAGAGATAAGAAGAGAATTGCCAGCCAGCTGTAGAGGCTCATTGTGAATATTTGATGAAGAGAGTTTTCAGCCAAAGAAAAGGGAATTAGACACAATCCGCCTAGCACAGTTACGTAAGCCACAACGAGAAAAGGATTATACTTCTCTATTATCTTTTTTCCCAAGAGGCTGTATGTAGCCCAGAGAACTGGAGTGGAGAGCAAGATCAAGCTTCCTAGAAAGAATTCTCTGTTGCCCGGAAGGTTCAAAGTACCGCCTGTGATAATAATGAACGCGCCTGCTACAGCAAGTCCAATTCCGAAAATCTGCTTTTTCGTCAGGTGTTCCTTGAATATTCTAGTGGAAAGAGCAGAGATAAAAATCGGCGAAAGGAGACAGACGAAAATCGCGGCGATGGATGGCCCTGCCATCTGAATGCCCGTGTACTGAATGGTGAAGAAAAAAGTGACGCCGGTGAGAGCGAGAAACAGCAGTGTCGGGGTGTCTCTCTTTTCAACAAGAAGTCTATAGTCTCGTTCTTTATTTCTCTTAAAGAGAAGCGTGGCAAGGAAGAGTCCGCCTGCGATGAGGAATCTGAAGGTCGCTATTGCAACTGGAGTCAATCCCTCTCCTAGCGCTATCTCGACAACCACAAATGAACTTCCCCAAAAAATTATCAGAGTTAACATTAGAAGTGTATTAAAGAGACTTATTGTTCTAGTTGCCATGGTTGGTAATTCTCTTGTCATATCTATAAAGGATTCAGTTGAAAAATAAAAAACAATTAAAAGACATGCATTAACTCTATATGCACTCTAGAAGAAATCGGGGAGAAGGAAAAATAAATAAATTCCAAGCATCATGGAGTGGTGTAAAGAATGGATTTTTTAGTGGAATGGTTGGGTCACGCCAGCTTCATTATCAAAGCAGAAGGCAAAACTATCTACATAGATCCTTATGAGGGAGAATACGCCGAGAAGGCAGATCTCATACTGATAACCCACTCCCACCACGATCACTGCGATCCCTCTAAGATTAACAAGGTTCGCAAGGACAACACCAGGATCATCGCACCAGCAGACTGCGTCCCCAAGATAGGAGGAAAAGTGAAAACACTCAAGCCTGGAGAAAAAGCCATAGTAGGAAACATAACCGTGGAAGCCACAGAGGCCTACAATTACAAGCGTTTCAGATCGCCAGGAACCCCCTATCACCCTAAAGGCCTCGGAGTAGGCTACCTCATAACCGCAGAAGGAAAGACGGTCTACCACGCAGGGGACACAGACTTCATACCAAAAATGAATCGACTAGGAAAAATCGACTTAGCCCTGCTTCCCAGCGGAGGCACCTACACCATGGATAATCCTGAGGCTGTGGAAGCCACGCTCGCCATCAAACCAAAAGTAGCCATTCCCATGCACCGCTGGGACACCGACCCCACAGAATTCAAAAGAGGCGTCGAGGCTAGGTCACGAATCAAAGTCGTTACGCTAAGACCAGGACAACAATTCACGCTACAATAGTCTATAACAAAGAGGAAGCGATGAATCTCAGCAAAAATCAATATGCCAAGCAAGCTCGCTTTCCCAAACTATGCATACTTCTATGAAAACAAAAAGTAAAAACGTTCATTCCTCAAAACAGTATTCAACTTTTTGAAATTCAGCGCAAAGTTTAGCAACATCTTTCTTAATTTTCTCTGGCTGTTCTTCGTCAACAACCGTTCTTTTAATCAATCCAGCTATTTTCGCCATCTCCTTCTCCTTCATCCCGCATCTCGTAACCTCACATGTGCCAATCCTAACACCGCAGTCAACAATGATATTTACAGGTTGAAGTTTTTCCGCTATAACTCTGCCTTGCTTATAGCCTCCATAATTTAAGAGCACTTGATGCGACTGGGTGAACCCTAAATGTTGGCAAACAACAGGAAGCCCATAATCATGCAAAGCTTTGGCTAAGGTTTTTGAGTTGTCGATCACCTGCTTTGCATAGGCTTTACCAAAATTTTTCATTTCAGCTAACGCCAAAGTTAATGCTGCAATGCGATTCCAGTGAGCGTTATCCACAAAGGTTGGATAAATTTTCGCTTTCATGATTTCTCCATGCTCTTTGTCCGCCAAAATTATGCCTCCTTGAGGACCGAAAAAGGTTTTATGGGTTGAACCAAACAGGGTATATGCGCCTTCCTTTAGCGGGTCTTGAAACTGTTCGCCAGCAATGAGCCCCATAACATGTGAGCCATCAAATCCTACGCATGCGCCATTTTCACGGGCAACTTCAGCTAGCTCTTTAACCGGGTGCGGGAAAGTAATCAGGCTCGCGCCAAAAATCACAAGTTTAGGCTTAATGTGTCTTATGGCTTCTTTTGCTTCTTCAACTTTTATGTTCATGTCATGTTTCGAAAAAGGGAAAGGCACAGCCTTAAGGCCAAAAAGTCCGGCTAAGCCATCTTTCCACATTCCAGGATATCCGCCATTCTCAGGAGAAACACACATAAGCACATCTTTGGGCTTTGTGAAACTAGCTAGGAAAATTAAATCAGCGATATGTCCAGAGAGAGGACGTAAGTCTGCAGTCTCAGCTCTAAAAACTTCTTTCGCGATTTCTTCACCGTAGTGCTCGATTTCGTCAATGAAGCTGGTGCCCATATAAAAGTGATCTCTTGCGGTGTAACGGTGTCCAAGATCCGAGGAGAGAAGCTCTCGAACAGCAGGGCTCATAACATTCTCAGAGGGAATAAGATTCAAGCATTGTTTTCCACGCCACTCTTGATGCTTCTTAACTAGGCTTAAAATTTCGTTAATCATATCCAACCCCTCAAGGTTTAGGCAATATTACTTCTTTACGCATTTAAGTCGTTTTTCTGTTAGAGTTTCCCAGTGACCATGAAATTTCCTTTTCTTATTTGCGAATTCATCTAGTTTTAGACTAAGCATATGAAAGTTTTTCAGTAGTTTAAAATTCATTTCATTTATAAAGTTGGTCTATGGTTAAATAATCAAAGGAATACTCAGAATTGGCATGGTGGTTGCGTGGGTGACTGATGTTTGCTTTATTTTTGAGGTTCATCAGCCGTTAAGGCTAAACCGCAATTTTCATCAGGACTTGTTGAGCCGTCGATCCGTGACTAAAAAAGACCTTTTTGAACTTTATTTCGACCATAGGTTAAACCGTTACATTTTTGATAGAGCCGCCAAAAAATGCTACTTTCCCTCAAACAACATCATTTTGGAACAAATTGACAGACATAAAAAAGATCGGAAACAATTCAAGGTGGCCTATGGCATTTCCGGAGTTTTCATCGAACAGTGCGAACGTTGGAACACGGATCTTCTTGATTCCTTCAGGCAACTAGCCGAATCCGGATGCGTGGAATTTCTTGACCAACCGTACTATCACTCACTTGCCAGCCTATACGGAACAGATCGATCAGAATTCGTTGAACAAATCAACATGCACCGTCAGCTTATGAAAGACCTTTTCGGATATGAGCCAAGAGTTGTCGAAAACACCGAGTGTTTATATAATAACGCCATCGCCAAAACCGTTGAAGGACTCGGCTACGAAGCTACAGTCACTGAGGGCGTCGAGAGGGTTCTCGGTTGGAGAAGCCCAAACTATGTATATAGAGCTAAAAATTCCGCTCTCCGCGTTCTGCTCCGCAACTATCGCCTCTCAGATGACATAGGCTTTCGTTTTTCTTCAACATGGTGGGAGGAGTGGCCCTTGACCGCGGACAAGTATGCAAGCTGGTTGGCGTCAACTCCAGGACAGGCTATCACCCTTTTCGTCGACTATGAAACCTTTGGTGAACATCACTGGCCGGAAAGCGGAATCCACGAGTTTTTGAGATGGCTGCCAAGCAAAGTAATTGAATGGGAGCATCTTCATTGGTGTACTCCTTCGGAGGTTGTCCACCGAAATGCACCGGTTGGAGAAATTGATGTTTACGACTATGATACAATCTCTTGGGCAGACCTTGAACGAGACCCGAGCGCTTGGATCGATAACTCCATGCAAAAAATTTGTTACGGCTCCTTGAAAGGGTTAGAACAACCTGTGAAGGCAACGGGTGATGAGGACTTGATAAAGTTGTGGCGGTACCTCCAGATGAGCGATCATCTATACTATTTAAGTGTGAAGGGCGGCGGTCCCGGAGATGTACACAGCTACTTTAATCCGTGCGGTAGTCCTATCGAAGCCTTTGCAGGATATTCAAGAATTATCTCCGACCTTGAGGCCAGAATTATGCAGGAATTGGGGCGACCTGAGTTCATGGCGAAAAGAGTGCTGCGCCAGCTTCCAATCGGGAGAGGTTTCACTTTTTTCTACGAGTTTGCACGACCCAGCCAATGGACTGTTCATAGTTTAGATGAATTCTATTCTGCTCTCAAGACTGTTAATCTAAAGTCAATTCGATTTCATGTAGAGCGAGGAGATTTTGAACAGTGGGTTCGTCAAGTTGTCGGAGATGACAAGCTAGCCAGTAAGATAGCTGGTCTATCTGATAAGAAATTGAATGGTGAAAAATTACGTAAAAGAATACTAGGTGTTGTTGAGAGACGGATAAAAAAACTACAAGAGACAGCAGCCAAGGTTTCGCCATAACGCAGAACATTGCACGCTAAATATAAATTGCGGTTTCTGGTTAATGCATAATATGAACGCAAAGGAATTGAGATGCTTCGTTCCAATTGGTGGTCAAGCGAAAAGATTAAGACCCTTAACACACGATGTGTCAAAGCCTTGTGTCAGGTTTTTGAATAGACCGTTAATCGAATTTTCGATGGTAACACTGGCTGAACAGGGTGTACGACATTTCATTTTCGGAGAGTGTGGTTACACCAATTATTCAAACCTCTTCGACCAGTATGGAGAAGGAGTTGGATTTTCAGCAAAGTATAAGATCTCGCCGAGAGTGCATATCAAACATCAACCAAACCTTGATGACTTGGGAAGTGCTGATTCTTACAGGCTAAACATGGAATATTATGATGTTAATGATCCAGTCCTTGTTGTACAAGGGGACAACCTCTTTGACATCGATCTGGATGACTTGATTAAGAAGCATGAAGAAAAAGGAGCACTGATGACGATTGCTCTAACAAAAGTGGAAAAGACAGAAGGGTATGGTATAGCCGAACTGGATAAAGATAAGAGAATTAAAAGATTTATTGAAAAGCCTCCCGCAGACAAAGCACCAAGCAATCTCGCTAACGCTGGCATATACCTTCTGTCACCTGAAGTCAGAAAGGAAGTCGAAAGCGAAGAAGTCAAAAAAATAATAGAAGAGAGAAGGAGGCTTGACTTCGGTTTTGACTTCATTCCCTACTTAGTAGATAAGGGATTTCCAGTCTATGGCTACGAATTGAAAGTATGGTATGATGTAGGAAGTCCGGAAAACTATCTAAAAGCCATGCACGATGTTCTTCATGGAAAGTTGGACATAAGAATCTCCGAAAAGAGAATTCTACCAGACAGAAACGTGTGGGTTCAAGGATACAGCAAGGGATCCATCAAAAGACGAGAAGAAATAATCAGGAAAATCAGAGAAAACAAGTTGTCCATCGAGGGCGCTGCTCTGATTGGTAGGCACACTCGAATAGGTGATTATTCCAAGATTGCAGATTCAAACGTTGACAACTTTTGTATCCTCGGTGAGCATGTAAGCATTGAGAGATCAGCAATTTTGGATGCCGCAAAAATAGGGGATTATGCTTACGTCTCAGATAGTGTTCTAGGTAGAAAAGTTGTCGTAGAGTCAACCCGTGAAAGTCCTACCCGTATTGAATCGGCCTCGGTCATCGGCAACGCGGTTCATATTGGGGCGGGTTGTAAGATCATAAAAACCAGAATCAATCCTAACCTAACAATTTTACCAGGCATGACGTACATTGAAAAGTTTCTGAAAAATTATGAAGACGTTGCCCAGTTAGCAACTAAAGAGTCGCTCAATTCAACTTAAACGTTCTCTTAAATCTTCGCGGATAGCAATCATGAAATTACATATCGGTGTGTCTGAATGAACATTTGTATGGTAACATGGGAGTTTCCACCTCGAATCGTAGGAGGTATTGCCCGTCACTGCGAGGGCTTAGCTAAGGCACTCGCCCGTAAGGGTCATGAAGTCTATGTTATAACTTTAGATCTTCCAGGCGTACCCTACTACGAAGAAATAGAAGGGGTCAAGGTCTATCGCACAGCAGTGCAGTTAGGCCATCCTGAATTTCTCACATGGGCTCTTTTATTCAATCACTTTATGGAGAAAAAGATGGCAGAGGTGAGCCGAAAAGTTAAGTTCGATATTATTCATGTTCATGATTGGTTAACCGCGTTCGCAGGTATCTCCTCCAAATATTACCTGAAAAAGCCGATGATCACTACTATTCATGCCACCGAAATTGGTCGAGCGCAAGGTCTTCACAATCCCAGCTCGTTAGCGATTGATGGAATAGAATGGTGGTCAACATACGAGGCGCGCAAGGTCATCGTGACGAGTGACTCGATGAGAAGGGAAATTTGTGATCATTTCCATCTACCATGGGAGAAAATTGAGATAGTCCCCAACGGAATTGATCTGACGAAATACTATACATCTGTTGACCGATGGGCAGTTAGGGGGCGTTACGGAGTTAGTCCCCATGAGAAACTGGTTCTCTGTGTAGGCCGATTAGTTCCTCAGAAAGGGATAGAGTATCTGATTCAGGCGATTCCTATGATAAGTCAACGTCGTCCAGAGACGAAGTTCATCATTGTGGGTGATGGATGGTTGAGAGACCATCTTGAGGGCTTGGCTCAATCAACTGGATATCAATGGAAAACAATTTTTACAGGCTTCATTTCAGACTCAGAGGTTATAGCACTCATGACCAGCGCTGATGCCTTAGTTGTTCCCTCCATCTATGAACCATTTGGCATAGTTGTCCTAGAAGGAATGGCGGCAGGGGTTCCGGTGGTGGCAAGCCAGATAGGAGGCTTAGCAGAAGTGATTGAACATGATCGAACTGGGATTTTTGCACATTCGCGAAATCCAAGTTCAATTGCTTGGGGAGTTGACCGCGTCTTATCTGACCCAGATCATTCGAGATGGTTAGCTCAAAACGCCAAAGAAATGGTCCAAAAAACTTATAGTTGGGAGGCAATCGCTACTAAGACTGTCAAAGTTTATGAAGAAGTGACAGGATAGGAAATAAACATGAATTCTTCATTTGATCCATCATATAATTCTACGATGCCTGAAGAGTTTCGGCTTCTCTGCATGTTACACAACATTGGTGCAACCACCTCAGAAAAATCGTTGCCAATCGAGAAAATATCTGAATGGACCAGAATGGAGATTTCTGCGGTACAACTTCAACTTCATAAACTTATTGGGCTTGATTTTGTTCAACGTATCGAAGCAGAAGGGGTTAACAAGTATCATGTTACACTTAACGGGATCAGAAAAGTCCTGAGCACGTATTCTTAATGTCGAGAACAAGGCTATTTTTCAGGTTTTTTTGGTTCAATTAACTCTTTGTAGAATTCTATTGTTTTTTTAGCGGATGTATCCCAAGTGAACCTCTGAAGAACTATTTTTCTGCCGTTTTTGCCTAGTTGTACTTTTCTCTGAGAATCTTGTACGGCGTTGATGATTCCCCAGGCGATGTCCGCAGGATCGTTTGGATTGATGTGAAAGCCACATTGGTCTGGACCGTTTGGGACAATGATTTCTTTCATTCCGCTGGCATCTGTAGCTCCTACAACTACAGGTTTTTGCATGCTCATTGCCTCCAATGCGACAATTCCAAAGGGTTCGTATAGGCTTGGGAAAACGGATACGTCGCATGCTGCGTAGTGGGCGATGCGCTCTTGTTCTGGCACAAATTCAAAGCGGAATTTCACGGAGTCTTGAAGTTTAGATTTCTTAACTAATGCTTCTAAGTAGCTTCGCATC
>JRER01000679.1_pt1 | contig 14763 bp, 18 predicted proteins | sample 210161 | NCBI WGS metagenome assembly JRER01 (sample SAMN03019618, study PRJNA260268) | marine sediment metagenome | biome: Marine; feature: Sediment; material: Clay; isolation source: clay from marine sediments 136 meters below sea floor depth collected from... | place: New Zealand: Canterbury...
AAGTATGGGTTCATAAAGGATTGGCATTTCTGTTACACCTTTGCTATGGCTATGGCAGCGGCCACTTCCGCAGCCAATGTTCCCACTAGAGCTAACACGTTCGTTTTGGTGTATTCGTATGCTGATTGTAAGGTGTCTTCTGCGTGTACGCCTGCAATAACTGTTACTGATGTGCCGTTTGGACGAATGATGGACGTGATAACTCGATGACCGTCTTTGCTGACTCCTGGCCCAGGCGCCAATGTTTCTGTTTCGGGATCATATCCTTCTGCTAACCAGGGGAAGTAATGTGCAGTGTATGGGTTCGCCATCCAGCCTGCTACGAGGATTAGGTTGTTTTCGTCATAAACTGGATCGTACACACTGGGATCTTTGACGTTGCTAGTCAGCAAGACTGGAAAGCCTTTCCGTTTAGCGATGAGCTTAGCTGCTTGTTCATCTACCGGGTGTCCACAGTACACTACATAGGTTGGTTTTACAGTTTCATATAGGAACGGCATTTATTTAGCCTCTCTTTCTTTTCTTATATTCTTCGTCTGCCTTTTTCAAACTTTCCCCTAAACGTGTGCCTAAAGCCTTCTCGCGTTCCGCCTCTTCAGGACTCACCTGTTTGCTGAACGTGCTAATTTTGGTTTTCTTCTTTTTACTCAAATCTGTTCATCTCCGTATCAAACTTTTGATTACGTAGACGGTTACTGCAACACCGGCTAGGCCTGCTCCAACGAGAAGTAGCGTTCCAACGTAGGGCCGCACTTCAGGCGGAATGACTCCCCATATTGGTTCTATGAGATATGTTTTAACCAGCCAGATAGCGAAGATTATGAGGACGCTTAGGCAAATTGCTAAGATTAAGAGGACTATTGCGTGGCTTATCGGATTGAAGGATGAGCCGCCGCCGATGTAAGCTTCATATTCAACGTGGTATTCAGTGTAGAATACTTTCCAAACAGCCCATGAACGTAAGACTTTGAAGTATTCAAGTTTTTCGCCTTTTTCTTCGCACGCTTGCCTTAAAGCGTTTCTGATGTGGTTTCTCAACTGTTCAGGCGTCAGGTAAATGCTGCTTACAGCGTATTCTTCTATTACGTGGAAATGGTCTGGCTGCGCTTCTTGCAACGATCTGACTCTTTTAGGGCGTATGCTTCGTCTCTTGACTTTGCCGCCTCGCGGGTTAGCGTAAGTTTCATACAGGATTGGCATTTAATCACCTAGGTGTAGGCGGAAACGCTTTAGATAAACCGACTATTACGATGCCTGCAACGCTGATTCCTGTGAAGGCTAAGAGTGGTTTTCCGTATGGCCCGTACCAGAAGTACCATTCAAGCGGATGCTCGCTTTTCATGTGTTCCTCATATTTTGCTGGGTCAGTGAATATTGCTCCGCAGACAGGACAGATCAGCCTAACTTCAGCAAAGATTGTTAAGGTTTTTTCAGTGTCTTTTACGCGGGCAGGAGCGAAGGAGTAGTCCTCGTAGAGTAGACACACGTATGCCGCCCCTATATTCCGTGTCCGGCTTCTACAAGTAGTTTCCATGTTTTGTTCGGCATTGTCAGTTCTGCGCCTGTGCGAACTAGATGCTCGCAGTTTTTCAAGAAGGGGTTTCCAACTGGCTGATCTATAATTGCTCCGGTGGCTGTGTCTTTTACCGTGTACCAAACGTAATCATCGTCACCGTCATTGTGCAAGTTTACTTTAATTTTCAACTTTGCTCCTGGAGATGCCTTTGTAATTTTGTTTCCATCCAAGTCTACGGCGTAAGCATCTACGATCACGCCTTTGCCTTCCGCTATGAGTATCACTAGACTTTTCTCTGTGTCCTTTATTCTAGCAAAAGCTTGTTTTTGGGGTGTGTATGACTCGTATAGGAAGATTGACATTTCGCCTTTTCACCTTTCGGTTTTCTCGGGAGATGAAAGTTTAAAGAAAAGGGGGGTTAGGTTTATCTGATGATTTTGTCTTTGGCTTTTGTGCGTGGCAGAACTACGAAGGCTAAGAGCCAAGCGTCCACTGTTGACGGTGTTGGCGTGGTCATTGAGTGTACGGTGAACTGGAAGGTTTCACCTGCTCGGAATTCATAGTGTTTCAGGTTTCCTTTGTATGCGCCTTGTCTCTCTTCGAAGTAGTTGACGGGCAGGGTGAACCAGTCGCCGATGTAAATGACTTCTTTACCTTCGTACCATTCCATGTAGTCAAAGCCGTCGTCCCAGCTTATGATGCCGTAAGGGAAGAATGCGCAGTTGGCTTCCAACGTCAGGGTAGTGTCGCCTACGGGTAGCTTGTACTCGGTTAACTCGATGTGGACAGGTTTTAGAAATTCAATTCTCATGTGAATTCGTTTGCCAGCTCCGATAGCGGCTGCTTCAGCGCGTGCTGCATTATATCTTTCGCCTACAATTGCGTAGAATTCAGCGCGGTGTGCAGGAGCAAAACAGGGGCCTTGTAGAGACAGTTTAGATCTCCTCCACAAGTGGATCTACTGGATACTCTTCGCGTTGCAGCTCCTCTTGAGTTGGCTCTCGTCCTGTTCGCAATGTAGTACCCTTTCCTTTGAAAGCGTAAAGCGCACGTTTCCGCATTTCATCTAGAATGAGGATGCTTGCGCCTGTGGCGAGTTTTGCACCGCCCATAGCAGCCATGAAAGCCACGTCTTCAGGTTCCTTGGGCCAACCGATCCTCTCCGTGTGTCCAGCCCATGCAATGCCAATCTCGCCTAGACCCAAAATTGTTCCGACTACGCCGCTGACTTTGTAGCCTTTGGTTGGTTCCTCTTCTGTGCTTCCTATTCTGTAACCTTTAGCTCCGTATTCGATAGCGATGGGTATAGTGACGCCTATTACAGCGCCCCCTACTGGTTTTAATGGGTTGATTTTCTCTACCATGTTGTTTTTTCTCCGTCATAATGATAGTCGCCTCAGAGATTAAAAACTAACTAATCACTTGTACGGCAACGGATATAAACAGGCAGAGTCATTCGGGATAAAGTATAGGCATTTCTGTCCAGTCATATTTTACGCGGCTCATGTATGTTACTAGCACTGAAGCTGTCGTTGAAGCAAGCACTGCTAAGAAAAAATCTTGCGGCGTCACGGTTTCACCGGGTTACTCTTGATTGTCTCATTGAACGAGGCAAGACAACATAACCGATGATCCACGCGTTTACTTTTGCTTTTGCTGTTTTGGACGTTACGGACATTGTGAAGCTTTCTGCGAAGCGGGGTTGAGGCGTCATGGTTGCGCTTTTCTCTTTGGTTAAGTGTACGTAGTAAACTGGCCAAGTAGCCATGTACTCGACTTTTGCCCCTCGGTACCATTCAAGTTCTGTAAAGTCTTCGTCTGTGCTGAATATGCCGACTGGATAGAACCTAACGTTTGAACGCAGGTTAATGAGAGTGTCGCCTACTGGCAGCTTGTATGTTCCCCAGCCGAAATGAACAGGCTTCAACGCTTCAACAACCATAGGAATGCCTAATTCTTTCTCAAGTCTTGCAGCTTCAGCCACAGCAGCAGCGTAGCCTCCAGGAGATAAACGCCGGGCAAGAGCCATAAGTCGCTTGTTTCCAAAGTCGGGATGGTAACTTTCGTAAAGAAGAACAGACACGAGATAACCTCAAACTTCATGTAAGTGATAATGGTCTTTTATGTTTTGCGGGGTCAGGCATGTTACTCTAGTCTCCACACTAACTCGAAGGCTTCAGCAGCATGAACTCCGCAAGCCAAACCCCTAAATTCCGCCGTTTTTATCCAAGCTTCGCGTGTGAAAAAGGGTCTTGAACGTTGAGTTTGATAGCAGTTTAGAACCTGCACCTTCTTTTTAAGGTGTTCTGAGATGTCAACGTACACGTTTGGGTTAAAAACATAGAGCATGTTTGGCCCTCGTGCTTTGATTTCGTAAAACCTAACCTCTTTTAATCTGAAGGCTCTCAATGCCGCCCAAGCAACTGTTTGGTGATCTTGATGCGTGTCCTTTATAGTGTGAACATAAACGCGCGCTGGTTGAATTTCCTCTTTTAGAAGCTCAAGTTTCTCTCTGATTTCATCGGTAAACTTCCATAGGCGTGTGTTCTCAAAATCCCAAATATGCACGTGGTCTTTCTTAAAGCCCATAAGGTCTGTGGCGTTCATAAGCTCCTTTTTAAGTTCGTCAGCGGTGAAGTTTAAGCCGCTGTGTTGACCGCAAAGGCTGAACACTGCGCAGTGTGCCTCATCAATTTCTCGTCTCTTCAGGATTGTTCCGGCACAGCCTATTTCTACGTCATCAGGGTGAGCGCCTACGTATAGAACTTTCATTTTTTACCCTTTTTAATGGATTTTGCAGGAACTCCGGCTACAACATCATTGTCGTCTACGTTTTTAGTTACTACCGCGCCCATTCCGACAAGAGCGTTTTTTCCGACTTTAACGCCGTCTCTTATAACTGCTAAAGGAGCGATCCAACTGTTGTCTCCTATTTGAGCGCTTCCAGCAATGCATGACAGGCAGACGATTAAACAGTTTTTTCCAATTAGAACGTTATGCGCGATGTGGACTAGGTTATCTATTTTTGTCCCTTCGCCAATTATTGTGTTCTTGAGTGTTCCCCGGTCTATGCAGGTATTCGCACCGATGGACACGTTATTTCCGATGATTAAGCCACCAAGATGCGGGAAATGCTCGTATGTGCCTTCCTTGTTTTTTTGAAATCCGAAGCCCTCAGAGCCTAAAACGGCTCCCGCTTTTATAGTGACGTGTTTTCCAATGACAACCTTTTCACCTATAACAACGTATGGGCCAATGGAGACGTCTTCACCAATTTGACAGTCGCCACTAATAATAGCTGTAGGATGAATTTTGCGCTGTTTCTTTTTGACGCAAAATGTTTTGACGGATCGTATGAAGCAGAGGCGAGGATCTTGCACTAACAGAAGTGTCTTGTCATTGAGTGTGACGTTTTGGAACTCGTAAGAGCAGATTATTACGCTTGCCTTCGAATTTCTTATAAGGTTTAAACCTTCTTCGCCTTTTTTCCTCCGCGAACAGAAAGACAGGCTGCCTGCGCGCGCATTACTTATTGGGTCGCATCTGTGGCAAGTTCTGTTTAGATCCCCGTTTACTATTGCTGGCGCGATTAAGTCGAGGATGTCTTTTACCGCGAAAGTTTTTTCGTCCATGTTACTTCACACTTTGCAGATTGGATATAAATTCTTTGGCTCTAACCTCGTGAGTGTGATATTTTAAAGCTGTCTCGTAGCCTCTGCGTGCTATTGTCTCTCTTAGCTGGTTGTCCTCTAAGTAATAGGTTAGTGTCTGCTGCCAGTTTTGAGCGTTTATCTCTACAAAGTTCCAGCCACTCTTAAAATGCAGCTCTTCAGCGTGATAGGGCTTGTCAGCCATAACTAAACTTCGACTCATCATTCCTTCAAAGTATTTACTGATAGGATAGCGCGCGACTCCTGAGCCGAAAATTAATATTTTGCTTTCCGCCAATGCGCGCGCATAGTCTTCTCCAACCAGCCATTTATTCCGCAGTTCCGGGTCGGCGAGAATCAAGTTGATATTATGTGCAAGTCGCGTTATGTTTGGAGGACGCTTATTCAGGAATTTCCAATGCTTCTTTTCTGCAAGTTGAGGAAGCTGGTGTGATATTTGAAAGCGAAGAGGGTAGAAGCGACCTACGCTTTCAATCAGGCTTACGTCATATTTTTTTTGCGACTCATCCACTGGTTTAAACACGGTTGGTTCCACGCTCCAAGGGAAAAAAAAAGCAGGTATCTTCAGTTGTTTCACAAAGTAGTCTTCACTCACTCTTACACAGTATCCGCTACTTAGCATTTGTTCAAAATTTTTTCCAAAGCAAGCCTTAAAGTCTTCTCCTGTTGGAAAGTGAACGACAGTATGTTTACAACGCATAAACACAGCGTCATATACCGCGTTTAGCTGCCGTATGTTTTTCGCCATCGTTACATGGATGTCACCAACCCAAGAAGCAAGCTTATAGTTGCGGTTAATCGTATGAGCAGGTATGTTGTGACCTATCACCCAATCCGGCTCAGCATGTCCATAGAGACGATTAATTATATCGTTAAGTTTTTCTCCTTCAACGTAGTCAGAATATCCAGCCCCTGCTAACTTACATTCTGTTTGCCTCGCAACCTCCTTGATGAAGTAGTCGTGTTTTCTTCCGTAGAAGTACCCCCAAAGACTCGGGTAAGCGAACAAGATTTTCATTGAATCGCCGCTAACAAGAAGATGGGTCGCAGCCCTTCACGCCAAACCTCCTTCACTGTGTAACCCATTTGTTTTTCAGCGATCTCGGTCAATTTAGATTCTGTAAAGGAATAGCTCATTTTTTGTTTTTGCTCGGCGCTTAGCCATCCTATTTGTTCTGTGGACAGTGGGGTTTCAAAGAAAATTCTATGCGATTTGCCTTTAAAAATGCTAAGTACCTTAAACGCTTCGTCTAAGCCTAGACGCAGTATTTTATGATGGAATGTTGACAAGAAAAGGATGTTATCGAAATGTACGTCACGGTTTAGGAAGGTTTCCCAAGTTGTGTGATGGCATGTCACTTTACCTATTAAACCCTTGATTGTTGTCAAGTATCTCGCTATAGCTATACGTTTCGAATTGCCGTCTAAAGCCGTGACTGTGTAGCCTCTTTTTGCTAATTCAATGCTGAAATATCCTTCACAGCATCCGATGTCCAGAACAGTTTTACCCGTTGCATGTTGAAGGATATAGTTTAAACGTTTAGCTGAGTCTCTCCGGAACACAGTGAAATCTTTAACTCTGTCATCGTCTACGGGTTGATACAGGTTTCTTCTTCCATTATTCAGCTCCAACAATGTTTTAACGAGAGGAAAGTCTCCTTTACGGTGAAAACGCGGTATCCAAAAATCAAAGAGTTGTATGTTTACGTCAGCGACTATGCCTAGATACTTCATTATGCAGAGGCGGTGATAGCCGTCACGCACTTTAATATGTCCTTCATCGTCAAAGTGAAAAACTATAACTGATCCGTCATAGCCTTTTTCCTTGATGTCATGGTACAGTTTAATAACGTTTAGTTGCCTACGTTGGATTGTTGCTTCGTCTCTGCATCCGTACCATTTTCGCCCTTCCTTCACGCTTTTTCTTAACCATTCCACAAGAGGCGAATTTGTCAAGTCTTCCCTTTTAAGGTAGGCGTCAAGTGTGTCAGAGAGTAGTGTATAAAGGAAGCCTGTTGGCAGAAAGCGACTGTTAATTTTTGTTATCAACTCTGTTTTCCAGCCTGGAAACACTGATTTTATCTAGTTCGTCCGCTATCTTCGGCCACAAGTCGTATAGTTTCTTTCTTTCCGGCGGATGATCCTCGTTTACGTTTTGAATGCTAAGAACTGTGGGCGCGTAAACAGTTTTCCATCCCATTCGCTTAATCCAGTAGGCGATCACGTAATCCCAATATGCAGCGCTTTCTAAACGGGTTTTCAAGTACCCCTGAATGTACGCTTCCACTTGTTTGAAAGCATCACGGTTATAAATGGTTCCAGATCCTACGCATCGTATAGCGTCTCTAGGCTGATTCACAGGCTTTGTTGTCTTAAGTCGCGTGGTGTAAGGCCAAGCTCTAACAACATCTCCGTGAATTAACCCCACATCCTCACTGCCGTAACATGCCAAAAGCTCTCTTCTGTCTCCAAACACTTCGTCATCGTCATCAATCCAGCACACCCATTTGTTTTCAGCCTCTCTTATGGCTCTATGCACGTTGCGCGCAACATCACAAGTATGAAGCAAGTAAGACGTGTTCTCAGGATTGCAGTGTTGCAGGTAAACTTTTGCGCCTGCGTCTTCCAAGATTTTCTCTGCTTTCCCATAGTCCTTCAGAGCTACCGGGTCAATATACGCTCTGAACTCCGCTGGTTTTTGTTTAACCACGCTTGCCACCGCCCGCTTTAGCAATTCATCATCTCTTGAAACTAGCATTGAAACAGTGAATTTACATTTTAAAACTTCAAAGAAGCGTTTATATTCTTTACTTATCAGTTTCCAGTTCCATTTTTCTTCAACGGTTTTTCCCGCGTTGACAGCTAACGCACGCGCGAAAGCTGGCGACTCTCTAAGGCTTCCTATTGCTTGTTTTATCTCCTGGACAGTGCAATTTACAGGTAACAGTAAACCGTTATAGCCGTCAATGATTGTCTCGCTTACATCACCGACTGCTGTAGACACTACAGGTATGCCACTGGCCATAGCTTCATACACTACTAGCGGGTGTGATTCAGTTTCAGATGTGACTAAGAGACAGTCAATAGAATGGTAAAACTCAGGCATTGCCTCGTGGGGAATAAACCGTTTTGTCGTGTATTTTGTTGAGACGTGTCCTGCAACTTTCAGGTTGACGTTAGCCATTGTTTTAACAGCTTCGACAGCTAAGGCGTAACGTTTTGATTTTCTCCGTGTGCTTCCTACCCATCCAACTGTAAACGTTTCTGACGGTTCGTTTGAAGGAGGTTTAGGCTGAAATTTTTCTAAGTCTACGCCGTGTGACAGAATATGTATTGTCTTGTCAGGCGCTTGAGCGTTCAGCAGGTTAAATATGGTGTTGTTGTTGGCTCCTATGAAACGGAAGTTTTTAGCAGGTTCCATACTGAAGCCTTCCCGGAATATGTGTTCTCCTGCAACGCATAAAATGGTGTTTTCAGGATTTAACCGATGTAGTATTCGCGGATCGGCAACCATTCTCTGTTTATCATCCATTATCCAGTACCACGCTAACACTATGTCAAATTGTGAGGGGTCAATTTTGCTTCGAATAAAGTCATGGGTTGAAATGATAAGTCCCTTAGACTTCAGGCATTCCAAGAGTTCTTTTGAAGCTATGTCCCAGGCCCAGTCGTATTGATCCACGATTACAAGTATTGTCAGCGTTTTAGGAAAAAGGCCTTGCTTGTATTTCTCCAATTTTTGTGTAAACAATTTACGGTTTCGTTTTTTCCCTTCCTCAACAAGTTTTTCGTCTACTGGATGCCATTGATGTTGTACTCTCGCTGAGAAAACGGGTTCAAGTTTTACTCCGCTTTCCCTCATCTTCACTATGAAATCGGTGTCCTCGTAACCCCAAAACCCGTCATATTCCTCATCAAATAACCCAACGGTTACAGCGTCAAACTTATAGAAACAGATGTTTCCTCCGTAGCCACCTTCTAACCCTCCTTTCAAAAGGGGGATCTCTTTTCGTGACTTCGCAATTTTTCCGGTTTGATCTAGAAAGTCAATGCCTCCTAAGAGAAGTTTTCCTTCTGCTGCATTTTCTCTGTATGCTTCGATAAAACCCGCTTGTGGAACGCAGTCATCGTCCAGAGAAATTATGAAAGGACGGATAGTTTCAAAAATGCCTCGGTTCTTCATAGTAGCAAGTCTATAGCCTTCATGTTTCATACGAATGTATTGCGCTTGTGGAAAGCGTGTTTTCACCATTTCCTCTGTGCCGTCTGTGCTTCCATCATCTACAACAATTATTTCATCGCCCACCTTACACTGTACGGATAAGGCAGTAAGAGTTTTCCTTAACATTTCTTTTCTGTTATGAGTTACAACTACAACACTGACAAACACTTCAAGCGGACGTTTATATTTGGCTCCAAATATGGGTTTTTTGACACTGACAGCTCGCTTTTTCGTTCGTAGAGGCGATATGGTTGAATCAAACTTGCACGGTATTACCATGCCTCCGCTTCTTGTTTTGACCTCTATACCGTTCACAATAACACGTTTTGGTACTTTGCGGTTAGAGTCTTGAACGTGTACTAAAGTTCTGTTTTGTCCCTTGGGTTTAAGAGTGACTCTTACAAAAGAATCGCCAGCGTGGAAAAGGAGGTAAAGGCCGCCAAAAGCCTTTTCTATTTTGATTGGTTCAAGCTGTTTTCCCTGGTATCCAACAGTCACCTGCATTGTTGTTTCCTTCTAAAAGTATTTCAGCAGGTCGGGATAAGTGTTTTTTGCGTCAAATTTTGCTTTCTGCTCATCCATTGTCGTGAGGTCGCGCAGTTTCTTTCTGTTTTTATCGTTTAGTAGAGATTGGATGGCTCGGGCTAGGTCGTCTATGCGATAGTATCTCATTACAAGCCAAATGCTGTTTAAGTATCTGACTCTTCGTTGGCCGGTTACTGGAATTAGGATGCCTGTTTTTCCGTTGATTACTATTTCGTTGTATGGTGGTGCGTCTATGGCTATGACAAGTTTGTTGTGGCGTAACGCTTCTATTTGTGGTAGGCCGAAGCCTTCTGTGTGGCTTGGTTGCACGATAAAGTCTGCGTAGCGGTAGAGGCTGTTCATTTGATATTTGTCGTACATGCCGAAGCTGTTCGTGTACCAAAAACCTTCAGGTTTAATCTGTAATAGGTCTGTCATCTGGCGAATGTCAACGTATCCGCCGCCTGTGTGCAGCACAAGAATGGCGCCTGGGTTGTTGTGTTCTGTGATTTTGTGTGCTACAATAAGTTTGTCTAGGCCTTTTCGTTCCATGTTTCCGCTTACAGTCAAGTATTTCCGTTTGGTTATGTGTGGCCCCTTTGGGGAATGCTCGATTGTTTTCAGGAAGTCGGTTAGGCGTGAATCATGCTTAGTGTCGCTCATGTTTATGCCGTGATAGACTACTCCTTCACAGTGTAAGCCTGCTTGCTCGACCATTTGTTTCACGAATTTGCTGGCAGCCACGATTTTGATTTTCTTGGCTATTTTTCGGGCGATAGGGTCTAACATTGGTTCGCCTTCCAGGGTTGCGTAGAAAACTATGTGTTTCCCTGTGAAGCGTGATAGATAGTGCAGTGTGTTTCCGAAGAGTGTTCCTACGAAGAGTATGTTCTTGTCGGGAAAAGCTTTTTCTTCCCAATCGTTTAGGCTACAGCTCACTTTTTCGTTAAGGACAGCGTAAATGTCTTCTGCGACTTTGTAGTGGCTTATCGCTTGTTTTTCAGTTACGATGGCTATACCCATTTAATCTGTCTCCTCTTTAAGTTTCATTATTTCTTTGAAGTCTTCAATGGCTTCTGTCAGCCTGGTCATTCCTTGTTCTTCATATGCTGTTATTACTTCCCAAACCATAGGATTCTCGAACCTAAGCGTGTAACATGCAATTTCAATGTTTATGGCTTTTTCTGCTTCTCTTTTAAGTCGAGGCGCATATCGTAAGAATCCTCTTGCGCCTGCTACGGCTGCACGTTCAGCAAAGGGACGTTGCCTGTAAATTTCTTTGAGGCTTGGGCCGCTTTCCATCCACTCTAGAACGTCTCCTGCGTCTAGTTTTTTGAGCCAGCTAAAGTATTGAGATACAAAGGGCCGCATTATCCGGGGAACTTGTTTCAAATAGTGTTTTTTCATCAAATAGTAGAACTTGGGTGTAACGTCTATCGTTACGGCTTCAGCCTTCAACCCACTGTTCTTCTTCTTCTGCGGACTGCTCTTTTGTTCCAGTTGCTTCACCAACGTTTTTCAGTATCCCTTTTTTCACAAGTCTTTGATAAGAGGCTAACACTTGATCGTTTGTCGCTCCTATCGCTTTGGCTGCGTTTACACTGTTAAATTCCATTGATCCTTTGGCTACTTGTTTTTGAATGAAACTTAACAGTCTTTTGTCCATAACCATATCCGTCATTTTTTCCGGTTGTTGTGCTGCTGGCGTGCTTGCTCCTGGTGTTGCTTCGCGCCTAGCCGTTTCTATCTCCCTGTAGGTTTGGATGGCCTCGGTTGAAATTTCGCTGACTGTTGCCATTATAGCAGGCCCTAAAGCAAATTCTGCATCGCCTACGCCGTATTTGCCTGTTACTTCTTTTATTTTGTCCATAAGTTTAATTGCGTTGTCGAAAACTGTTGTTACGTCTTTCGGGCCTTTTCCTCCTTGCCCGGCAATATCTGTTTTCAGGTCTGCAATTTCGTTTCTAATGGTTTGTACTTCAGTTGTGAATTGGTAACGTTGGTCGATGCCGTCTAGCCGTTTGTCCATAGCGGTCAGCAGAGCTGTAACCTTTTGTGTGGCTGCTGATTCTTCATCCGGTTTTTTGGTTGGTTGCCTCGTTAGAAGGGCTTGAACGTCTTGTTGTAGGCTTCTTATCTCTGCATGCAGCGGTGCCAGTTTTGTGTCTAAAGCTTTGTCCCCTTCAAGTCTGTCCATCCTGGCCTTCATCTCTTTCATTTCTGAGGAATCGCCGCTGCTACTGTCTCCTGAGAAGGCGCTGTCCAGTATTTTCATTGTTACTTTTGCATTCTGCGCGAACTTTAACATTTGTTTTAGTTCAGGGTCTACTCCATTCATACTTCTCTCCCCAAAATGAGATCGTCCTATCATTCCCGCCGTGTCTACGGCGCCTCGTGCCAATAATGCTCCTTTGACTGGTACGGTTTCAGGTGTGTCCGGTAAGGCGGTTAACACTGTTGAAAGGTTGTTGATGTATGTTGTTACGTTTTGTATGTCTTTGCGTGGGTCGTAACCCATGCGGAATAACACGTTTGCGAGTTTAACGGCTGCCTGTTTTCTGTCGGCTAATCCTCTTTTTGCCATGAACACGTCTATGAAGGGGTTTAGAGCTTCTTCGTCAAAAGGTGGCGGAGCATGAATTTCGATTACTCGGCCTTCCGTTTCTTTTTCCTCTTCCTTCGTTTTGACAGCTTCTTTTTTTTCAGGTGCTTCTTCGGAGGGGATCTCTCCGGGTATTTCTTCTTCTACTTTTTCATGTTGTTCCACGTGGAACACCTCTCATATTTACGGATAAACCAGCAGAACGAATAACCTGGTCTGTCGTTATGCGAACTTCATCTATGATTGATTGAGGTACACGGACACCCATTGCCGCAAGCTGTGTAATTATGTTAATGAATTCCATGTAGCTGCGTAACGCAACTATTCTTAGCACTTGAGGTTTGCTCATTTCAGCGAACATGGCGCAGGTTGCTTCTAAGTCTCGGATCTCCTCCTCAACGGTTTCCAGGACATCTTTTTTTTCAACGTAAAAGTTGCAGGCGTCCTCGATGAAGTCTCTCATGCGAACCGTCTGTTTGTTCTCGTCAAAGTAGCCGTACTCGATTGCGCGCGCACGCCATCGCACTACGGTGTCTTGGCCTATGTTTTTCGCTTCATTCCACAAGTCTTCTATGAACGTGGCGAATCCAGCGGCTTCATGTATTTTCAGCTCTGTTCTGGCTGAAACAGTCATTTTCTTTTTCGCGCGCTCCACAGCCTTTGTCAAGCGGTTGTACTCGCGTATATTGAAGTCGAAGCCGTCCATGCTGAGTTGCTTATAGTTGAAGCCTGGCACTTTCTCCATGCCGATTATCCAGGAACACAACTCCATACGTTCTTTTTCATCTATCGCCTTGTTTTTATATTTGACAAAAAGTTCGTGAATTACATGGGGTATGCCTGAGGGAGTCGCCATTAAGTTTCCTCCACATTCTCTAGGTTTAAGCCTAGCTCTCTCCGCATCGTCATTTCAACGTACATCGAAACGTATCCTTGCCGGGTTCCGAAGGTTTGTCTGGCTCTTTTAACGAGTTCCCTATATAGCTCGGTTGTCAACGTTATCAAAGTCTTAGTTGTTTTTTTCGTTTTTGGACACAAGAGTAAGCTCACAGATAGAGGAATGTACTAGAAGTATTTAACAGTTATCCGTCTTACTCTTTCGGCGACTCTTCAACTACTCTATTTCAGGCTTCTCGTCCTCTTTAATGACAAGCTGCTTGCCTGTCATTTCGCCTTCAACCGTGATTTCGATGCCGGGAAACATTTTTTTCAATGCTTCTTTCAGGTCGTCTGCTGTCGGCAACGTTATTTTCAGCGTCAGAGTCTTCTTTTCTTCAGCCTCTTTTTCCTCCGCCACATTATCACCTCCTTATCCAAGTATAAGCTGACCTATTTTCTTGTATTTAAAATTCTCTCTGCATATTGCTTTGGGAACGTCTATGCAACGTCTACGCTCAGGATCAGCTTCGCATGTGCCGTCCGCCCTTAACTGTTCACAACCCAAATTTACTCACCACATAGTTTAAGTGTTTAGTCCGATGTTGGTATTGTGTTGAACTAAACAATTAGCTCAACCTCCTTAGAAAAGGATATGCCTCCTTTCCTGGGGCCAAAGGATGAACGATCCATAAATCCTCGTGGAGTCTTTCTTGAACGTAAAAGACCTCGTTTCTCCAGAAGGCGAATTGCCCGCCAGAGGCTCTGCATTTGTGACCCTGATGGTTTTTCAGGGTTGTAACCGCTTACGCCAAAACAGTTAGCTCCATGAATAGGATCAAAAACTTGAAACGCTAAAGAACCCACGTCATACCAACCTTCAGGCTTCTTATTTTTTAATATCTCAACGATCTTATGTTGTAACTTGCCTAGCCCGCGTCCCATTCTATTTGATTCCTCCTATTACTCTAGCACTTCTCATCACCATTCTTCCCTACGTTTTCTTTTTGTAGGTAACAGCCTTCGTTTGACGTGTGGGCATCTCTTTTCTATTCCCAAGACATTGTTGAGCCACCATCTATACCTTCCCTTTCTCCTGCGTACACGTAACATCCAAGAGTTAAGCGCGTCAATGCTAATTTCAAAGTGTTCTGCAACTAGGGCGGGGTCTTTTTCACATAATAATTCAAGCATTTTAATATCTCGCTGACCCATCGGCCACTTCAATTTCACTCACCCTAATGGCGCCTACACGTTATTTCCTATTCTGCTTAAATAATTATCTGTTGAAACTTGCCCATCTTACGCCTTAGCAACAGAATACAACGAAAATCCGTCAGAATAACATATA
>JRER01002092.1_pt1 | contig 14607 bp, 10 predicted proteins | sample 210161 | NCBI WGS metagenome assembly JRER01 (sample SAMN03019618, study PRJNA260268) | marine sediment metagenome | biome: Marine; feature: Sediment; material: Clay; isolation source: clay from marine sediments 136 meters below sea floor depth collected from... | place: New Zealand: Canterbury...
GCCAACTTCATCAATAGAGTGTGCAACTCAGATATCCTAGAGTGCAGATAGAGAAAAACAAGCAAGAAGAAGAGAAAGCCAGTGGCGGCAACAGCTGAAACAAGCTCTTCGGTGCCATAAAGCCAGGCTAAAAGTTCGAAAAGAAAAGGCACGGTTGAAAAAAGACCTAAAACAACTCCAACTAAAAACCAAAAGACAAAGCCTTTCCCCTGAATCTTCCGTTTTCTCAAGAGGTAAAAATCTAAAAGTATTATAGCTAGAGCAAAAACTGCTCCGATTATAGAATATCTTTCCCACAATTAAAATGCCTTCATGTCACAATTTCTTCAAGCAAGGTTGTTATTAACCTTACAGGGTACATCACCATATTATACCTAGAAAAACTTTTAGACCTTCCATACCTTCTCGGAAGAACCTCGATAGGAACCTCTTTCATTCGCAACCCAAGCTTTGAAGCCAATAGAGTTTCGGCAACCCAAAAAACCGAATCTTCAACAACCTTTCTTTCCTTGTATTGACGCATTAATGCGTTAATCGCCTTACGGTTCCAAGCCCTCATTCCTGAGGTGACATCGGTTATTTCCATCTTTCGCAACAGAGAAACCATTGTGGAGGAGAACAATCTTCCACCAGTTTTCACCGAGGAGTCATCATTGTTATCATTATCCACTACATAGCGAGAGCCAACAGTCATAGCAGCCTCACCCTTTAACAATGGATTTAGCAACTTTGAAATTTCCTTAGGTTTATGCTGACCGTCCGCGTCGATTTTCACCGTGTAGTCAAAATTATCTCTGGTCGCTATCAGATAGCCCGTTTGAATTGCAATACTGCCTCCGCAGTGAAACGGCAAAGACACAACTTCCGCTCCCGCCTCAGCCGCATTCTTCGCTGTTCCGTCGTCAGAACCGTCATCAATAACAACAACTTCAAAATCAGGATGCAAATCTATTACAGACTTTACTACATCGCCTACGGTTTTCTCCTCGTTATAAGCTGGAATCATAATCAATACTTTTGGACTCAAAATCATGATAGTGAACCTGCTGCCAACTGTTTTACACGCTTACATTCTTCTATGAATCTTGGTATCCCCACTTTGGGATGTGTTGCAACAAACCCCAGAAGATTCTTCATCCGCGAAACATCCGCGTAAATGCTGTATTCGCCTTTGCGAGCGGGCTTATACAAGACTTCCACCTTTGGAAAACTCTGCTTTATCATTTCAGCAATTTCCCTTATCGAAACTCCAACTCCAGAGCCCACGTTAATGGTTTTTCTATAACTCGCAGCACCATTCAACGACTTAACAAACGCTTCAACAACATCATTTAGCAACACGAAGTCTCTAAATTGGTCGCCTCCATTAACAACTATCGGCTCGCCAGCGATTGTCTTACGGAGAGATTGGGAGATCACACCTTGCTCCTTGTTCAGATCGCCATAAACATTAAAAATGCGCAAAATTGTTGGGCTGAAACCGTAATTTTCGGTGTGTCCATGAATGAGTGATTCTGCAGCTAGCTTGTGGCAGCCATAAACGGTAGTCGGGCTTGGAACTGTCTTCTCGTTCACTTCTGGACCATTCGTTGCTCCATAAACAGCTGCTGTAGAAGGAAAAACTAAACGTTCAACGTCACAAAGCCTCATAGCCTCCAACACACTATGAACACTTGACACGTTCAAGCGAAAACTTGTGTCAGGATTTTCTTTGCAGTCCGGAATAGAAGCTAATCCCACCATGTGAATAACGCTGCTAATCTCTTGCTCCCGCATAACCTTTAACAACTTATCAGAATCAAAAACGTCCCCATGAAACCTAACTACATTTCCTTTTTCGCCGTCTTGCGCTTGAACATCATAAACAACAATTTTATGCTCTGTATCTCCGCTTAAAGCGTCTACGATATGTGAGCCAATAAAGCCTAGGCCGCCGGTGATGAGGACGTTGCCTTTCAGCCTATTCGCCACCTCTTAGGTTCCTACTCTCTCTTAACTGTTAAGCGTGTTCACGCCGAGAAACCTAACGAAATTTACGTCATACTTCCAGATCAAAGCGTGTGGGTTGCCCCATTTCCCCGCAATTTCACAGATTTTCCGGGCTATCTCTCGCCCAGCTCTCTCCACTCTTTTCAGATAACTTTCTTCCAGGGTCCTCAGAAGCTTGTCAATGATGGCTAAAACAGTTTTCATTAAAGTATGGCTTCGAATTCTCTCTACGCATCGTATTGTTAAGTCAATGATGCCACGTTCCACTCTTGAAAGCGCTTTAAACCAAGCCTTGCGCCTCAGCGCCCTAGCTTTAATTTTCTTCAGACCCTGTCTAGTCAGCACGCGATCTTCCCCTTCCTCTCACTCTATTCTCCCATCAACAAGAGGAAACATCTATCTACAATTTAAATACGCGAAACCATATTAAAGTTTACTTCCGAATCTTATATAACAAACTTCTATACAAAGATTCCTAAATCCAGACAGAAATGACGTAATCTTGTGCGTGTGCGTTGGAAGCCGGTGTTGATGTTCTAAATGTCTAATGTTAAATCTACGAATCTGTGGAGTTGTCCTCTAGAAGAATAATTCCATAAAAGAAATATCCTTTTTATTCCTATTTATTGTATTCAACAATAGAGAGAATGGGTGTGGCAGGATGCGAGCATATTCGATGTTAATGCTGGTAGGTCTAGTTTCGATGGTGGCGCTTGGTGTGCTCCTATCGGCTTCGCCCACAACTGCACTGGAGATAACGGCAGAAGTTGATATTGTTCCAGAAGTATTCAACTTGAAACGGATGGACGCACAGGGGGGCGTCATCACGGCTTATGTAAGCAACCTAACAGAAGACGACGTTTCATACGACGTGCGCGACATCAACGGTTCCACAATTGGGCTCTACTACGAGGGACAACTCATAACCAAAGCCATTCGTACCACAATTGCAAACGACATTCTAATCGTAAAATTCGATGCGACACAAGTTGCAAACTACATTTGGGCCAACATACTATACCACATGGGCACACTCAAACCACCGCCACAAGAAGACTACCCGCTAACAGTGTCAGGCCAACTAATCAACGATGGAGAGGTTTTTGCAGGCAGCGACACAATAAAAATAATACTTCCTTAGGTCTCCATCTTCAAACTACACTTGCCTAACAGAGTTTAGACAGACTCTAACTTAATTAATTCAATCTCTTTATGTTATGCGCGCGCAGACAAAATTGTTTTTCGTTCACCTATTTAAGAGACGTTAAATTGGTCCTTGTTCGGTTTTACATGGAACTGGCTAATCGCTTTTATGGAGGAGGCGGAGGTGGGGGAGAACCAGAAAATTTCTTTGGCTTCACTTGTATGTGACCTGTGCCGGTGAACGGTGTACCGTCGTATAGTTTGCCCGTTATCGTCAAGTCAACGACATAGTTTCCTTGCGGGTTAGGCGGCATTCCGTTGTGATAAATCTTCACCCACATTACGTTACGTACACCTGATCCGTCAAAGTCACAAAGATACTCCGGCGGCTTGGTGCCCGTAGAATTGCTGTCAGGAATCGCCGGGACAGTTCCCTCAAGAAGCACCGTAGAAGTATTGACTTCCAACACTCTATAATCTTCGTTAGATTTGAATCTTATGGTCGCCGTCACGATTTCTGGAAAAAGATCTGGATCGCCCATATCCACATATTTGGGTTCAAACGTCACACTAAAGGCTTCAATCGTCGCGGTTGCAACAGGCATCAGAAGCGTTCCTACGAACAAAACTATCAAAACTAATGAGAAAACGAGAGTTAGAGCACCAGACTTCATAGCAACCATTATTCTTTACAAGCATCGTCTCTTAAAAAATTTGTCGTATAATGTTCTATAAGACAAGGACAACGTCGAAAACAAGAAGCTTAACTAATAGAACTTTATTATCGAAGTAATTACGTGTATCTTTTTTAGGCAGAAGAACCGACTAATAATTATGCGCAATAGACTTGTTTTTCTAACCTGCATACACAGTTTTTTGCTACTCGCCACCATTTTTGCGTTCTTCTCCATGTTCCACGTGTCTTACGCTAATGTCATCAATGTCCCAGAACCATATCCAACAATACAAGAGGCTATAGACAAGGCGAGCGCTGGCGATACGATTAATGTAAGCCGCAGATCAGGTGAGTCACAGAGTGTCTATTACGAGAAGCTACGCGTTAACAAACAGCTCATACTTGTTGGAGAAAGCAGAGAAACCATCATAATTGACGGAGGCGGAAAAGGAACGGTTATTCGCATACAGGCGGACAACGTGGAGATCAGAGGATTTACTATCAGAAATGGGGGTCAAAAATACAGTGGGATCAGAGCTGACAGCTATTCTTACGTGACTATCGCCAACAACACTGTAGAGACAAACAAGATAGGTGTCGTCTTGGTCGGTTCCCACTACAACACGGTAGTACAGAATCAGCTATTCAACAACAGCGCAGCTGGCATAAGTCTATCTGACTCTATCGGCAACAACATCAGCGACAACGACGTGTCAGAGAGCGCGTATGGTATCAAGTTGTCTTCCACCAACGCCACCTTTGTGAATGGCAACACGGTTGCAGACAATTCCTACGGCATTTACCTCGAGGCTTCATCAAACGACACCGTAGACAAGAACACCTTGCTGCGAAATGGTGTAGACGGCGTTTTCCCCCACGCGTGTTATGATATAATTGTCAGCAACAATGAGATCTCTGAGAGCGCATACGGCATACAACTCTACAACTCTGACACCATCACCGTCCTCGGCAACAATTTAACGGATAATTCTTACGGCATTTACTTGGCGTATTCGGGTCCGTCAAACACTATTGAGAACAACACTATCTCGAGGAACGACTGGGGCGTCACGCTGTACGATTCATCTAGCAACGCTTTCACAGGCAACACGCTGTCTTACAACACCTATGGAGTAGACCCAGTCACCGAATCCCGCAACAACCTATTCCATCACAACAACTTTGTGGAAAACGTCGAACAAGTGGTTTGGAACCCCGACTGCCTAAACACGTGGGACGACGGTGCACAAGGAAACTATTGGAGCGACTACACAGGCACAGACTCCAACGGAGACGGCATAGGAGACACCGCGTACATCATTGACCCGATGAACAAGGACAGATACCCGCTCATGAACCCTTGGGGAATTCTTCGGGATGTAGCTATATTAAGCGTTGTACCTTCCGCTGAGAATGCCTATCCGGGGCAGATCGTTAACATCACTGTTATAGCCATGAACGAGGGGGGTTGGAAGGAGTCTTTTGATGTTACCGTAAAATACGACGACATCGTTATTGAAACACAGATTGTGAGCGACTTGAATCCCAATGTCAATGTGACTTTGACTTTTTCCTGGAACACCACCGGGGTTGCATTGGGCACCTACGTTATATCTGCGGAAGCCAGTGTAGCTTTTGGTGAAACCGATATAGCTGACAATGTCTTTGTTGATGGTACAGTCACCGTTTCTACTGGTGTTCGCGATGTGGCTGTGAAAAGCGTTTCGTTATCTCGAACGTTGGCGCATCAGGGCTACACCATGTTAGAAATTTTTGTTGTGGTTGAAAATGAGGGTGAGTTTGACGAAACCTTTGACGTTGCTGTCTATTATAATTCAAGTGAAATTGGAACTAAAGTGGTCACTTTGTCTCCGGGCGGCAACACAACCCTTATTTTCTCCTGGGACACTTGGGGAGTTCCTTATGGAAATTACACGATGTCAGCAGAAGCTGATGTACTTCCTGGTGAAATAGATGTCGCCGATAATTCCTTGGTTGACGATATGGTTACTGTGACAATTCCTGGAGACATTAACGGTGATGGAGTGGTTGACATATTAGATGGAGGCTTAATTAGTACTCATTGGTTTCCAGGTCCGCCCCTTGGACCGTTGGGCTATAACGCCAACGCCGACATCAACATGGATGGAAACGTTGACTTATTCGATGCAGCCATAGTGAGCGCCAACTGGCTGAAGTCATGGGGAACCTAGAAGCCAAGAAAGTGAATAAAACTTGAACAGCTATAGCCAAATAGCGTCAAACCCTTCAAGGGATCTCAAAATGGCAGCGCAACCTTTGCCATATAGAAAGAATTTTCCGTTGTTTTTCTATGAAAATCCGAGAAACGCAAAAGAAATGTCGATTAACCATCCCTTCCTTTGTTATAGGGGGCAATGCCCTCGAGGTTCAGAGTCTACTCTTTGAGGTTTCGGGTTTGAGGAAACGCGATCTCCGTAGTGGTTTACTGGCATTTTTTTTGATTTCAATTTTACTCCTTACCGCGGGCGGTTCATCAGGAAGCAGAGCACGTGCCTACGACTTTGAGTCAAGCCAAGAGCAGATAGGTGAAGCCCCTAACAATTTTGTTCGACCCATCATCCATCATCCGGACGTGATTGACAGAGACTTCGACGGTGTCCAAGATAGTTTAGAAGCCATGATTTCACAGGTCCTTATGCAAAATGAGAGAGAACTTCTTCCTGTTATTGTTACTCTGTACAACCCAGTTTCACACCGAGACCTAAATTATTTTGCGATGTCAGGGGGTCGCGTTACTCGAATATATCGATATGTGACGTATGGGTTTGCGGGTGTCATTCCAGCGACTAGTATATTGAGTTTTACACAATTGGAGGGAGAAAACCTGGCTATTGTTGAGTATGATGCACCTATAAGTTATCATCTAGATGTCAGCGTCTCTAACACAAGGGCCAGACCAATGGTCTGGAATACTTTTGGGCTTCTGGGGTCTTCAAATCATTCAATTGCCGTAATTGACACAGGCATTGACGACTCGCATCCCGATGTCGGGCCATATGGCGACTTGAATTTTTCCAGAAAGATTGTTGGCTGGTATGATGCAACTTCGGATGGTTCTCTGACACCTGAAGATTACGGTGAACATGGCACCCATGTTGCGGCTATAGCGGCTGGAACAGGGACAGCGAGTAGCTTGCAAGGCTCAGGTAACATTGAAACTACATTTACATACGTATTGCCGCCGGAAGCACATGGCCCAGGGGTCTACGGTTACATAGATTACATTGACGTTATGATCCTAGGCGTTATCAGATTGAACTGCAGTTGGGGAGGCGCAAACACGGTGTGGCTGATACTTTCTGATCCAGCTGGTAACAGGGTTGAGGATGTCAGCGGAGCAAGTTCCCCTTTGATCCTAACCTACGACACCTCTGGAACATCTTACCCCACGGGGCGTTATGAAGTCTTTGTGGGTAACATAGAAGGGCCAGGGGGTACTCCATTTTCATGTATAGAGACCTATCCCTATCATGGTCTAAACGATGGCTATAACCTATTTAGGGGAGTGGCGCCGAACTCAAGATTGGTAGGAGTCAAAGTTTTCGACAACACAGGATCTGGAAATACTTCAACAGTTATGGCTGGCATGGAATGGGTTATTCAAAATCGAATGATTTATAACATTACTGTCGCCAGCATGAGCTTGGGTCTTCGTTATGGAGCAGTAGACAGCACTTTGGATCAAAAGGCGGATACCATGGTGGAATATGGCATCGTTACTACGGTTTCAGCCGGCAACGACTTTCCAGATTATTCTATTGGATCGCCCGGAACGGCTGCATATGTCATAACAGTCGCTGCAACCAATGATCGGAATGATATAACGTCGTATAGCAGTAATGGAGACTCTTCGAAAAATGAGTTCAGCCTGATTAAGCCTGACGTTGCTGCTCCAGGTGGAACGTTTCAAAAACAATATGGGAATAAAATTATGTCGGCGGACAGCAATGACATAGACGCAGGATATACGAGCTATGCGGATGGAAACCCAAACGATTATCAGCAGATGGCTGGAACATCTATGTCGGCGCCTCACGTTGCTGGATTAGCCGCCCTAATAATAGAGGCTTTCGGAGGTTGGAACTGGACCATAGATGAGGCGTTGAAGGTTAAGATGATAATAGGCATGACTGCCTTTGAAGTTCAAAGCGGGGAGTCTTCAAATGTGCCTCCGTTAAACCGTGGAGACAAGGACAACGTGGAAGGTTATGGACGTGTTAGCGCCGGTGCCGCCATAGAAGCGGTGACTATGAACTATAGCGTGGAAGAGTTGGGTAGCGACACGCTTGGATCCGATTCGTCGGACAAGAAGGTGTGGGCTCGACAGGTTTCACTGACGGCTAACACCACGTATGAGTTTCGTTTATCTGTTCCTTCGGGCGCGGATTATGACCTTTACCTCTATGATGGCGATCCTGATGATTATGGGGAGCCAGTCATTTTGGAAAAGAGTGTTAATGCCTCAGTAGGTGGTGAAGAGTTCTTTCGTTTTACTCCTACTTATTCGGGCACTCGTTATGTTCTGGTTAAGTGGGTAAGTGAGAGCGGCGCTTTTAACCTAACAAGTACCGGTAACAAACATGACGTGGCTGTAGCTAGCGTTGCGCCCTCCGCTGATGAGGCGTATGCTGGCAGGGTGGTGAACGTCACAGTTGTGGTCAAGAACGAGGGAACCATAAATGAAACGTTCGATGTTACCGCCTTCTTTAACGAAACCGCCATTGGAACAAAAAATGTCACCAACTTGGGTCCAGAAGCAAACACAACGCTGATCTTCACGTGGAATACCGCAGATGTCTCACCAAGCCACTATGCTATATCCGCGACTGCACAACCTGTTCTGTACGAAATAGAACTTGCCGATAACTCCCTTACCGACAACACGATACACATCAAAATCCCTGGCGATGTCAACGGCGACGGAACGGTCGATATACTTGACGCAGCAGGGATCAGCGCCCACTGGTATCCCGGTCCGCCCATTGGACCCTTAGGCTACGGTCCAAACGCCGACATCAACCAAGACGGAACGGTTAACATACTTGACGCAGCAATGGTGGGTACTAACTGGATGAGGCAGGAGGAAACCTAGAAGCTAACAAGATTTGTTGATTCCATTGTGGATAATATGAGGACTCAAAAGCTTCTTGGACGGAAGCTTGAGGTTTTATTTGAAGAGAGACTTTGAAACCATTGAATGGTATGAGAGCAACGGACTGATGCAACACATTTTGCGCGCGCACAAAGCTGTTCCTTCCGTAGAGAAGGGATAGAAAAGGTTGAACATTCAAGACAGCGCAGTCGATGAAAGGTTGTGGTCAAAATTGAAAGAAATAGGCTTTTTGTTAATACTGCGTGCGCGTCCAGTTTCAGCGTGGTTGATGAAACACACGCACTAGATGGGGTACTTTAGTATCTTAGTTTTCTTTCTGCGCTTCCACCAAACGTATGCGATGGCTACTATGACAGATAGCTCCATGACCATTCCGAACGGAAACTCCGGAACCGCTGTTGTAACTGTTACGGTGCCGTCGATGTATGTGTTGTCGGCTGTGTCTGTTTCACCTGGTACTGTTTCTGCTATGGCTTTTATTGTATAAACGTCTGCGCCTACGCCTGCTGTGTCCCACGTGAACAGCAGTGTTCTGTTAGCTCCAGCCACTAAGTACACGTTTTTTTGACTGCTGATTTCTGTATCGTCGTAGTATACAGTGACGTTCAAATCGGTTTGGGTGAGATCGCCTTGATTCTCTACAGTGACATTAATACCCACCAATTCGCCTATCATCACCTCAGTTGCATTAACTGAGACATCTATTACCGCTACGTCGCGAAACCCGATTCTTACGGTGCCGTCGATGTATGTGTTGTCGGCCGTATCGTACTCGTACTCAACCACAGTGGCGTTCGCATATATGATATACTTGCCTAGGGCGAAGCCAGTTGTGTCCCAACTAAAATCGAGTGGGTAGTAGCTTCCAGCTTGCAAGTCGGTCACCGTTTCTGGCGGCGACACGGGGACCCATGCTCCGGAGGAGTTGTAGAAGGCGCTGACGTCAAAGGTTTCGTTGTAATTGCCTTCATTCTTAACGGTTACGCTGATGGACACACTTTCTCCAGGTACGACCTCTGATGGGGAGGATATGACTGTGGTGATAGCTATATCGTGGAACAGAACCGTCACATCATCTTTGACGGTGTCTACAATGTTTTCGTCGTCAAAGACGATTAGGGTCACTGTGTAGGTTCCGGGTTCGGAGTAGGTGCGGGTCGTAATCGGATCGAACTCTGTGACAAGGGGTGTACCGTCGCCAAAGTCCCATGTGTAGTTCATGATGGTTCCACCCTCTGGAGTTGAGAGTGAGGCGTTGAAGGTCACAGTTTCGCCTGCCGCTGGGTCCAAGGGTGAATAGGTGAAGGAAGCTACAGGTATGCGCTCAGACTCTACATTTCTAAAGTAGCCGTCAACCGCGTTGTGAGGAATAGGGGTTCCGGGTGGGTCAGTAAGTCCTGTAATATAAAGGTCTAGGACAGTCTGCCCCCGACCAAAACGGGGGGGGTAGGTCTCGACTAGGAAGGCGATTCGAAGTAGCGACATGTTGAAGTTCGGAAAGTGTGTGTCTTCTCCTGGCGAGAGAGGGGGCTTGCTGTAAGTGACAGAGACGTAGCCTTCTGGGTCGTTTATTTCCGAGGGCCACTGAGACGTGAAGGGAAAGTAGGTGGTGTAGCTTGCGGCGGTTAGGACGTATGTGTCATAGCCTAAGATGACTGTGTAACCCCAGAGGTTTTCGACGTTGGAGACTTCTACGTCGACTGTGAATCGTGGACCATCTACTTCAACGTATAGTTGGGTAACTCTTATCTCGCCTGTCCATACATAGTCTAAAGTTACCTGCGATTCTACGCCTGCTTCCAAGGCGTCTATTTCTGACCAAGTCCAGTAGTCGCCTGTGTCGGGGTTCTTTCCCCAATCCCACGTGTACTTTTCGTAAGTTGTAGTCAGGTTGTATCCGGGTTTGGGCCAAGCTGGGTAGTCCGCCCAGTACTCGGTTCCACCGATGACGAGCATGAGGACAAGTTGTTCATCTGTGGTTTCGTTGGTTCGCGCGTAGGCGACGACTCTTACCCTTGCTATAGTATAGTCTGGGTGGGGCGTGACATCTTCTAGTTGAGAACTCTCCATCAGTCCTGTACTGGTTGCGTTCACGTAGTCGTTGTCACCGTTCTGAACCGTTTCGTCCCAGTCGGTGTGATCTCCGGTCCACCCTGTATATGGGTAAGCCGAATCGGCCGTAGGCCTAATCGTCTTCGTTGTTTCCGGGGTCAGCGTGTAGTTAACGATGCTTGGAGGCTGCACGTAAAGTGTTGTTGGAGGTTTGACGCCTGTTATGGTAACCCAAGCTTCATATTCCTCGAAGTCTCCTTTGCCGCCACCACTTATAAAATGGGTTTCAACTTGGAATCGGATGCTATTTATGTCAGTCCAGTTCCAAGTGCCGTCGTTGGGTTCGGGGAGATCTGACCATACACGAGGATTCCAGGAGACGCTGTCGGGGCTTGTCCAAGCTTGCAGAACATTTGCCGTCAGTGAGGGATCTACATAGTACAAAATCCTGTATTCAGCCTTCAAGTTTCCAGAGGCGTCGTATCTCATCTTGAAGTCTACTTGAGTGATTGAATAGTTAAAGTGAGGGATCGTGAAGGATTTGACTTCGAATCCGCCTGTGACAGCATATGAATATTCTGCATATGTGGCATGATTTTCGTCGTAAGCATTTGTTGGGTCGGTCACCTCGCCAACAAGTCCGCCGATTTCGGTGTGGGCTGTTGGGTGGGAGTCAACCGTGTCTGGGGCGGCGTGAACTATTCCTGAGCTAAAAAGTGAGAGCGAGATTAGAATTGTTAGGGACGAGATTAGAATTGTTAGGGACAAGAATGATACTTTAAGCTCCTTCCTCAAGCTTTTCACCAACAATAATTTGTATGCGTTTCTTATTTAACTCTTCCTTTCTTTTTTTCTATAACATACTTCTAACTGTAGCGAACGCGCGTGCTCCGTGTAAAAGGTTATTTTAGCGCTTTTCATGACGTTTCGTTCATGATGTTGCGCGCGTCCTTGATGAAGAACGTGCAGGCTGGTTAAAAACTTCAGTGAGCTGTCTGTCTTATACGTATAAACAACTAGAAGAGTGTTCCATTATACTTTTATTCCTAAAGAATAATCTTATTAGCAGCTAATGCGCACGCAAAATTTAGGAGAAGAATAACAGGAAGAAAGAGAAATGAGAAGAACAAGATACCTTTGGATTTCGATTATCGCAACGCTGCTGCTCAGCATGGCTACGGTGAGTACGGCACTTTGTAGCAATAGCGCTGTTCTTTCCGCTCCCACCATTCTAGACGAGACAAAAACGCCAGGCTCAACCTTCTGGATCGACATCACCATCGCTGACGTTACAAACATGTGGGGCTATCAGTTCACCCTAAGCTACGACACAAACGTTCTAACCGCCACTGATTACGACACCTATGTTCCCTTCATGCTTCCAGAGCCCAGCGAGATAAACGACCCTGAAGGCTACGTCTCGATCTCCTATCACATGTCCTTCGGCGTTCCAGTAGGTTTCTCAACCGTTCCCCCATACCATATAGCGAAAATCCAATTCACAGTTGACAACTACGGGTGGTCTTGGCTAGACATACACAACTCACTAATCAGCGACGTATACGGAGATGAAATTCCTCACGTGGCGGTTGACGGCATCTTCATCAATATAGCGGTGGAGCACAGTGCTGACCTCGTGAGGAAGAGTGCATGGCCCGAACACCACCACTGGGATGAGTCAAAGGACGCAGACCAAACCCTATTCGGCAAAGTTAGGAGCCTTGGAAACGTACCCACCACAGCATACGTCAGTTTCACCCTATCTGACGGAGACGGACTGTGGCAAGACACATTTACAACAGACCCTGTTACAATAGACCCTGGAGCAATCGTAGACCTAACCGCGACTATAACTCCTGCCGATCTCATCCCAATTACACCGTACGGCAAGTACTACGTGAAAGCGCAGTGCTGGTATGACGACGGAACAGGCACTTTCGTCCCAGGCACGAAGATAAAGTCGTTCAGCTTTGCGCTTGTGCCATAAACGCAAACCGACAATACCCTTAACTTCCCTTTTTTTAACATCTTGTCTAAACCAGAGAAAAAAGGCGAAGCATGTATGAACCGTAAAACAACCTTGACGTTAACGGCGGTAATCTTACTAACGATCATGTTAACAACGATCACCAAGACGTTATGCGACACGCAGCTAACCACAAATCCAAGTGACGACTGGTCTCCCTCCATCACTCAGACAAGCGACGGCAGAATATGGGTTGTTTGGCACTCGCATAGAACCGGAAATGCCGATCTTTTCTACAAAACCTACGACGGAATGTCGTGGTCGCCAGACACGCAACTAACTGCCGATCCAAACTTAGACGGACTTCCATCGATCGTTCAGGCTAGCGACGGGACCATATGGGTTGCTTGGACGTCCAACCGAGCTGGGAATTTCGATCTATTTTATAAGACTTCTACTGACAACGGCACATCATGGTCAACCGAAACGCAACTAACCACCGACCCAAACGATGATAGACGCCCCTCGATCATTCAATCAAGCGATGGAAAAATATGGGTTGTTTGGAAGTCACATCGAACTGGAAACGATGACTTGTTCTATAAAACTTCCTCTAACAATGGTGTGTCATGGTCAACCGAAACGCAACTAACCACCAATCCAAAGGACGACAGACATCCCTCGCTCATTCAATCAAGCGATGGAAAAATATGGGTTGTTTGGGAATCCCTCCGTTCCAAGGACAATTTTGACCTGTTCTATAAGACTTCTACTGACAACGGCACATCATGGTCAACCGAAACGCAACTAACCACCGACAAATACGTTGATCTTTGGCCATCAATTATGCAAGCCCAAGACGGGGCCATATGGGTTGCTTGGCAATCGGACAGAAACATGCAAGACGACATCTACTACAAGATCTATGATGGGACATCATGGTCGCCCGAAAACCAGTTCATGTGGCACACGTCATGCGACATCATGCCATCGATTTTTAAAGCTGTGAATGAAACGATCTGGCTGGTATGGACATCAGATAAAACTGGCAATTTCGACCTTTACTATAAATTCGTGATCGTTAACACGACTGTAAAAAACGTGACGACCTATTCAACAACAGTGCATAAAGGAAACCTAGTCGATATTTACGTTGAGATCCAGAATGCGGGGACGGCTGGCGTAACCTTCGATGTTACAGCCTACTACAATCAGACCGCGATCGGAATCCAAAGAAAGACATTAGTTACTAGCTCAATGCCCCGACAGTTAATTTTCACATGGGACACCAAACGTGTCCCTTACGGATACTACATTATATCAGCAGCTGCAAGCAAAGCTTCAGGTGAAACCGACCTCACCGACAATTCCTTTACAGACGGTACAATCATTGTGACGATCCCAGGCGATGTTAACGGAGACAGAACGGTCAATCTATTGGACTCGGCTGGGATCAGCTCCCACTGGTACCCCGGTCCACCCATCGGACCCTTAGGCTACGACCCAAACGCCGACATCAACCAAGACGGAAACGTTGACATACACGATGCAGCAAAAGTCAGTTACAACTGGCTGGAATCTTGGTAAGAGTAGCCTCAAGCAAAATGAAACACCCCATGACTCCCA